>Ga0131853_10021148_pt1 | contig 11811 bp, 8 predicted proteins | sample TergutLab28metaG_FD_92764 | JGI IMG/M metagenome (GOLD analysis project Ga0131853, IMG submission 92764) | Labiotermes labralis P1 segment gut microbial communities from Petit-Saut dam, French Guiana - Lab288 P1 (version 2) (version 2) | ecosystem: Host-associated > Arthropoda: Insects >...
ATATGGACTGGATTGGGCTGGCCCAGGATAGGGACAGGTGGCGGACGCTTGTGAGTGCGGTAATGAACCTTCGGGTTCCGTGAAATGCGGGGAATTTCTTGACTAGCTGCAAACCGGTTAGCTGCTCAAGAAGGACTCTGCACCATCGAGTGAGTAAGTAAGTATTAATTTTAAACCTTCATTCGTTTTTAATGCGGATTTAAATTTGTTACAAGTATCGAGCACACTTTCGTCACTTCCTCTGTTAAACAGGTATCTCACACCGCAGATTTAAAATAGTCTAGATCTGATATCGGTAATGTTTTATTCATACAAAGTATGCTTTTAAAATTACTTTCTTTTGACATGTCTTGCAGACTAAACGCCAGAATTGAAAATCCATATATAATATGCAGCATTGTGTTCAAGTCATTGCAGCCTGTTATTTCTGTATCTCCTAATCTTATCTGCGCTGTAGTCAGCGTAACAAGTGCTTTCCTTTCAAGACTGGAAGACGTAGATTAATGGTTTTACTTTAGACTAATAAATGACAAACGGCATTTAAGTATACAAAATTTAACCACCTTATTATGCAGACTAAGATGTATTTCGTGTGAAGTGTTGATCTGTTACTTAAAGAAAGGACAGTAACGTTGAAACGTTGCATTTCGAGTTTATAATTTTGTCATTATTCTTACACGCCGTGTGCGCCATCTAAATACAAAGCGTTACGGCCAATTTGTCATCAAGACACGATAGCAGCTGTCATAAATTTGCATGTTGCCTGTGTCTAGAAGAGCGGAGAATCAAAAATGTGGCGTTAAGCGGTAGTTGACTGCTGTTGCAACAAAGATGGTGTCTTAGCATGGTGTTCCTTAAAATTCTTTCATTCAGCGACACTCCAAATTAGAGTTCACTATCTAATTGTACATCAGGCGTATAAAACTTCCTGTTGTGTGTGTGTGTGTGTGTGTGTGAATAGAGGAATGTATGTATGTATGTATGAATGCATGTGTGTGTGTGTGTATGTATTTATGTATGCGTGTGTATGTACGTATGTATGTGTATTATGTATGTATGTATGTGTATTATGTATGAATGTATGTATGTGTGTATGTATGTATGTTTGGCGTTTAGACACAGCATATAGAGTAACAAATTAATAGACCTAAACGTCGATAGTACAAATGCTCAGACTGCAATAATTTAACAAAGAAATAACAATTCGGGCCCATGGAACGGTAGGTAGTATCACTCTATTTGGTAGAAAGACCGATGAATTCAAAATGTACCGGAAAATATGAACTCACTTTTTACTCGAGAAGTGGTTGTCGCAATTTGCATTACTGGACGGTTAAGGTTAGTGTATTGGTCTTTTGGGTTACTAAGTTAATTCATCAACCGCCACTGCCAGAGTAACTGATATGAACGAAATCAAACTCGGAAGTAGTAGTAGTAGTAGTAGTAGTAGTAGTAGTAGTAGTGGTAGTAGTAGTAGTAGTAGTAGTAGTAGTAGTTGTAGTAGTTGTTGTTGTTGTTGTTGTTGTTGTTGTTGTTGTTGTTGTTGTTGTTGTGGTGGTGGTGGTGGTGGTGGTGGTGGTGATTGTAGTAGTAGTAGTAGTAGTAGTAGTAGTAGTAGTAGTAAAAAACAGCTAGACTTTGCCCTTCATCTGCATACCAAGTAAGTATGTGTTGATCTGTGCACTATTTTTCGTTTCACATTGGTGATTCTACCGACCCAATGTACAGGTCATTATGTAAATACTTCATTCCTCGTCGCCTGTCCAGCTATTTTACATTATTCCTAAATTCCCGGACTTTGTAATGCAAATTATTCCCCATCGTTGTATGGACCAGTGAACAAAAATGAGAGAACAATTCGTTAGATTGAATTTTTAGTAACAATGACTTCTGTAGCGAAGCTTGGAAATCTACTTTCCTCTCAGTTATAGAGTTATTTGACAACCAGAATTTGTTGATGTCAAAGAATGCAGAGTTGATATTAAAAAAACCATCGCTCGGGGGTCAACCAAGAGGAATAAAGGCCAGTGATTTCCAAATTTTAATTTTGGGAATTTTCTATTTAAGTTTTCTACGATATGTGGTACAGGAATTAGGCGACTCCAAGTAAAATTCTAAAGTTTCAAGCAGTAACGTTGTTTATTTCCCGAAAGTAGAACTGAAGTAACATTTATCACACGTACAAAAATTGGAAAAAAAACTACATAATGTTTTTTTTCGCGACGTACAGATTTCTTTAGAAAAAGGTAAATTTTTGCAGGCTGAAGGGCGATAATTTATTACAGGTTGAGCTATGTTGCTCTTCCCGCTGCAACATAAGCACGCTAATCTGCGGTCCACACAGTATCCAGTCCTATCGATAAGTGGACCTCGTTAATTTGGGTTAAATCTACCAGGACCTGAAACGCGCATTCCTTTAGGTCAAAGTTTGTGTTCAGGTATTTTATTAATTTATTTATTGGATTTATTAGGTCTCAAGTTCTTTGTACTCTAATTCAATATACTAAACACAGACATCTGGGTAAGTTACATATTGAGCAGGAATTAGTTTTGATTTGTTCCGGTATAAAGCTCATGAAACGAAAGAATCTACTTTGTACATGTTTTTCACACTTCGTCTGCGAAGCTATAGGATAGCCTTTGGTGAAATTTAAGTTTAGCGAAGTCTGCACTAAAACCCACTGCTAGAATTTAGTTTCAGTTACATTTGTACAAGTCATGTGAAAAGAAATAGAAATTTCGGCTTTCTCACTGTATGTGTTTCCTTACAAAAACTGGTAAAAGATGCAGATAAAAGTATGGTTGTTGTTGTTGGGTATGCCACGAGGGTATGTCTAGGGTATATAGGGCAATGAATTTACAGATTTTCTTTCTTAATTTCAGTGCTACATGGAGGCGAGTACTCATGTTGGTACATAGAAAGCTGTATGGCCGCGGAGTCCCACCGGGCCCCCCACTAAAGGGGAGGCTGCGCAGATTATTGGTAAGTTGAGTCAAGTTTTATTTTAATAGCTGAAGCTTCTTCCAACGTGACTATTATTTAAGTAAATGCAAGGAAATTTAGGAATATATCTGTAACTGCCGTGCGTGGTATGCACGGCTTTTAGTGTGGAACAAAATATTCCAAATGAAATTCAGGATCTGTACCTGCAGTATATAAATCTTCCAGTAAACCAAAAAATGCCAGACGTGTTCTGAGTAATCCCGTTGTGTTAAAGTGTTCGTGTAATATCAAACACGCAACACATCAAACACAGCTCTGTTTAATTAATGACACTCTACAGTGCTACATGTTTCGATTCCCAACAAAGCACCAACTGATAATTCATACAAAAACCTTCAAACGCATGTATAGCATTGTACAGTACCATTATCGTACGGAATTTTGTTTGACAGGTTTGATTTTTTTATTTTACGCACACAATAACACCTCATACTTCGGCACAATTTTCCTGTCTTATTCAATCGACAGCACTTCACTGTCACAAACCTGCACACAAAAACTCAAGTATAATATTTTTTCTCGTGGAAAATAGAATTCAAGTTCTTTCGTTGTTTTTTTTTCAATTTATTACTTGATGAACATGTTAATGTAATTGCATGTAGTGGGTTACTAATTGGAAACATTTCGAAACGTAACCATGAGCTAATCACGTAGTTCCTGGAGGCACAAGTGTATTTACACTTCAATCTTCTCTTGTTTTCATTTTACATGTAACCTAGGTGCCCCAGGCAAGTATGTATAACGTTTTTAAAGCACAAAAATCTCGTACGTTAATGTAAACTACCTTCAAAAGGTTCATTATTCTAATGGATTTCAGAACGCAGTACGCAGATGTGTTGCTAGGAATATCCCTGATAGTTTTTAGATTCTATAAAATACTTTTAGTTGCTGTTTCTTATGGCCCTTCGAGCAACACGCTTTGAAGTGAGAACAGCGAAACGTTGGGCTTAGCAGGTGGCGCATCCATCAAATTCTGTACTAATAGAAGCGTGGGTGTTTTGTCAGAACTGAGTAGGGGCGAAATACTGAAGGGAAAACGAACGAGTGGTGAATGTGTAGCATAAAATCGTACTCACATACTACGTACATACATACACACATCCATCCATCCACACACACATACATACATACATACATACGTACATACATACATACACACATACACATACAAACGTACATCCACATACATAAATACATACATGCATACATACATATATACACATCCATCCATCCATCCATCAATACATACATACATACACACATACATCCACATACATAAATACATACATGCATACATACATATATACACATCCATCCATCAACACATGCATACATACATACATACATACTACATTCTTACGTGCATACATGTACCTACATCATACACACATACAGGCAGACACACATACTTACCTACATACATAAGTACACACATACACACGTACATTTACATACATACGCACACACCTAACCTCACACTGTCAGAAGAAATTAAATGTCCAAAACCAGTAGCACCAAAGCACACAGTACGGAGTTAGTTGTACCCTTTTCTTGATTCTTGCAATCTCTTTCTTTAAGATCCCGCTTAATGTCATCCTCGTGTTTTCTGGGTCTTAAAAGTGAATGATGTGAAAGAGGTTATCTACAAAACGTTTGTATTCAGCGCATTTCGTGTTCCCTATTCTAGTCTCTCATATTTTCCCACTTTTTAACGTCAATACAGGGACTCCGTGGTAAAATGCCCTTTTATTTCCTAATACAGTCGATCTCGGTTACAACGTTTTGATGGGAATATTCTGTGTCGTTATGAACGAGTGTTGTTATAACCGAGTAGTATAACGTTATGGTTCACAATGAGGAATTAATTGGTACGGCAGAATATTTGATGCTATAGAGGAAGTGTCGTATAAACCGATGTCGTTATAACCGGGTTCCACCGCATATACCTCAATAATTTTTACCCACACTTTGATATCGCCCTCTTAGAATCAGTTACTGATCTTGACATTCACACGAACTGTATCATGTTGTAGATACATTATGCCTTATATAGAAACATGCCTTATATAGAATATACAATACGTATGTAGCCCATTAGGACGCGCAAGTGTCACTTAAACATATTTTCGCTGACTTGAATACAACATTCTCAGTACAGAACTGTAGAGGTCCTTACGGCTGTAGTCGGATGAGACTGATAAACTTTCTACAAAATCGTCAAGTGAAGGTGGCAAGGTTGTCAGCCCTACACACCAGTCGCCTTTACCCCCCATTTATTTTAGAGGCTGTCGACCTCGGGGCCACAGTGCGGCCGGAAGAATTGGGTAAATGAAAAATCCCAATGACTCCACCGGGAATCAAACCAACTTGTAGCGCGGTGCCTCATCCAACTGCGCCACTGACTTCAATATTTAAAGAAATCGAAGAAAAAATTATTTTCAGATTCTTGTGTGAATAATTTGGCAAGAACGTTTCTTATCTGCAAACGGAGAGAACACAACACTGCTTTTCGATTTGTCAGAAGGCTTATGGCTACGGTCGAGTACTAGACAGAATTCACATTCATGACTTCAACAGACCGCAATGTCATGACATTCACTTGATGTTTGAAATTCTTACGGCTTGTCTCGAATCAAGCTCAGTATTATGATTGGTACAAGCAGTTGCCGTGAATGCACAGCAGATTGTATCTTTGCTGCTGCCGCAGCCAGAAGGGCTGTCTTCAGACCGACGAGTACAACGTACTGTTTATCCGGTGATGCCGTGTTTGGAACGTGAAGCAGAAGGATGACTCACTTCCATTCAGTGCAGGTTCTAGAGCGCACAGAACTCTCTCCCTTCCGACTGTTCGCCAGCATTTCGTGGTGTGTAAATGAAGAAAAAAACATTACCTTTGCCAGGGTGTGCTATATGAAGGAATGGAAATAAATCTGATGGATTGGGGTTGAAGATGTGATAATGACACTGCAGGAGTCCTCTTTTCTGTCTGTTCCTGCAGCTCTTTCTATACCTCTCAGTTAGTTCAGATCTCTTGTCGCTAGCGAAATTTTCCACTTAGTTGTGATATTTTCCCGTGTTTTTTGCGAAATGAGTGATTAAAAAGTGGAAGGTGGTGTAAAGAATAAGATGGAAGGGAAAAATAAGTCAAGTTAGATATGGAGGGGGTCGATCCAGGGACTTAGCTGCTTGAAATGAATTTAAATTAAACTAAAGTATAATGCTCTAAAAGTGTAAAGAAAATTGGTCAAAGATAGCCGGTGTAAGTTACAATTTTTCCAAAAATGTGACTCTCAATGTTTGATTAGCATGTTCTCAGTATTTATACAGATTTCATGACCATTAATCATGTCTGTGAACTTACAAATTGCAACTCTGTGTCATTTGATCTTCATTTTTTTTTTTTTTTTAATGTTTGCTTCGTTACCTCCGAACTGCACGCAAGGTTTGGCACCCCACATTTTCGTGCCGGACAATGAATCACGCTTGTTATTTTTCGTACCTCCTTGCGAGCTATTCCGTGCAGCGATCAGAGTCACGAATGACTTCCGGTACGCGTCTGAATCACACAATATATCCTTTAACTCCTCCCATTTTTTTTCCGCGTGTCCTTCCCCGTCCTTTTGTCAACAGGCAAGTTACTAGACCAGGTTCACAGGGACATAAACATTTTCAAATCATAACTTCGACCCTTAAAATTAAATTGCGCATTTGGATGGGAGGTTGTGACAACATTGAATATCAGAAGTGTTTTCTGGATAATTTTTAAGCAGTTCATCGTTAATCGTAGTTTGACCACTGTCGGTTCGAATCCCAGAAAGCCTTCCAACCAAAGTCGTTAATAGTGTAGTTCTATGTATTGTTTGTGTGTAAATGTGTACTGTACTGCTGCCACCGGCTGTCAACCCAATTGCAGTTAACATATATATCAATATGACGCCGTGTAATTTGGTGTCAGCTTTTCAGTGGTACCTGCTGTTTCCGTTTTTTCTGGTCAGGTGATTAAGCCATGCCACACAGGGACGGACATTAAGAAGAGAGAGCCTATGGGGGACGGTGGAGCTGAAAAATATAAAGAGGCGATACATTTTCATTTTCTGTCTACTTTTCTTCCTTAAACGAAAATTAGATTGATGAGAGCTCTGTCCTATGTATGGGTGCTTATGTACTTTCACCTTGTTTCAGTTGACGAATACTCGACTGGTTTCACAAATATTATACCAGTAGGCGAAACCCGTTTTCGTCCATGCTGTTCTTATGAAATTAATTCTCAGTGCAAACTTTTGAGGTGAGAAATAACCTGTGTTAGACGTTAGAGGAAAACTTGTCCTTCGAGAGCAGCTCAAAGAAGCGTCTTTGATAGAATAAGATAAAATAAGCTCACAAATAATTTCTAGCCCTTTTGAGGAAAACAAATTTTCGATTATGGTATTGTTGATTTTATGAAATCCGCAGGTTTCGAAACGGTCCAAAACGTGTTCCTATCATAAGAGAGAAGAATATAATTTATGCAGTTCCGTCTTGTGTTTGGAACTATTTTTATATGATCTTCCACCATAAGCCTACGTCTTCCAAACAGTGTCCTTCCATCAGCCTTCCCAAACAAAACTGTGTATTCCTTTTTTCTTCCCTTACAGACCACATGCCTTGCCGTTGTCCCTGATTTTATCACCCCAGTAATATTTGGCACGAAGTGCTATTATTATACTCCTCGTTATGCAATGTTCCCAACCCTCCCGTCATTTCCTCCTCTTAAATATTTTTCTCGCCTTCTTCTTATCTTGTACCTTCGATTTTTGTACGTCTCCCTGCGCAAGAAATCCAGTTACACACATAACAACAGATAAAATTGTATTTTAATCTTTATGTCTCTACATATAAAATGATAAATTTAAAGATTTTCAGTCATTATAATTGTGAAGGCCCTAATTCCGTACCATTTCCAGCACACAAGGAGCTACTGTGTAGCCTGTATTAACATCACGTTAATATCTCACGTTTACCAAAGGAGAAGATACTTGTATCTTCAAATAAGAGAGCAGACCTGAATTATGAACATAGCTTGTTCAGAACCCGTTTGTCATTGGCACTCTTGCAGAACTAATTAATGTGCAAATTGTTTTCCACATTTTGAAAAACTCTGTAACGTTACACGCTTATTCTTTGAAGTCTGATGCAGGCGGTTTTCTCCGAAACTTTGATACTTAACTGTTATACTATACAGCTTCAGTTGCATAGCTCGTACTTTACAAATTCAGCCTAATTTATGGTCCCTTTGAAACATCTAGGATTTGAAGTCCAAAAATGCAAAACGGAAAGGAAGACTGGTGAAAATTATTTCGAATTTGGCTCCCGTAATGTAAGGAAACAATGGATAATTGGAAAGGAGATAAACTGCTACAAAAGGTTGATCGTTTAAATTAAATTAAAAATAAAGTAACACTTCTCATATCTGTTCGTAGGTGTGAGGGTAATATGAATCTTAAAATATACCCTCTAATGGTTCGACGCTATGCTGATGGGGTCCATTTACGTTTTAATGTTAAAGAAATGTTACACTAAAACAATCTAGAAATTTCATCCTGGTGCTACTGTCAGCTTCTCAAGAAATCCTCTGCTCCATGCCTTTTAATGCATATTTATTATTAATTTACTGGAAAAATATCTGCATAATTAAAATTATGATGTGTGTGCTTCTTTAACTTTGTATCCTGAATAAGATAAGCGATGTGACGTATAAACGTAACACTGTGGCTCATTCGCCTAATGTTCCCAGATCTCATGTTATTCTAACGGGCTGATAATGTTTCACTGGAACAAAACTCTGTTGTGGTAATATTATGTCGTCGGAAACAATAAAACTTAGTTAGGTATTCATGTAAATTTCCCGACACCTTGCCCTATTTTAACCAAATTTGGATTTACTCGAAAGTTGGTTATGAATGTTTCTAATACAAAATTTCGCGGCAATCTGTTCAGTGTGAGCCGTGCTGAAACACGCGGTCCGGTAGATAAAGGCACAGACGAAGGACGGACATGACGATGCTCAGAGGCACCTCTCGCAGCTATGAGAACACATCTTTTTGTTTGTTGCTGGCGCCACAGCCCCCAGTGGGCCAGGACCTCCTCATTCACGAGGTTTCTAGATCACACACAGCGACGCACCACAGTCGGTAGGACTCCTCTGGACGAGTGATCAGCTCGTCGCATAGACCTCTACCTGACAACACACAACACTCACAACAGACAGACAGCCATGCCTCCGGTGGGATTCGAACCCACAATCTCAGCTTGCGAGCGGCCAAAATCTTACTCCTTAGACCGCGCGGCCACTGGGACCGGCGAGAACGCATCTAATAAAACGAAAATTGGGGCAGTGTTCGTGAAATATTCACCAGATCTTCAGGCAGTAAGAATCCCAAGATATATCCAATATTTAGTTTTATTGTTTTCTGTACGTAATTAATTACAAATCTGTGTACAGTGCAATCAAAATAAATTTCTATGTTTGTCAAGTTGCAAGTAAAAATTATTGATACATACGTTGTTAGAAAAGAAAATACCAGGTCTTGTAGCTCATATCTATCATTCAATCAGTCAGTTTCCATTAATGAGTAACAATTGATATAAACAATTCGATTTAATTGACACAGAGTGTTCACCTACGATTCTTGTCAGTTTATTATCAACGTATTCGATCGGCGAAACGTGGCGAGCAAACAATTTCCGTCCAATTTGCTCCGTACCAAATGTGGAGGCTCCATAATATGAGCAATCAGCTATGTATGATGTGCTGATTAAATTAATTACCTTTGCAGTTACTATTAGTGAATTTAATTTTCATGGTGATAGCTATGTTTTTGGATTGCAAATTGTAATCTGAGCTTCGGATGACATATTAGGTAATGTTTTAACCTTCATTTCAATGTCATAATTAACATTATCATTTGTCTTTCAGAGACACAGTCAACCACAACTAAATTTCATAATTGTATTAGGTCGGTTGCCTTCATTTCTTGGGCTATTCTATCGTGTTCACTCGGTACTCACCTGGTCCCAAATTTACTCTCATTTTTCTGACCCACGAGAGAAAGTCGTAACTTTTTTACATAAAATATTTTTTCGTGATTATAGATATTGAAGTGCCACGAAATACCCAGCCTTTCTTGCAATCCGAAGTTCCATTGCTCATTTACAAGATATATCCTTTAGTTTTCGCTACAGTAACAATTCTGACTTGCATTCTTGAGATTTCGGATTCGTGTCACATCCATAACTAACTTGACAGGGTTCTCGTGTTTGCACCGTGCATGTTGATAGTACCGAGTCCTTTATTTGCCCCACTAATGCACACAAATTGTTATAAAATAGTTAAACAGTTAAAATCATTTAAAATCATAATAGTTGCTCCAACATGTTTACCGAAGTCTACATTGTAACTTCAGCGAAGCACAGGCTGAGAGCTCCCTGCTGATGGTTTGTGTAAACCGAAACATGTTGGAGCAACTTTTATAATTTAAATGGTTTTAACTGTTTAACAATTTTATAATAATTTATGTGCATTAGTTGGACAAATAAAGGACTTGGTATCTTGACAGGGGTTTTCAGTGCTTTCTTCTTTCCTTCCATATCGGGATTGTACATTTACCTTGAGTGAAGCCACTGCCGTTTCCTCTACCATTCTCTTCAAACTCTTTTTTTTACTATCAACAAATCACGCCAAACGAGATACATACCTGGGAAACTTTCGAAGCCATACGGTCCAAATTATCGACAATGTCGTTCCGAACTTCTTCCTAAGCCAGCTGAAGTAAGTGACGCCCTTATGACCTACTTCAATATTCATTTTAACACTGTATACCCATCTTCGACTGGGTACACCAGTTGGTCTATATCGTTGTTGTATTCATACTCATATTCTGTAGGCATATTTCATCTACCGCTATTGCCCTGTATGTTCTTCCGTTTCACTGCTGGACGAGAAGGAATATATATCATACACATCGATATGATGTTTGAGCAGATGTAACACATGAAGAAATGACTTGCTTTTATAACACATTGTCACTCGCGGGATGCAATGCCATTCATTGCATTGGATGTTTGATGTGTTCTGCAGTTATATTTAATTCATTGCATTTTATTCTGGTCATTTACATTTTGGATCGTGATTTGGGTCCGCGAACGGATTTCAAAATCATTTATTCATATCTTTTGTATTTTACATAGCCAAAAATAAAGCAACATCAATGTAATTGATAATATGAATGAACAATCGACAATTTTACACGATAAATGGAGGAATAGATCCAAATTCCTTTAGTTCAGTGCACCTGTCAGCCATAATCTTATGGAACATGTTTTAGAACAAGTCTTGACTGATATAAATATGGGCTTTCAGATGGTGACAGAATTGTGTATCGCGTGGCCGTATGAGTAGTCAATGATGATTTGGTTGTGTCATCCTTAACTACATATTAAATCGCATTTCATCTATAGTTTCCCTGAAAATGGCAGATTTATCGCACAGAAACCGTTGGCACACTCCGTGACAGCTTTCATGCTAATAGAAACAACAATAGCATATAAGCCTGTTTTCACGAAGTAATTACACAGTAAAATTTCCTTGAAAACTTTGTTGACACACGATGGAGACGTTTCCCGCCTCCTCCTCCCCCCCCCCCCCCCTAAACCCCTCACCACACACATCGAACCCACCCCCCCCTGCTTCCCCCTCATAAATCGCTTAAACGCAGATCCTGGTAATCCCTTTAAACCACGTAAAAAACAACAACACCACAACAAACAAA
>Ga0131853_10021149_pt1 | contig 11811 bp, 13 predicted proteins | sample TergutLab28metaG_FD_92764 | JGI IMG/M metagenome (GOLD analysis project Ga0131853, IMG submission 92764) | Labiotermes labralis P1 segment gut microbial communities from Petit-Saut dam, French Guiana - Lab288 P1 (version 2) (version 2) | ecosystem: Host-associated > Arthropoda: Insects >...
GAATTTTTTTGGTGCGGTGTGAGGTGGTTTGTTGCCACTAAGTTGTGTTTTTATTTTTGTGGGGGGAGTGTGGATGGAGGGGGGTTGGGGGGTGGGTGGGGGGGGGGGGGGGGGGGGGGGGGGGGGGGGGGGGGGGGTGGTTGCCAGGCTGCAGCCCTCCCCCCAGATTGAAATTAAAAACAATGTAGAGTTTTTAGACATGATGATGTCAAATATTTTACATGATTTACCCTTCCATTGATTTGCAATCATCAGGTGAGTAGTGCAGTAAAATTTTGAAAACAAAGTTAAAAACTTAGGAAGTCTTAGATAAAATGAGACATTATGATTTAAATTAGATTATGGGATTCATGGAACATGAACTTATGATTGTATGTGTACCGGCCTAAATGACGTTGCAAATTATGTTATGTTAAAGTTATATATATGACATGATTTTTAAAACATAGTTTTTAAAATCAAACAAGTTATAAATCGCCTCAGGCTTAGGCTACCCTCCCCCCACCCACACACACACATTAAATATTCTGGGTGTGTGCCTTCTTAATTTAGTCACACTTATTTTCTGTTGAGAGTTTTGTGTAACATTATATTGCAGTTAACCCACCATATTTGCTATGCAACATCGGACCTTCACACCTGTAGAAGTATAAAACCATCAGTTATTAAATTCTTCAATACATGCCTGGTGTTATACAATGTTAGGACTGAGTATCCAAGCACAATTTCATTGCATGAGAAGTACATTATAATGGTAGGTAGAGGGCATTGCACATCTCTTTTTTTTATAGTGTACAGGCTCCTCGATGGAACCGACAATTTTCTCAAATGATATACTCGTGACCGAACGTATAACTCCAAGGTTTCAACGCATCAAGAAAGATGACATCATCATTGCCAAATCTCCATCAGATCCTAAAATATATATTTGTAAAAGAGTTGCAGGGATGCCAGGTGACACAGTATGTGTGGGGATTTCATCCCAAGTGGTATGTTTAAGTGCTTATAAATTACTGTGTGGCATGCTACTGTTGCTGTTTGTGATATTATTAAAGTGGTGTTCACGTAGCTGCAGAGATGTGGGTTTCATTTTAGGGCAGTTCTTTTGGTTTGTGGTGTAAAATGTGGTAATGGGAAGATTTTTCTAAAAGTAGTTTGGTTTTCTCTGCTCTTGGTAGTGACAAATTTGGATGTACGTACGTATATTTTGTGTCATGACATACCTCATGTCCCAAGTGGTGTCAGCTGAGAGAATAAGATCATCAGTAAACTGTCATTAATTCCTTTATTACAAGAGGATATTTTATTTCCAGGTTACAGTTAATCATTAAAAAAGTCATTACTTACTTAAAATTCCTTAATGTGGATTAGCGTGTAATGAAGATTAAGTTTAAGATACACAAACCTATAATTTTGCCTGTTGTTTTGTATGGGTGTGAAACTTGGTCTGTCACATGTGGGAGGAATGTAGGTTGAGGTTGTTCAAGAATAGGGTGCTGAGGAAGATATATGGGCCAAAGAGGGCCAAGGCAACAGGGGGTTGCAGAAGACTGCATCATGAGGAGCTAAATGTTCTGCATTCTTCACCAAATATTGTTCAGGTGATAAAATCTAGAAGAATGAGATGGGTGGTGCATGTAGCACGTGGGGGAGAGGAGAGGTGCATACAGGATTTTGGTGGGGAGACCTGAGGGAAGGAGGCCACTTGGAAGACCCGGGCATAGATGGGAATATAATATTAAAGTGGATTTTCAAGAAGTGGGAAGGGGGGCATGGATGGGGTTGGTCTGGCAGAGAATAGGGACAGCTGGTGGACTGTTGTGAATGTGCATAACATGCAGGGAATTTCTTGGCCAGCTTAGGACCTGTTAGCTTTGCAAGGAGGACTCTGCAGCATGGAGAGTTAGCATGTCACAAAGTACTGGGATTTCACAGTGAGCTGATGGCCCGCTATTCTGTTCCAGGTTCCGCGTGGTCATGTGTGGCTTGAAGGGGACAACCACAATAATTCAACAGATTCAAGAATATTTGGTCCTGTTCCACAAGGGCTTATTCATGCTCGAGCGCTTTGCAGAATATGGCCACCAAAAGATATAAAAATGTTAACATGCAAAGAAAGACAGGTGATAACAAGATGTTAACTGCTATAGTATTTCTACTTTGTCTATTTTTATTTCATTTTCCTCTTGGTGCTGAGATGTTTTTGATATTAATTGTCATGAACTTTAGTTTTGTGCCTTGTCCTGGGAAACAGACAAGTAAAAATGTTGCAATAAATGTTGTTTAAAATTAGGCACACAACAGTTTGTTAAATACATACATTGTGCTTTTGTATGTGTTAGGGTAACATTATAACAGTTGTTAAGGAATGTTTATTGGCATGTTTTGAAGTATTTGTATTCACCAATTTCCATTGATCATATCATCCTTCTAATCCTGCATGTTTGTTTTGCATTATCTCCTCTTTCCCAACCAGCTTATTATTTACACTGCTCCCCAGGCACTGTTTGTACAGATATTTGCAATGTCATATGATATTTCATGTGTTGGAAATTGGTCAAGTGCGCATTTCCATATTTTATCTCCATTTCATTTCTGCAGAGAAATATAATTATGCTGAAATGTTTCCCTCACAAAATTACCAACTTTTTGTAAACTTGAAGCAATCTATTCGTGTAATATTTACCGACTTCAGTTCCACACCCAGGCATACTTGTCTACATAGGGATCTCAGTTTTGTTTGTGTACCAAATGGGTACTTGAAATGTACAGTGGACTATATATATATATATATATGTATTTCATTTTAAGCAATAAAGGTGTTAAGTATGATATTGGAAACTAAATATGCCATTAAAATATTGCATACTTTTACTAGCATATTGAAATGTATTATGATTATTGAATTTAAAATATCTCAGTGTTTTTTTTTTTTTTATGTTTTGCTGACCGTGCATCTCAGTATAATCTTGGTAATTAACCAACTTAATGCACAAATTCTTGTTTTATAATAAGTTTATTATATGCCTCTACATGTTTCGAGCACTATGTGCTCATCATCAGGAGGTCAAAATTTTATTATACAGCATCTAGTATCATCACACCTTCTCACTGTGTGTACAGTACGGCCACCTACAGGTATGATGATACCAGATGCTGTATATTACAATTTTGACCTCCTGATGATGAGCACATAGTGCTCGAAATATGTAGAGGCATATAATAAACTTATTATAAAACAAGAATTTGTGCATTAAGTTGGTTAATTACTAAGATTGTCTCATTGTTGTCTTCTGTTTGCTGATGCATGATGTACTTTACCATCCTGCTTGCATTCACACAAATTCAGTACTGCAATCCATTTTACTTATTGTTAAGAAAAGAGAATAGCTATTAAATCTAGAGTACAAATCTCCATGAATTCAGTACTCTAGGTGTGTGTGATTGGCACAGTTTTTTGCCGTTGTTACCGTTATCATCATTTTGTTTGTGAGGAGTGAATTATGGCTGAAGAAACAGTTAAGCATTGTTTTGTTTGGTTTCTGTGTTTTCCATGGCATGACTGTTTTCAGTATCCAGCTACATTAAGTTGTTTGCATTGTAAATGTTGATAGAACATTGAACGTAATCACATATCCTGTGTTTTCCTCGTCTCTAGAAGTCACTGTAGCTGTTATAAATGAATAGGTCCCAAAAATAAAAACTGTTGCTGAGACATGGTACACTCTTACAGTGTGTGCTGTGTAGAAATGTAAAGGCATTCTTATTGATTTAATTGTTAAAATATTTCACAGGTTGTAAGTGGTAGTAATGCAGGGGTGCTGATAAGTCCTTAGCCCGACCAGGAATGAAACAAACTAATGTTTCTGTCATATTTGCATGAATTTCCTTCGTCGCCTTGCCTTGCAGGAAAAAAGACTAGATGACAGCTCACGTCTTGATGTTGTTGAAATCGTGTGCGTCCCGACATGCTTCTGAGCTTGTTTCCTTCCTGGTCGGGCTAAGGACTTATCAGCATCCCGGTACATAATGATGAATGTTGCTAAGTTATGGGACAGTCAATATAACATGTGTTTTATATACCATATTTACTGAAATGAAAGATGAGATTTTTTTCCTTAAATTCAGCGCTTAAATATTTGATTTCATCCTAAATTTGTGTACAAAGCACCGAACCAGATCATGCCAAACTGGATTGCTCTGAACCGGAACATGTGGAATCAAACCAAGGCCTGCAGAGCCAAATAACATGAGATCTGCACTCTTCTGAGATATTTTGCAGTGTAGAATGGTAATTGTGCACTGACATTTTGGGACAACCTATCAGTCCCATGTTCAAGTGTCAAGAAATCCAAAAGAGAGAACACCATGAGGAAAGTTAACTGACACAATCTTCTTTTATGGGACTATATCCATTGTGTAATTCCTTAATGATGCACAACATTTTGAAAGCCAGCTCTGATGGACCCCTTAGATTGAGCTATTCTTAATCATTGGGCACCTTAGAAACAGTAACTTGTTAAGATACATACCTAAAAACAGATCTAGTCCAAGAGTAGTAACAGGAAAATGGATACTGAAAAATTAACTACAAGACTCAAAAATAAAACCAGGACCAATGCAAAAATTAAAAACCATGAAAAGAGCCATGAACGTAGATTGATCAGACTACAGACACCACACAAAAATCCAGAACATGTGTATTTAAATTCTTAACACCATCTGTGGAGAAAATTGTGAATCTTCTTGGTTTCAAGTAAGTTTATAAACCAAGAAATATGAATGTATTATTTATTCAATGTGGATCATAATAGCATGGCAGAGCATCTTACCAAAAGTGACTGTGAAGGGTTTCGAGAAGTGCTGTATATCGAGTGCAGTGGAAGGGATTGATGATATGTTGTGGAATGGCAGTGAAGAGGATGGGGATGGTAGAAATGAGTGTGAGAAGGATGAAGTCACTGACTGAAAATGTAGACAGTGACTGATTGGTAAAGATGGACAGATTATGACATGCTGTGCATATGAAGTGTATGAAATTAATAGTCAAATATTTTCTCTTAGCAGATATTTTATTTTCAGGGTTCATCTTAGGTTTGGATAAACACATTTTCCTTTGGCAGATGTGTTTTTTGGGGGTGTCATCTTAGATTAGAGTCATCTTGCATTTGGGTAAATACAGTATATACACACACATACATGTGGTACATATTGTGCCATTTCAGTGAGTTATTGAATTATATCCTGGTTACAATAGTTGCCACTGCTGCCACAGTTGTGGTACATGTTGAGGCAGATTGTGACCCCTGTGAAGTGCATTGTGATAGAATACTGATCTTGTTTTATTGAAAGGTTATCAGTTTGGTAATGTCTGACGTATCTTGAGCTAACTATATATACATAATAAAATGCCTGCCATTTTGGTAGTGGACTGGGTTGTGGAATCTTCAGGTTGGGTAAGACTTAATATCAGGCATGGTAATCTGAGTGGCTGAAACCTGGTGGTTGTTTTTTCTTGTATAGGCTGCTTGTTGCATATAAGAAAGTGTAAACTAAAGGTGAGATTTGTTTACTTGTAAGGTATTGTTGAACCTCCCACCCCTCCGAAAAAACTATCATGTAATGTATTAAAGGTCATATAGTCAACACATCTATTTTTATTACCAAAATGATCTTTGTATTGATTATCACTACATGTTTCAACCCTAAAGGGTCATCATCAGATAACAAAATATTAAAAAAATAAACTCAGATGGGACTTAATGCCTATTCTTTGTTTTCTGTTATTACTGCATAATATACGCTGCTGTGCTTTGCTTTGAATTCCATGGAAATTTTGTTTTTGGTAGTGATTTGTCACGATTCACACAGAATAATGAATTCTTGCGGGATGTGATGCTGTGTCATTCGGTAATTCCCAACCTTGACCATGAAGACGAAGGCAATGTCTTTGGGCGAATCATTCTTGACGTTGCGAAGGACTGCGCCTCCATCTTTTGGGTGATCGGTCGTCGGGAGCTCTTGAGCCAACGATGCAGCTTGCCATCTCAAAAGACTTTACTGTCCAGAAGTGGTGCTGTGGCAGACTCAAATTTGGCTTCATTCATAGCATGGAGAGATTATAGCAAGGTCATAAAATAAACTACATACGTGGGCCTTATTGATATGAGTACAGGTGAATTCAGCCGTACTGTTGTACAGGACAACATCCGTTCATACAGATTTCCTACGTCTGAAATGCTCTTCGTCTAAGACGCTGCTGCAGTGTAGGAAATTAATTGTTTGGTACGTATCGCTGACTGGTGTACACACACATTGACTTAAATTGCCTGTAGGTGGCACCATCTGTAGGGATTGTTGGAAATTACATTTGAAGACCCATGACTTCTAGGTCATGACACTGCGAGATCAGATACCGCACCTTGTATCTTATCGTGGGTGCCCACTCCGCCCATCGTTCTGCATACTTTGAAATTCATGGGTATGCACATATGCACACACAAACGTATATAAGAGTGATTGGTTAGGTTTAAGTTTGTCAGAGTACGGTGATGGTTTAGTTGGTGTTTGTGTTTCGGGCTGCGGTGAATTTTTGAAGATATGAGAACAGTGATTCGCTCATACGCCTTCGGAAAATCGAAGCCTAGTACAAACTGAAGGCAAATTGTGCCGGTGTGTTGATGTGTTGGGTCGCTTGGTGATTGGTATGTGAACTGTGAAGTATCCGTCAGGTGTGAGTGTGCTGGAGGGTCTTTTGTAAAAGTATCGAATTTTGGAAGGAGAGGCAGTCTAATTTGAGTATGATATAGTGTACTATGTGAATGTTATCTTCGAACTATGAGTAGGTTTTCGATTATGAGAAGTACGTGCGTTAAGTAGTTAAGGCAGAAAAAATCAATATGACTGCATAGTAAATTTATCTGCAACATTGTATGTGTATGCATATACATCCACTTAAAACGAAAGGTAGCTAAGTGACTTCGCATAATTTTTGTTATATTTTAGTTACCATGCTGACGGGAAGGACGAAACACGTTCTGCACTGCATTCTCCTTTTCACAGTAATTGCTGTATTTGAAGTTTGCACTGGTGGTGTTCGATTAGGAAACAGTGGTCCAGAAGAATTTGATCCGTGGGATAGATATGGATATGTTGGAACTTGTGTGTTGTACCTGTTACGTCTTCTAACCTTTCTCTCACTTCCTCAAGTGATTTTCAACTTTGCAGGACTCACACTTTACAATGCTTTCCCTGATAAAGTGACACTGAAAGGTTCACCTCTCTTGGCTCCTTTCCTGTGCATTCGAATAGTGACAAGAGGGGATTATCCTAAATTAGTTCGTGCAAATGTTACTCGTAACATGACTCGTTGTACAGAGGCTGGTCTAGAAAACTTTATAATTGAGGTTGTGACAGACAAAGCTGTTGGTTTATCACCACATAGACGGGTGAGGGAAGTGGTGGTTCCTCCTTCATACCAGCCAAAGAGTGGGGCTTTGTTTAAGGCCCGAGCACTTCAGTATTGTTTGGAGGATGGTGTGAACATTTTAGCTGACACTGATTGGATCGTGCATCTTGATGAGGAAACACTACTGACTGAAAACTCTGTTAGGGGAATTCTCAATTTTGTGTTAGATGGAAAGCATAATTTTGGACAAGGCCTCATTACTTACGCCAATGAAGATGTGGTGAATTGGGTTACAACACTTGCAGATAGTTTCCGAGTGGCAGATGATATGGGCAAACTACGATTGCAGTTCTATATGTTCCACAAACCGTTGTTCAGCTGGAAAGGATCATATGTTGTGACTCAGGTTAGTTAATTTTTTCTTTATGTTTCTCTGCTGTGCAAGATTTTAGGTTGTCACAGTGTGTTTGGATGTGATGCTCTGTTAGGTGACAAGCCCTGATGTTTGAAAGGATCTCAGTGCATTAATCTTCTTGGACTGCCCACCTGAAGGCAGTATTTTGCACCATAACATCAGGAACAACTCACCCAGTGACACAGCATCACATCCCAAAAGACCTGATTCCTCATCTGTTTGTACGTGTCACTTTGCTGTTAGATTCAGGAAACTGAGGGGCTGGCTGCTATGCAGGCTTGAAGGTTTTCACATTCTGAAGCTGAGGAATCTATTCCTTCAGGATATCATAACAAATATTTAATCAAACTCTTAAGAAGATAAAATGTTAAAAACGTAAGTACCAGTACAGGAAGCAAACTCTCATAAACATTCGATGTCGGATTTATCCAGAACATTTTATTGATCTGAGCTGCACACTAAGCCTAAGCACTTGAAGATATCAGCATTTTAGTGTCATAGTAAATTGTAATATATCAAGTGCAGGCAAAATGGAAAAACTGCCTCTGTCCACGTTCTGAACACAACAGGAGGAGCAGAGGTGTAACTGTACTCATTTTTAACCATGGTACTGTTTGGAGGCAAGTGGTCAACTTCATGCCTCGACCACTTTTCTGCTGGGAATGAACCGCATTGATTCAGAGGCTGGTTGGGCCCCAGAGCCATTCAAGATGTGTTCCTCCCAGGATTCAAACCATGGATCATCCAGCTGGTAGCATAGTCATGATAACAGTTATGCTGTGCCAACTCTGTGAAGTACAGGAGGACACCATATAATTGTGGAGGCATACACAGTATCGGCTCTCAAAGCGCACACAGCAGTTTGTGCTAACTGGCTCTATTGATACTCTAAAATGTTCATTCTTTATTTGACCTTCACAGAGGTAACAAATGGGTCTGCATGGGAAGTTGTGTAAGTTTTTTCTATGTTGTCTGTTATATTGCATGTTAAGATATGTTGGTAATGTGCAACATGTATCGAAATACATATTTTGGTTCATATTGGGCAAATCATTTCTGCTGTTTGATGGTTTTTCCTGAATTTGCCATAAGAGTCATGTGGTGAGCAATGAGTTGCAGTAAAATTATGGAGACATTACATATAATACGTACATTAAAAGGCAGTGTGTGGGTTGCTTTATATTTTGGGTCCCTATTTCACCTGCTGGAAACCTGTGGAAGTATAGATAAGTGTAATAGTAGCTCCATACATTATAATGTTGGTACAACTTTGTGCATAACTGAAAGTGAAATTTGTTACGAGACTTATTCTGTACAAATGACAGTTACAGTAGTGTGTGTATTGTAGTCGTCTGGGTTATTGAACTGTGTTTGTCTGACATGTAGGTACCGGTGTTTAAGAGGAACATACTGCCTCCTCCTTCAGAGAGAAGGTGGCAGTAAGTACCACTGGAATGCTGGTAACCATATGTAGACTGCAGGACAGCCAGCGGACAGACCAAGTTTCAACAGGCAACCTTCAAACGATCTGTTTTGAAGTGTCGTTACCTTAATGTTTTGTGCAAAGAGCCCTGCTGTGAGCAGTTGTGGACTCTCAGGCGCTTGTGTTTCATCACAGAAGTGATAAATGATGAACTGAGAGGCAACATGGTCACCGGTGACTCAAACACGAGTCAGATGCAGTGCTGTGAGATTATCTGCTCAGGAATTCATTTATCCTGAAACAGGAAGTGATAAATTTCCTTTGAATCTAGGAGCCTGGTCAGAAACGTAGGATCCACTCTGCTTTGCTTCAGTGGGTGGTCGCAGTGCCCAAGGAACTCGAAACTTCCACTGTTGCCATCAGAGAGTTATTTAACACCAACACATGCACCATTCTGTAATTATAATTATCTTTTACATAGCTCCTAATTACAGAATACTGCTTTTGTTGGTGTTACCCAAGTTTTGCATCTTCCTGTAATGCACGGAATGAGCTGTTGCTGTTGTGTGTGTGTGTGTGTTAGGGGTACCAGTGAAACCACGCCCACCCCCTCCTCTCAAGTCCTGTTCCTCCTTTTTCACCCTGTCTTCCATGCCAATCGCAGCAAATACAACAGTTCCTTACATGCCTTTTAATATCACACCAAAGTGATACCGGCAGTGCGACTGTTCGGTGGTTGCGATGGCTGTCAGTATCTAAGGGCTTATTGAAGGGCTTATTTCAAACGAGGCCAAACACGTCAACTTAACGATACGTATTTCCAAAATTTTGGGCACCATCTCGGATTTTTTTACCCATGCTTTAAAGTATTGTGTTCAGGGTCATAACCAGGGGTGAACAAGTCCTGTGCGCCACGACGCTCGGCGACTATATTTTGCACAGTGGCGCGTTCTTATTTATGGGCCCTCAGTATGGAACTGGCTGCATGCCATCCATAGATTTTTGGGAAGTATGTACACCCCTGGACCCAGCGTAGATTGGAGGATAATATTAAGATGTATCTTCTGGAAGTGGTCTGTGGGGGTATGGACTGGATCGAGGTGGCTCGGGATAGGGACAGGTGGCGGGCGCTTGTGAGAAAGTGGTGTGTGGGGGTATGGACTGGATCGAGGTGGCTCGGGATAGGGACAGGTGGCGGGCGCTTGTGAGTGCGGTAATGAACCTTCGGGTTCCATAAAATGCGGGGAATTTCTTGACTAGCTGAAAACCGGTTAGCTTCTCAAGAAGGACTGCTCCACGGGGTAAGCAAGTGTACACCCCTGCTTGTAACGGTTTCATCTGCCTTTGATACTTTATTTATATAATGTTAATCATTTAAAAACAGTCAGTTGCGTTGTGGATATTGTGAAATACTTATGACGTCATCAGTACAGTACAGTACGGTAGGGTACGGTACAGTATACAGTACAGTACAGTACATTATACAGTACAGTACATCATTGGACTGTAACTTATGCTAACGTTCACACATTCTGAACCCCAGTATCTATTTTCGGCTGCTTTACATTGCCGGTGCAAGCGCTGCTGTCATTTGCAGGGTCGGGGGCTGTAACCGCTAGTACACCGCGCCACATCCCAGAAGTCCTGAATCTTCAGTTTCGTCTCACTTTGCCGTCGAATGAACGGAAGTGATTAAATCGGTTTATTTGCGGAGGTCTGACAAGACTTATCCATTTAAAGACGAAGCGCAGACTGCTTTATTTAAAGGCCCTGTCCGAACCGCGCTGTAAACACTTTTCATGTCGGTTATAAAAACCAGTCTGATAAAAACCAGTCTGTTTATGCTGTAAGTGGCACAAGTTGTTTTTTCTCAGATAAATCCAAAGCACATAAATACAGTGTGTGGGCAGAGCGTACTGTTGTTGACTGTTAAACCTGTTGGTGTATCGCGTAAACAGTAGGTTTTAAAGGTTAAGAACGGCACCTTACTGCTACAGCTGTTCTGTGTGTTGGTTGTCCTTACGAAGGCTGATGTTTAGAATGTCGTGTGGACATTGTGACCCACTGAAATTGACCATTATTCCGGGAAGCCGAGACAACACGTGGGTAGTGTATGTGACAGTGATACTGAGAGAGCAGAGAAGGGCATCAGAAACATAGAAACGATTTAAGATATAAATTATTGTATGAACAGATGTTGAGTTTGTGTTGCTAACCTTGCATCGGTAAAGGAATATATCAAAATGGGGGTATTAGCTAGCCAACTTAAGTCATTGGATCACAGTACCTCTCGAAAAGCTGCTAATTGCGCAACTAGGCAAGAAATTTGCCACATTTTATGGAACCCGAAGGTTCTTTGCTATGTACACATCAGCCCGACTCTTGTCATTGCGATACACATGACTCCAATAAACGCCCTTCCATCCTATTTCTTTAAGATCCCTTGACCGCCTCTGTGGTCTAGTGGTCAGAGTTTCTGGCTACAGATACAGAGGTCCCGGGTTCGATCCCCGGCGCTACCAGATTTTCTGAGTAGTAGTGGGTCTGGAACGGGATCCACTCAGC
>Ga0131853_10021151_pt1 | contig 11810 bp, 11 predicted proteins | sample TergutLab28metaG_FD_92764 | JGI IMG/M metagenome (GOLD analysis project Ga0131853, IMG submission 92764) | Labiotermes labralis P1 segment gut microbial communities from Petit-Saut dam, French Guiana - Lab288 P1 (version 2) (version 2) | ecosystem: Host-associated > Arthropoda: Insects >...
CGAACTGGCAGACCTGATGATGACCTGCAAAGGTGCCGTTGAAGAATCCATTTGCCGTCTTGCTCAAAAGGCCCGTGCCGCCGGCATCCATATGGTGTTAGCGACACAGCGCCCTTCGGTAGATGTTATCACCGGACTCATCAAGGCCAATATCCCATCAAGGCTTGCCTTTGCGGTTTCTTCCGGTACGGACTCCCGGACGGTACTTGACATGGTCGGGGCGGAAAAGCTGCTGGGTAAGGGTGACATGCTCTTTTTGCCCGTAGGACAAAACAAACCCACCCGATTGCAAGGGGGCTTTATCTCGGATGGAGAAGTGGAGTCTATAGTAGAATTTTTGAAAGCCCATACCATAACAGTGTATCCTGAAGAACTCGTAGAGCAGGTCACTTCCCGCAATCCTGTAGAAGACGAGGGCCTGGATGAATTTTTCCGCGAAGCGGCAGAGCTTCTTATAGAGAAGGGAGAGGGCTCCACCAGCATGTTGCAGCGGCGGTTTAGGATTGGATACAACCGGGCCTCCCGGCTTATGGAAGACCTTGAATCACGCAGCATAGTAGGGCCGGGAGATGGCGCAAAACTGCGTAAAATTTTGATTTCATGGGAAGAATATCAGGCACAGTACGGGAGGTAGTTTTCTTTGGCACAAATATTAGACGGAAAGGCCCAAGCGGCTAAAATAAGAAATCAAGTCATGGTGAATATTTCCAATATTCCCTCCGGTAAGCCGGGGCCTTGCATGGCGGTGGTGCAGGTAGGTGATGACCCAGCCTCTACCATTTATATAGCTCAAAAGGAAAAAGCCTGTGCCGAGGTAGGCATAAACTTTAAAAAAGTATCTTTGCCCGGCAATATCAGCAATGATGCTATGCTTGCGGAGATTGATACGCTCAACAATGACTCAAACGTACATGGATATATGGTTCAGCAACCGTTGCCAAAACAGCTGGATGTGGACGAGATACTTACAACTATCGCACCCCACAAGGACGTGGACTGTCTCCATCCCTACAATGTGGGAATGATATCCGAGGGACGGGGAACCTTATTACCCTGCACCCCGGCGGGAGTTATTGCCTTACTGGATGCGTACAATATCGGCCTTGAAGGCAAGCACTGCGTAATTTTGGGGCGCAGCCGGATTGTCGGCAAGCCTCTTGGTATGATGATGCTGGGCAAAAATGCCACAGTAACCTACTGCCACAGCCGCACCAAAAATGTGGCGGAAATTTGCCGGCAAGCAGATGTCCTTGCGGTGGCCATAGGCCGTGCCAAATTTGTGACGGCAGATATGATTAAAGAGGGTTGCGTACTTGTAGACGTGGGTATCAACCGTATTGACGGAGGATCCGCCGCAAAGGGTAAAAAAATCTGTGGAGATATAGATTATGACGGTTGCTTCAAAAAAGCATCATACATCACGCCCGTCCCCGGAGGTGTGGGGCCTATGACAGTGGCCTTGCTTATATCAAATGCCTTTAGCGCATGGGCCAAAAGCAGATGACAGTATACCTGCACTCCCTTGGCTGCGATAAAAACTTAGTAGACAGCGAGGTCATGCTTGGGCTGCTTTACGAAGCCGGCTATAAATCCGCACCGGATGCCGCTCATGCGGATGTTATTGTTGTCAACACCTGCGGTTTTATTCAAGAAGCGGTAGAAGAAGGCATTGAAACTATCCTCGAGCTTTCGGCTCACAAAGAAGACCAATGCAAAGCCCTGCTGGTAACCGGTTGTATGGCCCAGCGTTATCGAAAAGAAATCACCGCCGAAATACCGGAAGTAGATGTTATTTTGGGTGCAAAAGACTTCCCGGGTATTGTTGAAAAAGTGAACGCGCTGATGGGTGTTGAGTGTACATTGGACACAGGGCATGATTCAGAGGATTTAGTGCGGGAAACGGCTCCTGCAGTCTTAGACGGTGATATATACGCAAAAAGGGCCAGAACCATGCCCATGCATGTAGCATATGTGAAAATTTCAGATGGCTGCGATAATAACTGCGCCTACTGCACTATCCCATCCATCCGCGGACCCTATCATGACCGGGCGTTTGAATCAATATTATCAGAATGTGAATGCCTGGTAAAAGGCGGTGCCAAAGAGTTGGTATTGGTTGCTCAAGATACGGCCCGCTATGGTACAAAGTTATACGGCAGGCCTCGCTTGCACGAGCTTCTTCGGGCGATAGATGCAATAGAAGAACTTGGGTGGGTACGGGTAATGTACGCCTATCCCGAGCATATTTATCCGGAGTTGATAGATACTATCGGAAAGCATGATAAAATTTGCAAATACCTGGATATGCCCATACAGCACAGCCACGACGATGTTATTTCCAGAATGGGCCGCAAGAGTACCGGCGCACAGCTATTAGAATTAATCAACCGCTTGCGGGAAAAAGGAGTAGCCATCCGCACGACTCTTATCGCCGGATTCCCTGGAGAAACAGAAGAGGAATACGAACACTTGCGCCGTTTTGTAGCGGATGTGTGCTTCGATCATCTTGGTGTATTCGCTTATTCTCAGGAAGACGGCACACCCGCTGCCAAGATGAGGCCGCAAATAAAAGCTTTGACTAAAAAATTGCGCCGGGATGAACTAATGGCTCTCCAAGCCGGTATCGCAGAAAATAACAGCAAGGTACTCATAGGCCGGGTCCTAAAAATAATGGTAGACGGCAGCGTTGGAGAGGACGGCGAAAGTATAGCTTACAGCGGCCGTAGTCAGCGAGATGCCTATGAGGTGGATGGCGCAGTGTTTTTTTCTTCTCCCGTGGAGTGGATGAGCGGTGATTTTGTAAACGTCCGCATAACAAAAGCCTCGGGTTATGATTTATACGGTGAGCTGGTAAGGGAATGAGTGGGCTTAAGAAGCTGACGGTTTCTCAATTGAAGGGTGAATGCGATTGAAAATTAACCTGCCAAATATACTTGTTATCTTTCGGATACTAATGATTCCGGTGTTTTTACTCTTCTTCCTCAATGCAGGACCCGGAGTGTCTGCTTTTCGAATAGTTGCCTTGCTGGTCTTTTTGGCGGCATCCATTTCGGACTTTCTTGACGGATACCTGGCACGAAAATGGAATATGGTCAGTAATTTCGGTAAGCTGATGGATCCGCTTGCGGACAAGATGCTGGTATGCTCGGCCTTGGTGGCACTTACCTACCGGCAGGAACTTGCCGCATGGGTGGTAGTGGTTATCGTTTGCCGCGAGTTTTGGGTGACAGCCCTGCGGCAGCTGGCCCTCGAACAGGGGCAAAAAGTAATAGCTGCCTCCAATTGGGGGAAGATTAAGACTGTCCTTCAGATCATTATGCTTATTGCATTGATGGCGGGCATGGGTATTTACGAACTTTTTGGTGCTTGGGGAAATACCGTCGCAACAGTGTTGATCTATTTAGCCGTTTTTGCCACGATTTTATCGGCCATTGAATATACCAAAGATTATAGGGATGTGTTTAAAGCGTGACAGCAGAAATTATATCAGTAGGTACCGAACTCTTATTGGGTGATATTGTGAATACCAATGCCGCATTTCTTTCTCGGGAGTTGGCTAAACTTGGTATCTCTGTTTTTACTCAAACCGTAGTAGGTGATAACCCGCAAAGGCTGGAGAGGGCATATCGCCAAGCATTTGAACGTGGTGCGGATTTAGTCATCGCCGGCGGCGGCCTTGGCCCCACGGAAGATGACATCACCAAGGAAATTGCAGCGGAGTATTTAGGCCGCCCGCTCGTTTTGGACGAGGCTACTTGGGAAAAAATACAGCGTATGTTCGCAAAAATACATCCCAACCAACAGATAACGCCGAACAATCAAAAACAGGCCCTAATACCGGAAGGGAGCCATATTTTCCCAAACTCCAATGGTACAGCGCCTGGCATATGTATGGAAGATAATGGCCGCATGATTATCCTGCTGCCCGGCCCACCCAATGAACTGGAGCCTATGTTCCTGGAAAAAGCCGTACCCTTTTTGCGCAGCAAATCTCAAACTGTGCTTGTCTCGAAAGTGTTGAAAGTAGCGGGTGTGGGCGAAAGTATGGTGGAACATCGTATTAAGGCTTTGCTAGACGCACAAGATAACCCTACCATTGCGCCTTATGCTAAAACGTCAGAGGTATGGCTGCGCATCACTGCGTCTGCAGCATGCGAAGAAAAAGCATATAATATGATTGCACCGGTATCTGCAAAATTGTACGGGATTTTAGGTCATGCCATTTACGGCGAAGATGATGATACTTTGGAAGGGGTTGCAGCGCATCTCCTGAAGGAGCGGGGCTTCATTTTGGCCTGTGCGGAGTCTTGTACGGGAGGTATGCTTACCGCAAGGCTAGTAAACCATCCCGGTATTTCGGATGTCTTGCAGGAAGGCGTGACTGCCTATGCCAACGAGGCTAAAGTGCGGCGCCTGGGCGTAAATGAAGATTTAATTGCCCGCTGCGGTGCTGTCAGTGCGGAAGTTGCGGCAGCTATGGCAGAGGGTGTGTCACGTTCCGGCAACAATCCGGACATCACCGTTGGCTTATCCACCACCGGAATAGCCGGACCCGGCGGCGGTACCGCGGACAAGCCCGTAGGACGTGTATACCTTGGATTGTATATCCCGGGGTTAGGGATTAAGACAAAAGAACTAACATTAACAGGTGACCGCACAAAAATCCGCAACCGTGCCACAGTGGCCGCCCTGGATTTTTTACGGTTGTCGTTTTTAATTACATAGGAAACTGAACCCTTTCCTAGCCAAAGATCAGGGAAACAAAACGCGCTTTGCGCGTTATTGTTCATCCAACCAGTGACTGACAGTTGTTTGTACTAATGGAGGAGTAATATGCCAAAAAAAGATAGTAAAAAAAAGATTCCGAAGGATGACGGTACCAGCTTTTCTTCAAAAGAGGAAGCCCTCAACAACGCGCTGTCCCAGATAGAAAAAACTTTTGGTAAGGGCGCAGTCATGAAAATGGGCGAAAAAATGACCAATATGGATCTTCCCGTAGTCACAACAGGTATTATCAGCATAGACGCTGCCTTAGGTGTGGGCGGCATACCAAAAGGGCGCATAGTTGAGGTATATGGCCCGGAATCCTCAGGCAAAACAACGCTTGCCCTCCATGTGGTAGCGGAGGTGCAAAAACTGGGCGGCGTAGCGGGATATGTGGATGCGGAGCATGCCCTGGACCCGGCATATGCCAAAAAACTGGGCGTTAATATAGATGAGCTGTACATATCTCAACCGGACAATGGGGAACAGGCATTAGAAATTTGCGAGGCCATGGTACGGTCTTTTGCCATTGATATTGTTGTGGTGGATTCTGTAGCGGCATTGGTGCCTAAGGCAGAAATTGAGGGAGATATGGGTGCCAGCCATGTGGGCTTGCAAGCCCGTCTTATGTCGCAAGCCCTAAGAAAGCTGACCGGCGTGGCGGCCCGCTCCAACTGCATCGTCATTTTTATAAATCAGCTACGCGATAAAATTGGCGTAACCTACGGCAGCCCAGAGACTACAACCGGAGGACGCGCTCTTAAATTTTATGCATCAGTGCGCATAGATATTCGTCGGGCTGAGTCTATTAAGGTGGCGGATGCCCCCGTGGGTAACCGTACAAAAATAAAGATTACCAAAAATAAAGTTGCCCCGCCATTCAAAGCATGCGAGGTTGACGTAATGTACGGCGAAGGTATATCCAAATACGGTGATATGCTGGACCTTGGCGCAAAGCTTGACATCGTAAAAAAAAGCGGCTCCTGGTTTTCTTACGGCGATATCCGGTTGGGGCAAGGCCGCGAAAATGCTAAGCTCTACATCCGTGACCATCCTGACATAGCCAACGAAATTGAAAATGCTGCCCGAAAGCACTTCGGTATGAAGGAGCTGGAGGCGCTTGCCCAACCGGAAAACTACATTGTACCCGACTCAGGCCTCATTGAAGATTATGAAGACAATAACCTTGACATTGAACTGATTGATGAAGATTTGTTACTCGCGGAAGATTAGGAGGAGATTTTTTTGCAGCTTAGAAGCCACGGATTTGGTGATATTAAAATTTTTTCTTGCAATGCCCACCCGATTTTAGGGCAGAATATTGCCCGGCATTTGAATTTGCCCTTGGGTGATTCTCATGTCATTCACTTTGCTGACGGCGAGACATATGTCCGCTTTGACGAAACTGTGAGAGGCCTGGATGTTTTCATTATTCAGCCTACTTCTTACCCTGTTAACGATCATTTGATGGAACTGTTGATCATGACGGATGCCCTGCGCCGAGCCTCAGCTGGGCGCATTACGGCTGTTATGCCATACTTTGGATACGCCCGCCAGGACAGGAAGGACCGCTCGCACTCGCCTATCACGGCTAAGCTCGTGGCCAATATTCTTACCGCCGCCGGAGTGGATCGTGTACTTTCGATGGATTTTCATGCTCCTCAAATCCAGGGTTTTTTTGACCTTCCCGTTGACCATTTGCGCGGCACAAAAATTTTTGCACAATATTACCGTGAGCATCTTAGCCAATACGGCGAGTTTATGGCTGTGTGTCCGGACATGGGTTCCGTAAGCAGGGTACGTTCATTTGCTGAAAAGATTGACCTTCCGCTTGCGATCGTAGATAAGCGCCGGCCCAAGGCCGATGTTTCGGAAATCACAAATATTATCGGTGGTGAGGAAGTTGCCGGAAAAAATGTTGTTCTCCTAGATGATATCATTGCTACAGGCGGCTCACTTATTAATGCGGCAACGGCTATTAAAAAGCTAGGCGCAAAATCTGTATATGCATGTGTTACACATGCTGTCCTTTCGGAAGATTCCAAGGCGAAAATTGAGAACTCGGCGCTTAATAAGCTGTTTGTTTTGGATACCATACATGTACCCGAAGAAAACCGGCCAATGAATATGGAAATCCTTTCGGTGGCAGAATACTTTGCAGAGGCTATCATGTGTATCCATGAGGGCAATGCCATATCGGCCTTGTTCGATGATTAAGGCTGAAAAAGATGCTGTTCTTTTGGAAAAAGAAGAAGCCAAAGCCTGAGCCGGAGGATCCTGTTTTGCATATTATAGTAGGCCTGGGCAATCCCGAAGACGAGTATAAGGGGACCCGGCACAATGTGGGGTTTGAGGCGATCAATAAGTTGGCCTATGACTACAACATTTCTGTTACTAAAAAAAAACACCGAGGATTTGTCGGTACCGGCAGTGTGGCCGGTAAGCCTGCGGCTTTAGTAAAACCGCAGACATATATGAACCGCAGCGGTGAATGCATTAAAGCCGTACTTGACTTTTATAAGCTTGGCCCGGAAAAACTGATTGTTATTTATGACGATGTCAGCTTGGCCCTCGGCGAGATACGCATACGGCAGCAGGGCAGCGCAGGCGGGCAAAAAGGCATGAAAAATACGATATCCCAATTAGGTACCGATGCCTTTGTCCGCGTGCGTATAGGTATAGATCCAAAGCCCGACGGCTGGGACCTTGCAGACTATGTACTCAGCCGCTTTCATAAAAAGGAGCATGAGGCCATGATAGAAGGAATAACCAAGGCCGGAGACGCTGTCGCTAAAATTTTGACGGACGGCCCCACGGCCGCGATGAACTTCTTTAATAAGAAGGGAGTGCAATATGGTAAATGATTTGGTTGCCATGATAGTGGCAGCGCTTATGACTGTGCCCGGCTCGGGCATTACAACTGATGAAGCAGTCCCCGCCATGGGGCATAATGTGACTGTGGTGACGGAATCTACTAATGCTCCGGGGGAATTCCGGGGTGTTTGGGTTACAACAGTAATCAATTTGGACTGGCCCAGCCGGCCCGGTATATCCAATGCCGAAATGATGCGCGAAATAGATTACATAGTAGAACATTCGCGGTCTATTGGGCTTAACGCAATTGTTTTGCAGGTACGGCCTGCCGGCGATGCTATTTATCCTTCGGCCATTTTCCCATGGTCTAAATACCTCACAGGGGAGCAGGGTTTGGCACCGGCCAACGGCTTTGACCCATTGGCATACTGGATAGAACGTACCCACGCAAACGGACTGGAGCTTCATGCTTGGATCAACCCCTACCGCGTTACCCATTCCACTTCGCGGATATTGGATGTGAACTTACTGCACCCAACCAATCCTGCAAGGCTGCGCTCTGATATGGTGGTTCCGCATGGTAATGCGCTGTATCTTGACCCTGGGTTTCCGGAGGCTCGGCAGCTGATCATTGACGGCATAGTAGAGTTGCTCCAAAACTATAATTTAGACGGCATACATTTTGACGATTACTTTTATCCCGGGCGGGATTTTAATGATTCCGTCTCTCACGCGATGTATGGTATGGGAATGGATAGGACACAATGGCGGGTAAATAATGTAAACGCGCTGATATACGGTGTACGGCAGGCGATCAATGAGATCAATCCCGGTATCCGCTTCGGCATCTCGCCTACCGGGATATGGGCAAACGAAGGCACCCATCCGCTTGGCAGTGCTACAAGGGGGTATCAGCATTATATAGAGCTTTCCGCTGACTCCCGCCGCTGGATTTCAGAAGGTTGGATAGATTATATTGTGCCGCAAATATATTGGCATATTGGATTTGATATTGCCGATTACGCTATACTGCTTCGCTGGTGGGAAGATCAGGTGCGCGGTACGGATGTTGACTTATACATCGGCCACGCCGCTTGGCGTGAGCATGAAGGTCAAGCCAATTTCGGGGGCGAAATTTTGCGGCAGATGCATATGAATGAGGCTTCCGATGTGGTAACGGGCAGCGTTTTTTTCCGTTGGGCCAGCTTGCGCGGCACTGTGGGGGAGACACTTCGGCAATGGTATGCTGCACGGCCCGGGGAGATTAGCTCTGCTGTGCAAACTACACGCGAGCCGGTGCTTTTGATGGACGAATTGATGGTGGTCAGCCCTTCCGGGGATGTGACCGTGGATTTGAGTGCGGCGGGTTACTCGGTTTTTGGATCAAGCATCCCGAACCTTCCCCTCTTTATGAATGGGGACCCCATTACAAACCGGACGCCCGAGGGATTTTTCGGCATCTTTGCCCCACTAACCGATGGGGAAAATATTTTAGAGTTTACGCAACCGGGACATCCGCCTGTTGTGCGCAGGGTAAGGAGAACTGCGCCGGCCCCTGCCCCGGCCGATCCAAATGCGGTGCCGGTTGCACCGCCGGTATCCAGGGAATACACACGAGATGAGCCATACTACGCTACAGTAACGGCAGAAGTTGCGTGGTTATTTCCCGGAGCAACCGCGATAGGCGGCACCAATTGGATGCTTGAACGCGGGATGCGCGACCGCATCATTGCCAGTGTACGTGACGGCCAGTGGCTGCAGTTGTCCAACGGAGGCTGGATCGAAGCCGAGCATGTGGAGCGGGAGCGTACCGGGACACTTACGGAAAATGTACTTAGCGGCGGAAATATATCTCAAGATGGGCATATAACAACGGTAAGCTGGCAGTTTAGCGGTGCCAACCCGCCTGCGGCACGGGTGCGGTTTGACGAAGTTGAGGGAATCCCTCAGTCACAGCGGTTTACAATCTACTTAGGTATGCAAACGGCGCTTCCTGCTATCGATGCCGGCAATATAGCGGAAAATTCTATCTTTGCCGAAATACAAGGCGGTGCCGATGGAGAAAGCGCTGCTTATATGGTCTTCAACATCCGGGAAGATGTACGTGTAAATGCCTACGATGTCAGGGTATCCGGCAATCAGCTTGAGTTGGTGTTTATGACACCGCGCCCGCTGTACCCCAGCTGGCGTGAGCCTTTTAATGGTTTTACTTTTGTCATTGATCCGGGGCATGGCGGCAGCGACTATGGGGCGCTTGGCCCTATGGGAAGGCTTAAGTCAGAAAAGCATGTCAACTTAATCAATTCTCTTTTATTGGCGGCGCGCCTTGAAGCGCTGGGTGCAGAGGTGATTTTAGTACGTGATACCAATGACAATGACTATACACTAAGGGAGCGGGTTATGGTAAGCCGCGGTGCCGGGCCGGATATGTTTATATCTATGCACGCCAACAGCGTGGCGGAGACTACGGACGCGACAAATATACGCGGCTTCACTGTTTGGTACCGGAACGAATCCAGCTATCACCTCGCACGCACTATAATGAATCATCTGCAGTTCGTCAACCCAGGAACGAATCGCTGGAATAACCCTAATCAGGCAAATTTTTACGTATGCCGGCCCACCTGGGCGCCTTCAATTTTGCTTGAAACAAGCTTCATGCCAAATATAGATGATTTTGCCTGGATGATTAATCCGGCTTACCAACATAAACTGGCAGAGGAGACAGTGATCGCTTTAATCGCTTATTACCGGCAGGGGGCATAGATGATAAAAAATATAATCTTCGACCTGGGGCGTGTGATATACACCTTTTGGCCGCTGAAGGACATGATAAAGCTAGGCTTTAGCGAGGCCCAAGCCGGCCGCATTATGGAACATGTGTTTAACCATCCTGCATGGCGGGATGCGGATAGAGGTCTCATTACAATAAACGAACATATAAATAAGTCACAAAAAGACTTCCCGGATATTGCTCAAGATTTACAAAAGGTGTTTTGCGATGGCTGGATTGACAGGGTCATAACTGTCATGCCGCAATCCTTGGATTTTTACTATGAGGTGAAGAGGCGGGGCTTTAAGATTTATATTATTACGGATTTTCCGGAGGATGCTTTTGCCCATGTCCGCGCCAGGGATGCTTTTTTTGACGAAGCTGACGGAATAGTAGTCTCGGCGCATGAAAAATTACTTAAGCCGGACCCGGCTATTTTCCGGTGTCTGTTAGACCGGTACAAGCTGGCAGCGGAAGAATGCTTGTTTATAGATGATTTGCAAAATAATATCGCTGCTGCCAAGGATTTGGGTATGCAGGGTATTCAATTTGTCAGTATTGAGGATTGCAAGCGTCAATTTGAGGAGTTGGTGAAATGAGACTGGACAAGTACCTAAAAGTGAGCCGCATAATCAAACGGCGCAGTGTCGCCAACGATGCCTGTGACGCAGGCCGTGTGAGTCTAAACGGCAAAGCGGCTAAGGCCGGTGCGGACGTAAAAGTTGGAGATGTTGTAGAGATACAATTTGGCAGTAATAATACTAAATTTGAGATCCTTCAAGTCAAAGATGTCGTCCGCAAAGAGGACACTGCACAAATGTATAGGATGATGTAAAACAGGCATAACCTTCCCGCAAAACCCATATAAATGTAAAAATGGGATTTGGGGGATAAAAATGCCGGAAGAAAAGAAAAGGAGCAATTCCAGACACGCGATAACCCTTGTTCGGCGTGAAAGCATGTCGGCCACCGGCGTATTGGATGTCATTTCCTTTGACGAAGAGACGATCATAGCCGAAACAGAGCTTGGGATGATGATTATAAAAGGAATTAACCTGCATGTTAACCGCCTTAACCTGGAAAACGGTGAGCTGGCCATAGACGGTGAAATAGGCGGCATAAGTTACGAGGATGCCGGCGGATATTCAAAAGGCGGCAAGTCCTTGCTGGGAAAGCTGTTTAAATAATGATACTGTCCATGTCCGGCCAAGCGTGGCTGTTTTTGACTACAGTGGCGGCAGGTTTTGTAATCGGTTTTGTATATGATATATTTAGGATAATGCGAAAAGTTGTGCGGCATAGCCATCTGATGGTGCAGATTGAGGATATTCTGTACTGGCTTGCTGTTTCGCTGTTGATGTTCTATTTTATGCTGCACAGAAACTACGGTGAGATACGCTTTTTTTCCATAGCGGGGGCCGCTGTGGGGGCAGTATTATATTTTTGTAGCCTCAGTCAG
>Ga0131853_10021153_pt1 | contig 11810 bp, 7 predicted proteins | sample TergutLab28metaG_FD_92764 | JGI IMG/M metagenome (GOLD analysis project Ga0131853, IMG submission 92764) | Labiotermes labralis P1 segment gut microbial communities from Petit-Saut dam, French Guiana - Lab288 P1 (version 2) (version 2) | ecosystem: Host-associated > Arthropoda: Insects >...
GTTAATAAAAATCCAACCAGATGCAACAGTATGCAGATATTTATTTACTGCAAAGTCACTCTACATGTTTCAGGTGTCACAGCACCCATCATCAGGAGTACTAAAAACTGTAACCGCAGCCTCTGTTACAGGGCATAATATCGGTACAGCTACTTCCCTCCAACGTGACCATTATTAAATGAAAATAAAATTTATTACAGTAATACTATTTAAATTGTGATCTAAAAGTTTCAGAGTGGGTAAATTCAATAAAACTTGCTTGGACTAGCAGAGGCATCAAGCGTTCGAATAGCGAATGCTGAAAGTCTAAAGTTCCTTTTTGTATTATAATGGAATTTTCTTGCGAAACCCCTAGTTTTACACATCATAAATTGTCAACGTCTATATGTCCGTCCTTTCTACACAAATGTTATTATATTTAGAAACTTTTTTTGTAAAGGATGTAACGTGGGTAATTGAAAGGGCCGTGATCTTTGTTTACGTCCCAAGACAATGGCCTTAACCTTTTGGCGCTGGAATTATTTTAATTAATTTTAGCACATCCTGTATATAAAATGTAATAGGGAACCAAATACGTTGGAATTATGAAACAAACTGCATTTTGAAGAGAAAATAAAACGGAGAGTATATACCATGTTTAAAATATTCAGTACCTATATTTGTTGAATAAATATATAAAATGCAACGTTTAGAAGTTAGTGGCGCGGTACGGCCCCTATATGGGTCGTTAGGCGTCAAAGAGTTAATAAGAGGTAATGTGTTCTCGAAGACTTCAGTCCGCAATTCATCCTAAATTCAAGTCACAAAACTCCCATTCTGACAGCACCATACTAATATTGTTGAAAGTAAAGGTTAAGAAATTCTGGTGCACACTGTGGAGGCATAAGTAGATCGTCTGTATAGCTACAATCGCTCTGGAATTTGGCAATAGACGGATGTGCGTTTTCGGTTCCTCTCCTCCTATGCTCCACTCCCAAGGAATAAGACCAAATGTTCATGTTTTGCGGCTTCTAGAACCATTCTGGACACTCTGGACAAGAGAAAATGACGCAGTAAGGTAAAGATCTCAATACCTGCAATGATGTGATGCTTGCGAAAATTCTCATAAAGTTCTGAGAAACTTTCAAAATTTATGAACAATTATTTTCCGGGAAGATGCTGAAAGAAGGAAGGACCCTCTTACTTGCTAGGCTTACAATCAACGAAACATAAACGAAAATTGAGTATGTAGCATTGATGGAATGATAATGACAGGGCAACACTGAAACACTCGGAAGAAACCCTGTTACAGTGGCACTTTGTCTATCACAAATCGCACGTGGATTGACCTAAAGACGATACCGAATCAGCGCGGTGAGCGACCGGCGACCGCATCACTCAGCCTTCGCACGGTCCGGTTATGTTTGGGCCGACAAAAATACGAGTCCTCTGGTCCACTGTCGAAATCGGCAGCCCTTTTTATTGTAACGAGCTCAAATCGACAGGTTGTTTCACAAGGTCTTAGTTTGGTTTTTTCTAAGATCCTGCTATATAATGGGTGCTTTTGAAATTTGAAATTGAAAGATTTTGTTGGAAAATTAATTTGGTTAAGAAAGTTTTAATGAATCATAATAATTTGGATTGTAAGGGTTTAGTAAGTAGAAGAAAAGACGAATGCCAATTGCTAAAATTCGCCTTTTCACTTTTTCTTGAAAATTCGTTCTTCTGTGCTGTAACTAAACATGTGTGACAGACCGGGTGTTGCAGAACTCAATTTGTCTGTAATTTTTAGTCCTCTTACCGCAAATCAGATCAACATTTAGACTTCGGATTTCTGGAACGCCGCGCCGTTTATTTACAAGCAATTCCTCTCGTTTATCCACCTTTATTTTGTAAAATTCTCACTTCATCCAAACCCACAAGAAATCGCACGGAGTAAGTCTGAAGATTCAAACAGCTCCTTCTCGGTAATCATGCAGGATTAGACACATGTTTGGGTGAATATTCTCCCCCCGCCACACACACAATAACCGATTCCAAAATAGCTATCTGTCTTCCTGTGCCACCTTCTAAAAGTGCCAGTGTTTGGAGGAATCTGCAGGTAGATCTTTCATTCCAACTTCAGTCATAATGTGCAAAATTCTGTGGTGTCAGTAAAAGTAAGGGTTTTCCTGTTACGCTATAAAGGCATATGGGGAACAAGAGTTACAGCTGCACAAATTATTAAGCTCGGCACCAGAAGGTGCTGGCTGTTTATCTTTACAACCCGGCCGCTTTCTTATTCGCGACAATTTCCACGTTGCTTGGTGAGCCCAAGACTTATTCTGAACGCTGTGGAAGAGATAGAAGTACGTTAACTTTGTTGGGCACCTTACCTCGGTATCTCAATCAAACTGTCTGTAGTTTAGTCACTATAGTTACTGAGCTACCCGCCTGTTCCGCAGCTCAACCACCCAGAAAATCAGAAGTGACTCTCAGGAATTTATGGCAGTGTTTGTGAGACGAAGATCGTCAGACCAAGTGAGGCTGTCGGAAGTTTTATCTCTCAACCGAACATATTCAGTTTTCGCCGTGCCAACTGGCACTCTTTGTCTACCCTGACAGAGGTTTATCCGTGCTTTATCCTCAGTTGAAAGGCAAATGCCAGGGTATGCCTCGCAAAGATGGGGACGGCCCGCACTCTTCCCAATTAGGCGATAAATTTTAGGCGGTTAGTTCATCGTTAATTTTAGTTTGACCAATCTGGGTTCGAATTCCAGAAAGCCTTCCATCCAAAGTTGTTAATTGTTTTGTTCTATGTATTGTTTGTGGCACAGTGGTTAAAGTGCTGTGCTACAAATCGGAAGGTCGCTGGTTCGATCCCAGCTGGTGTCACTGGAATTTTTCATTGACATAAAATCCTTCCGATCGCACTATGGCGCTGCGGTCGACTCATCCTCTAACAGAAATGAGTACCAGGAGCATTTCCTGGGGGTAAAGGCGGCCGGTGCGTAAGGCTGACAACATTACCACCATTCTGTGCCATTATCATGAAATCTGGGAACCTTAACTTCCTGTAACCCTCTGGGCCACTCCAGGCCTGTAATGGGACTGCTTTACCTAAGAATTTTGAAGGACTTTGCACCTGAAAGAAACAAGTTCATCCTCTGAGGTTCCGTGCTATATAACTTAGGTGTTAACCAATCATTTTAATTGCTGGTAGGGGGTGACATTTTTAAGGGGGAAAAACTGCAGAAATGGGTGCAAGGAGCAGTGAGATGCTGTTCATATTAGGTAGTTAGTTAGTTAGTTGGTTAGTTAGTTAGAGAGTTGGTGTGCAGTGACATGAAGGTGGAAAATTGGTACAGCGAAGGAGTTTGCATTGTGATCGGGTTTTTATGGGAGAAACACTTTCTCCCTTAAAAATTCGTCGCCAGTTGATAAAGGTAACCCTTCTTGGCGAAATCAGAGCGAATCAAGTCAGAAAATTATACAGAAAATTCGCAGCGATCTTCCAAGGGCTTCGAAGACGAGTGATAACGCAGCGCATTGGAGCGACTAATTTTGGAAAATGGACGATCGCTATTGAATTAGTCGTGTTTGAAGTAATGAGGAAGTGGAAGTGGCTGTTCGTAAATGGTAACGAATGCGGGAACCAGATTTTTGCGGCTACGGAATTCTTAATTTCTGCCCAGTTGGACAAATGCTGCCGTCCGCTTGAAGATTATGCTGCAGTATAATGATACTTGTCGGTCGGGTAGCTCAGTCGGTATAGTGACTGAGATATATATATATATATATATGTGTGTGTGTGTGTGTGTGTGTGTGTGGGCCAGGTAGCTCAGTCGGTATAGCGACTGACTACGGGCTGGACGGTGCGGGATCGAATCCCGGTGGGGACGAGATTTTCTGCCCGTCCAGACCGGCCCTGAGGCCCGCCCAGCCTCCTGTGCAATGGGTACCGGGTCTTTCCCGGGGGTAAAGAGCGGCCGGGGCGTGCCGCTGACCACTCACCCCCTTCTAGTACCGCGGTCATGGAAGAGTACAGCTATACCTCTACCCACCCTCTGGGCCACACCGGGCCTGTAACGGGATCACTTTAACTTTTACAATGATACTTATGTAGAATAAACATGCTGCATGGTACATGATAATGGCCACTCATTCTGCGTTTATAACCCAGAAAATCGTACTTACTGAACAGCCGCCATATTCATATCTGCCTGAATTGAAAGCCAGACAATTATCTTGCCAGTCATTTCGGTAAGATTGAGTTACTTCGGTGTTTAAATTAGAGTTTGACCTCTTATTAAGTATATTTTATCTCACCGAAAAGTAAAAGATTTTGACCTCAAGTGTTGTGTATTTACACTTTCCTAACTACGTCCTGTCTCTGTTTATACAGTGCAGTACTGAAGTTTTATGTAAATATTATTTAGGTCTCCAAATTAACTTTAGTTTTCAGTACATTTGCTGCATAAATAAACGAGAGTCTTCCAGGGTACAGAGTCATTTTTGAGAAGCTAACATTTGTTGAGCCACTTTGTTTCATTGCGGTTTAATTCACACCAGGTCGTCGTTTACGCTCCTCACAAGGGACTGCAAGTCTTCCGTATTCTGAGACAAATTTATGCACTCCACACTCCTCACCCTGTCTCCTTCTAAACTACTTAAGGCTTGTTCGAAAAATATTTTGATAAAGACTGTTATTTTCGTTGTTACACCGTGCATGTTGTTGAATCACTCAATTATTACACCAACCACTGCACATATGTAAAATTTATAAAATTTACACATTAAAACATTAAAAACGCTCCGACATGTTTCGGTCCTAAGACCATCATCAAGGAGCTATATATTCATTGCTAAAGTCACACCAGAAATAGTCACAGATTAATTTCGTTGTACTAGTTGAGTGTTGTGGCAGCATGCCGTGTTGTGTAATGTTATGTTGCGAAGAGTGCCCTGCTACGGATGTGCATTCTGTGCTTCGTTGCGCGATAAGTGTTTCAATGTGTAAGGGAAATTTTATAAATTTTATATATGTGCAGTAGTTGGTATAATAATTGAGTAAAGACTGTTATCTTTGTTACATCTGTCCGCCGATCCGTCCGCCCTTCTGTCTGTCCAGCTGGACAAATTTTCGTTAAAATTTTATGTTCGGGAAATTTCATTAAACCTTTAAATGCTGAATTAAATCCTATCTGCCGTCTGCTGTCTTTATTAGGAGCTCACCATATTCTCCACGTTAGCAGGATAAGGGTTAAAATATGTAGACCAAATTGAAGTTTCGTTAAAGTCCGGGGAAAAAAGGAGCACTTTACATGAATACATGTTTTAATATCTGGGCGTCTACGAGTAAAGTACAAGTAAAGCGGCAGAGCCAGAGAGGCCGGAGGTTCAGTGGACGTTCTACACGTAATATGGCGCCATACAGATGTCAGGATAATCGGGGCAAAACTCCAAATACCCTCGGTGTTACTTTACATGTACATTTTCTACCTTGTTTTATCACCGTACAATCTAAAGTTGGGCCTTCCAAGAGGTCTCTCTCTTTTATTCAATGTCTGTGAAAATTATTTCACTTATCTGGATAATTAATTGAATAAACGAGCGTTGTAATGGACACCAGTAAGCTCGTGTTAACTACAATGAGGCTAAGAGGTGGAATTCAGAAGCTGTATGTAAGAATGGTCCACTGATTGATAAGCATCTTGCAGCACAGTGAATGTCCATGACACTGCTACTGTATCCACAAACACTGTAAAGTGTATTGTTAGTCACTGTAACGTAATACATTTCATTTACCTAGTGAGTCAGCCAGGTATTCCAACGAGAAATTCTGACGAAGGAATGGAATGTATGTTTGTCAGCAAGAGGGGGATTTTCCAGCTGTCTGTTATTTTATGGGAAGAGTGATGGATATAAAGAATGAAATTTGAGGTTCTGAGGGCAGACTGTGGAAGATTCCAGTCTTGTGGAATGAAATACCTTTCAATTAGGAAAACAGTAGGGTGTCCATCTACCGCACTACAAGACTGCTGCGTTGAAAGTCACTTAGGATTCCACTTTTTATAGGTTGTGATATCGGGTTTGGATCCTGTCAGCGACGTAATTTTTTTTTAAGCTATTCTGTGACATGATTTTCCAAACTGTCTTTTGATCTCAAATGTTTATGAAACCTGTAGAATATAGTAATCACCCCGACTTGCGTCTTTCCCCAGTTACATTTATCCGCTCCAGACTCAATGTATTAAGCGAAGCACAAATATTCACACTTACAATGCTGACTTTTCTTCTAGTTTCTGAAATTCCATGATCAGATACTGAAGCTGTAACATCTCATTGAAATTTGGAAGAGAAGCAATCTTGAAGAAGGGGAAAAAGCTGAACCTGAGCCTAAGAAGAGTACCGTTAGGGTTTCAAAATTAGCTGCAGGCTTGGACTGACTGAAACTATAATCCAAGTAATTAGTGCACCTCCCAAAACCTGCACTTAATAAAATACAATTTATCTCACAAGGTTTTAGTGTGTTAGGTGCATGCGTTGGTAGATGTACTAACTGTAAGAATATGCAAAATAAGGAAAACATAAAACTGACGTCAATATGTTTGAGGACATTGAATCGAAAGAGCAACGAACAGCGACAGCTAAGCAAGGAATTGCGAGGATATTTTGGGTGATTTCAAGCTTCCGCCGCGAAGCAGGTGAGAGCTGCCCTCTTTTGGGTTATTATGTAGCCAGTAGTGGTAATTTCTTGAAGACGTTTTAGAACCGATATTTTGTACCGAAACGTTGATGATAAATTACTGCTACTGGCTGCATAATAGCCTAGAATAGCGCAGTTCTATTGGGGATGCTTTTTGTTGTGAGGAGATTCTGAAGGAGAAGAGGTCGAAGAAGAAGAAGAAGAGGAAGAAGAAGAAGAAGAGGCCGAAGAAGAAGAAGAAGAAAAAGAAGAAGAAGAGGCTGCTGGTAACAAAGACCAGCCTACGCTTCAAGAGAAAGTGGCTGTTCCTTAATGTCATTTGTTTTTAATTTCAGATTGTGGTAAATGTTTTTCGCAAGTGTTGATATGTATTCTTCTTGCTGAAAACATGACCTGAAACCACACTCCCCATTTTAACATAGCTTTTATAGAAAACATGCTTGGAGTGACGTCGACTGTAATTACGGCGCCAGTTGAGGGAACAGCTGAGTCAGCGCGCTGGCATTGTGGGGACCCAATTGGATTTTTGTTGAGGACTATAAATTTCACCTCATCCATAGTATCCAGACTTGCCGTGAGTCCTATTAAACCACCTATCAAAATTTCTCCTAGGCTAAAGTGGCTGGAGCGTGAAGCTGGCCATTCTGCGCTATCTATTGACGAGGTTAAGAACGCGTGGAGCCACACGTCCATTTTTCCTACGTCTTCATGTGTTGGTCATTAATAATCAGAAGGATAACCTTTCCTTTACTTGGAACATTGAAGGACACGGCTCGATTTTAGAGGAAAAAAGCAAGAAGTGATTTGTTACAATTACAGTAAAATCCGAACTGGTCGACTGGATGTTAATTTGACGGGGCCAAGGGGAGTGTCTGAGAAATACAGAAGAGGTTATGACCGTTTGGTTCCTAACTAAATTTAGCCAAAGTAAAGAAATATATTGCTTCACTTTGTATTACGTTGCTACCTTCCGTTATTGGCTATTATCTTTGTTCTTGTGAGATTTTAGTTTAACTTCGTGATGAATATTTTATTAAAAGTAGCGGAAGTTGGGAAATGACTCTGTGTAGCTTTGTAGATAGTTACGGGCGTTCTAGTCAGATGTCCTACTTCCTGAGTAATTCGCCTACCCTGCAATTTGATACAGAAATTTATCTTAGTAATTAACCAACTTGATGCACAAAATTTTATGCATCAAGTTGGTTAATTACTAAGATAAATATACTGAGATGCACTGTCCGCCAAACATCAAAATTTGGTACCGAATGTTTGCCCGAAATCTCGGTACCGTTCAAAAAATTACTCGTGATATATCTGAAATGTTGTTAAAATTGTTATTTCTTGGGCTTAGTTTTTATATTTTCTTCGCTGATTTCTATTGTGCACTAACAAAACTTTTCAAATTATACTATTTTTAATTGGAGTTTGTTTTATATTATTTGCTTAAGACACAATGTTCTCGATGAGATGTGGCACAACGGTTCTTATAGAGCGAAATTTTACCAACAATATCTGACGATCCGTAAGCAGAATATGATTTAGCCAAAAGTCCCTTTGTCCTTCCGTCCATCCCTCTCTGTGTGTGTCCCACTCTGTTTCTCCCATACTCTGGACAATCTTTGCAATCACTTTCCCAAAAGTGACAAGTTTTACTGTCTTTCACAATGCCCACACCGCATCTACGGCCCAAACATCCTCGTATTCCCAGAACACCAGTGAGCTCTTTCGCGTTAGTAGACAGAAGGAACGTGAAGCTGATGTTTCTCTTTTTCTCTTACCTACATTAAAAACATGTGGAGCTGTACCTCCTATTCCCCACACGACTTCAAGTTTCATAAATTCTGTATTCGGTTAAGTGGGAAGTTTTTATTTTGGGAGGTATCTCGAAAAGGTAAGCACTTCAGGTTGTGCAACCTTACAGGGTTATAGGAAATTAATTCACTAACTTGTCCTAAACAAATGTACAATAAGAACAGGCACGTAAATTCGGTGTTCTGAGTACTTGATGTATTTATATTTTTGTATTTGTAACTTATGGCCCATTATACCTTCACAGAACCAGGTGTTCATGCTACTTCTGATGTATTCTGCTATTCGTGAACGTAATAAAGCATGAGAGAAAGAACGGTCCAAAAGACAGAGGGTTAGCTACCGTCTGTATCAGATCACAAAGCTGTTTAACCTTAAAATGCACATTTGATGCCATTTTGAACTTTAAGCGATGCATCGTGGTTGCTCTCAATGCAGCCAAATGGCTAGTAGGTAGGAACACGTGCATGCAACGTGTAATAAAACCGTGTATAAAAATTCTGTCTGTTGTACCACTCCTGTTTGCACCCACACAATTTAGTCTTATCTCTCGGCGCGATGCAGTAAACTCTTGAGAGCTTTGATGCCTCCTTATTTATCCTTTCTTTTTGTTTCAGTTTGTGATATTCACAGCTTATATTATAAGAAGAGTGACGCAGGGACGCGCTTTGAATAATTTGTCCGTACTCGTTGACATATTTATAAAATAATGCGCTAGTATCTTGCCATCCCTGCACTTTTTGTTCTCTTTTGTTGCTGGGTCACGTTTTTGTGAACCTGAGATTTGGTTAGATGAAGAGAAGATGGAAGAGATGCATGGGCCTCGCTTTGGCATGTCCAGCCGGGGCGCGGTGAGGTTCATCATCGCCGATTTTTTTCCCACTTTGAATTGTACAAAAACGAATAATATAAACTGTCTGGTGTTCGTGGCACAGTATGGAGGAGAATAGAAATGTACTCAGGGCTTTAGTGGAGAAACGTACAGGGAAGAGACAAATAAGAAAACCTAGGCATAGATGGAGGATGATATTAAACCTTTAAACGCCGAATTATATCTCATCTGCCATTTACTGGCATTATTAGGAGCTCACCATATTCTCGACGTTAGCAGGGTAAGGGTTAAAAGAAATGTTAACGAAATAGAATGGAAGGCCATCATGCGGATGAATTTAGATTAGGATAAGGACATGTGGTGGGGGCTTGTGAATGGGATGATGAACCTTCGGGTTCCACAAAATGGAGGGGAAAGTCTTGAAAAGCTGAAGAACTATTAGCTTCTCAAGAAGGACTGCGCCATGCAGTAGGGTGGGATTAAATAGTGGGGTTCGTGAAAACGTACTAAAAATTTACTGGCGATGGTTCCTTCCTGGGTCTCGATTTTGATCCACTAGTGTATTTAAATATAGGTACTAAATATGAAAACGGGAAATGGAAAAGACGGACGAATCGAGATCTAGAAGAGATGAGCAAAGGAGAAAATATAGTAAAATGGATAAAAGGGCAAAGGATAAGCTGGTTAGGTCACTTAGTGAGGAGGAGAAGGATAGGATGCCCAAAAAGATCTTCACTGAAGAACTGTAAGGGACGAGAAGAAGGGAAAAACCCAGGAAAAGATGGAAAGAGGAAGTAGAAAGAGATCTTCAAGTGCTGGGAGTGAGAAGATGGACAGAGTTGGTGGCAGATAGGAAAAAATGGAAGGACATTGTTCGACAGGCCAAAGCCCATAGTGGGCTGTAGTGCCAATGGAAGAAGAAGAAGAAGAAGAAGAAGAAGAAGTGCATTTAAATTTCTCAGAAACCGGCAGTTGTTATTTTTACTAGGAACCGGACAGGACAAATTAGGAATAGTTATTCGATTTCTGTTAGGTATAAAAGAATTTATTCGCGGTAAAAAAAGACAGAGGTTGCAGGTAACTACTCTCTTTCATAGAGTTCCTGGGTTAAGAATTAGTGGAGCTACAATCCATTCCGTCCTACGCCTTTATGGCTAAACAAGGAAAATTTTGTTTTAGGTTTCTGTTCGTCTGAGACACTGAAGCACGGAGACCTCAAATACACCCATGCCGAAACCTAAAACTCTCACAAATCCCTGTAATATTCATATTATCTCAGGTTATGTACAAATGAGAAGACGATTAGTAGGACATTTACTGGAAGTGAAGTCTAAGAAATGTCTTGTGAGAATTTCAGACGCAATTCTACGTGAAGGATTGAGCAATTGACGAAAAATATCACGACACCCAAGTCTTTGGTCCGAAATTTGAATTTACGATCTTCTGATCATGAAATGGTAGTGCCATCCACTTGAATGTGGCGTCCATTTTTTGCTTTTTATCACTTCTGTACAAGCACAAACCGTTTAAAAATCTGTATAAGAACTGCCTGGCTGAGTCTATACAGCTTTAACCTTCTTGCAGAAATAGTATTTACCCAGCCGATAAATTCTCCGCCTTGTTCAGAATATGAAGGCATACTGCTGCTAGAGGGAGCTGATTCTTTCCGTTTTACGAAAGCCGAAACCCCACAGCTGTAACCTGCTACGGTCCGCAGTTTGTCCTCGAACTGGGATTCCAAATATGAGATTTCGTAAATTAATTTTTTTAATGATAATTTTGAGGGAAAGTGCAGTTATGGTGTTTTAGTCGGTTAAAACTTTTGTCCAATGCCACCACATGTCCTTGTACACGTCGTGGTCCTCCCTCCTGGTCATGGCAGGACTGTAACCGACTTGTGAGGTTGGGACGCCCATGAGGCGCAGTTACGTTGTCCCGATGTTGTGAGTGGTGATATAGGAGGATGTAGTGCTAGGGGGGCCCTTAAACCTAAATTCTACCAACCTACCCAGACCATGGTCTGGGTAGGTTAGTGTGTTGGAGTTTCAGTGTGGTTGGGTTGGAGTGGTATCCGTGTTGCAGGATGAACCACACCGAAACTCCAACACACATCGAACCAAGAACAAAACGACCAATATGGTAATTCAACAGCACAGTCGCAAGCTCCTGATTATGGATATATTAATGTCCGAAACATGTTGAGCACATAAGAAGTGAAATAAAATAGCAAGTGACATCAAGTTGGTCTTTTATTCTTCAACTATCACAATGATGCACGGTCCAATAGACATAATGTAGTCAAGTTAAAGTAATATAACGAGTAATAAGAACTGAACACAAATTTTATTGGTGTTTTGGCGGTTTATTGCATACATTTTAACTTATCTTTTTATTGTACAATATATTATATATACCGTCAGTACACAACAACATCAATATAGTGATATAATGTATGCAATAGGTTACACTGTGGCTACATGTTTCGACCGTAAACGGTCATTA
>Ga0131853_10021154_pt1 | contig 11810 bp, 5 predicted proteins | sample TergutLab28metaG_FD_92764 | JGI IMG/M metagenome (GOLD analysis project Ga0131853, IMG submission 92764) | Labiotermes labralis P1 segment gut microbial communities from Petit-Saut dam, French Guiana - Lab288 P1 (version 2) (version 2) | ecosystem: Host-associated > Arthropoda: Insects >...
CGCCAGCCACGCCAAGAGGATTAATTCGCTCTGTGGTGATTTTCATGTCTTCATAAAACAAGACGCCACACTCAGCAAAATCAGATATCATTTTTCTTCCTATATCATAATGTATCGCAAAGCATTATTTGTGTAATATTTGTGTTTGTTTTTTTGGGGGGTTAACTATTTAACTTCAGTATGTAACCATAATGTTACTTATGCATCTTCACCTTCTCTGTAGCTTTCGACTTACAAACCACATTGCATAATTTTAGTCCCTACACTGCAGTGTAATTTAAAACAGGACTAGAAAAATTGCTTTCATTGAAACGCTGGTACCGTCGGTACTCTAGATACAGTACTGCATTGCCTCACATCACAGCACTGACGGATATCTAACTGGAAAGTCCGCTTTCTACAAAACAGTTCAAAACACCTCACATTTAACGTCTAACCTTATTTTCCCCCACAATGCATTGAGTTGTTAAAATGTCTTAAGAAGTAAAACAGTAACACTTGACAATACCTAAGTCACAAAGTTTAGAGCTGATCTCCTCCTACCAGCAAGGATACGACTCCACTTTTCGTCTCATTAAGTTGTCAGGCCTGGCTGGCGTCTCTCGGTTAAAGTTTCTGAGCTTGATCTTACAAGTAAGAAAATCGAGAACAAAGGAAAGCAAGCTAAAGGCTGCAACAAACTAAAACACAACTAAGAGTACGTATATTTTATAAGAAAACTGCTGACTTTCACACAAAGTTGGTAACACTGTCGTTAGCTACAGACCTTTATAAAAAGCTTTACAGTTTGATAAACAAACCTTCACATGCATCCAGACGTCGTCGCTTTTAAGAGTCCACAGGAGGCCGGATTTCTTCATTTAATAATGTCTCTTAACTTGGTACAACTGTTGAGTTTCTAAAAAGTGACAAATTAAGCACACTGCATAGGTAAACAGTACTTTGTTTAAAATACTACCATCCATCAAAATTAACAAGCAAGTTCTGTGTTCACGCACTTAGCGGAAATGTGAGGATTATCTAGTGTGGCCCTCAAGTCTAGCAAGGCGGCTGATCACAAACACCTACTGCAGAAATTGTTACATTAATGACTGTCAATAAAAGTCAAGATATTAGATTCCTTATGCGGACATAATTAGGTTTTTTAACTCAGTAATTAACCAACTTTATGCACAAATTTTTGTTTTATAATAAGTTTATTTCATTCCTCTACATGATTCGAGTATATGTGCTCATCATCAGGAGGTCAAAATTGCATTACACAGCCTCTGGTATCGTCACACTGAAACAAGTGAGGGGTCTAAAATTACTAAAATACAATTCTATAAATATGAGCAAATAGTAGTAACATTTATTTGCTCATATATATAGAATTGTATTTTAGTAATTTTAGACCACTCACTTGTTTCAGTGTGTTGATACCAGAGGCTGTGTAATGCAATTTTGACCTCCTGATGATGAGCACATGTGCTCGAAACATGTAGAGGACTGAAATAAACTTATTGTAAAACAAAAATTTTGTACATCAAGTTGGTTAATTACTGAGATAAATAAACTGAGACAACACGGTCAGCAAAACGTCAAAAATAATTATGTTTGTTTGTATATTTTTGGCGCCACAGCCCCCAGTGGGCCAGGGCCTTTTCATTCACGAGGTTCCTAGATCACACAAAACGATGCACCACAGTCGGCAGGACTCCTCTGGACGAATGATCAGCCCGACGCACAGACCTCTACCTGACAACACACAAAACTCACAACAGAGAGACACCCATTCCTACGGTGGGATTCGAACCCACAATCTCAGCAGGCGAACGGCCGCAGACGTACGCCTTAGACCGCGCGGCCACTGATATCTGCCATAATAAGGTTAGGCACATTACATACGTACAGCACTCTTGGTACTGCTACACACAGTTACATACACAACGCTTAAAGCCGGAGAGAGGTCTGGTACGTCCGTTTTAATTTTCAATTCTTAGAAAAAGTGAAAAATTTGTAGCTGGACAAGAAATTCCGAATTACCGAACGTACATTAGCACGTCCATAAGCTCCTGCACAAGGCACTCCGCCGTCAAAACAAGGTACAATTCACAAACATGGAAGCACCGTGATTTATTAAATTAACAGTGCAACACAGAATATATGTCCGTATCGTTCTAGTTCTCGGGAGTACACGGATGTAAATTCCATATAGTAAAGTAGGAGGAACGGATATTTTGAATTCAAACACGATAAATGTCAAAACTGAAGGTTTACACAGATCAGGGGCTGTGATACTACACAACCTGGGGAGAGACTGGTTCAGACGAAAGACGGGATTCAGCATGCATTGCGCTCAAATCGGAAACGTCATATTTAGCCCTGTGAGTCATGAAGGTACGCTCATACATAAATAAATGTAAGTGGTGGAAGTGAGGCACTGTACATTCACTACAGCAAAATGGAGGGAGAAAAAATTAGATATCGCGCTGTTCTCAGCCACAGTCCAATTCGTCTTTCAGGTGAAACTGGGCTGGAGGTTGGGTCAAGTGTTGAGAAGTGAAAAGGGAAAGTCAAGTGCATAATATATAGGAGTACAGTCCCTGCCTCGAAGGATACGTACTGAGTCTCCACTACAAATACCAACAACTTCAAACTGTTTAAACGAACGAATCGCTCCTACTGTTAGTGGCACATAAAACACATAAATGCTGTGTAAAACGCAAAGCTTTGGTAGTGGCTAGTAAGGATATTGGACTAGAAATAAAACTAAGTACATGGTCATGGCTCGAGATCAGAATGCAGGAAGAAGTCACAGTATAAATATTGATAATAATGCCCGTGAAAGGATGGAAGAGTTCAAATATTTGGGAATAAATTTAACACATCAAAATTCTACTCAAGAATAAATGAAAAGCAGATTGAAGTCAGCGAATGCTTGCTGTCATTCAGTGCAGAATCTCTTGTCATCCTGTTTGCTATCAAAAAATTCAAAGATTAAGATATACAGAACCATAATTTTGCCTGTTGTTTCGCATGGGTGTGAAACTCGATCGCTCACATTGAGGGAGGAACGCAGGATGAGGGTGTCTGCGACTAGGGTGTTCAGAATATTTGGTCCTAAGAGGGACGAGGTAACAAGGGAGTGGAGAAAACTACATAATGAGGAGATTAATGATCTGTACTCCTCACCCAATAGAGTTTGGGTGATAAAATCGAGAAGAATGAGACGGGCGGGGCACGTAGCGCGTTTAGGGGAGACGAGAGGAGTATACATGGTTTTGGTTGAGAAACAGGAGGGAAAGAGACCACTTGGGAGACCCAGGCGTAGATGGGAGAGTAATATTAAGATGAATGTTCAGGAAGTGGGATGTTGAAGTATGGACTGCGTCGAGCTGGCTTAGGATAGGGACAGGTGGCGGGCACTTGTGAGTGCGGTAATGAACCTTGGGGTTCCGTGAAATGCGGGGAAATTCTTGACTAGCTGAGAATTGGTTAGATTCTCAAGAAGGACTCTGCTCCATAAGACAGTAAGTAAGTAAGTAAGAAAGTAAGTAAGTAAGTAAGTAATTAAATGCACAGTGTGGGGAAAATATTGTGTTTTTGTGACAAAGCATGTCTGACACATTGGCAACACTGCACACCAAAAAGTTAAGACTTAAGTTAGCCGAAATGAAACCAATAACATAAACTGTACTCCTTCTTGTAAGAATTTCATTAGCATTTCGCACAACCACCGAGTAATATCGATCTATTTTTACGGAAATTATAACACAATTAAGCTCGGCAGAGAGTTTTCTACGTGGGAGCCGGTTATTACCCTAATGTTTGCCGTCAATATTAGCAGTATGAACACACTACACGTATGAAGTGTCCATTTTACTTGAACTATAATCGACCACGCCGTGATGACGCAACTGATTTTCAGGAAAATTTAATACGAAAAAGAAAACCACCGCACCAGAGGAAGAAAAAGTCCTGGTATAGTGTTTAGGGTCTAGGGAATAAACAGGCGGACTGCCTAATTATAAGGTGGGGTGAGAAACGCATACGCAATTTCAGTAGGGATTCTTAAAGTACGTACAAAATATATCAGGATAATATTAAAACGCATCTTAGACAAACCGATTTCCAGAGTGTAGACAGAACATTAAACAAACATGTTGCATGGTCGTCGACCGGATTTAAATGGTACATTCCATAAAGTGAGGGTGGGGGGGGGGGTGTTTAAACATTTTTCGGTAAAGGAATGAGCTTATTCGGTATTATGAAGTGAAAATAAAACTCCTTAATCATTGGACAGCCAAACAGGACATCAATGAGCGTTATTCCCACTGAAATTTCTTGGTCTTCCTGAGTCGGTATGGTTATTCCACATCGGCGGTTTCTGTATCGAATCCGTACCCCAGCTGCTTCCACCATCTCGTAATTTATTAAGAGTACTTAGCATTATGACCAACATAACAGTGACATTTATCTCAGTAATTAACCAACTTGATGTACAAAATTTTTGTTTTACAATAAGTTTATTTCAAAATCTACATGTTTCGAGCACATTTGCCCATCATCAGGAGGTCAAAATTGCACTACACAGCCTATGGTATCATCACATCTATAGGTGTGATGATACCAGAGGCTGTGTAATGCAATTTTGACCTCTTGATGATGGGCACATGCGCTCGAAACATGTAGAGTATGAAATAAACTTATTGTAAAACAAAAATTTTGTACATCAAGTTGGTTAATTACTGAGATAAATATACTGAGATGCACGGTCAGCAAAACGTCAAAAAAACAACAGTGACAGTTAACACACAACATTCATTATTAGTAGGTTTTATCAAAATCAGAATAATGAATCTCCTGTGGCGGCCCACGGTTTTCTGACACTTAGTAAACATACTTGGATCATCCAACTTCATTTTTATAGTGAGATTCTTCGCATATATTATTTTGTTCTTCAAACTTCAGTATCAATTATGTACACCAAACACTTTCGCCTGCAATTTCGTCTTGAAAGCCACGCTATAAGATTTGCATTTTGTAATGAGTCCGGATTGTGAAGATATTTCAAACATTTTTAACACGAACTACCGAATCAGTAGCGTTGTAAAGAAAATTAAATTGAAGTCGGGTATCTAACTGCCTGTATACTCGGTTCCTTTGTCCACAACGAACTGTAAATTGTCAACAACCTTCATTTGGACAACGTTCGTCGTCCTGTGTTGGTAATCCAATCAACATTGCTTTTCGGAAAGAGGATCAACCCTCGTCCAGAGGCAAATTATAGTGCTTATTTTAAAAGAAGGAACGCGGGAAAATTCCCCCCCCCCAAAAATCAAGTTATTCCAAGCACAATACACTGTTGGCAGAACGCAACACAACTGGAACTGTAATGATTGCCTGTCTAGAAATGTAGTTGGGGAGGATAAAACATTTCCACGCCCCGACCTGTATTCCACGAGTCTCCCCGAGGCAACGAATGGCTACACCATTTGTATACCCACACGGAATCGCTACTGACAACAGTAGGACTTCCGTGCAGTACCAGATATACCAGCAAGTCTATAAATAATACGAGAATATAAGAGGATTACATTTATCAGGTACTTATATTTTGACCACATCAATTAGAAGACTCTTTTCTAAACTTGGAAAATTGTATGTAGTCAAACACAACTGTGTCACATGAGGTGTATTTAATGACTATATAATGGACAACTACATGTTTCGGCCTGTACTGGCCATCTTCAGGTTTGCTTAGGGGAACTTAAGATCTTACTATAAGCATGCACGCGCACGTGGTTTAGAGATATTAAGTTCCCCTAAGACAACCTGAAGATGAACAATACAGGCCGAAACATGTAGTTGTCCATTATATAGTCATTAAATACACCTCATGTAACATAGTTGTGTTTGACTACATACAATTTTCCAAGTTTCACACACACAATGGGGATGACACACTTCCTAGCTCTCTTCTAAAATTTTGACGTTTTGCTGGCCGTGCATCTCAGTATACTCGTATTTTTATCTCAGTAATTAAGCAACTTGATACACAAAATTTTTGTTTTACAATAAGTTTATTTCATGCCTCTACGTGTTTCGAGCACATGTGCTCATCATCAGGAGGTCAAAATTGCATTAGCCTCTGGTTTCATCACACATATAGGTGTGATGATACCAGAAGCTGTGTAATGCAATTTTGACCATCTTATGATGACCACATGTGCTCGAAACATGTAGAGGCATGAAATAAACTTACTGTGAAACAAATTTTGTGCATCAAGTTGGTTAATTACTGAGATAAATCTCTTCTAAAAGTGTAATGTACTGACGATTCGAATACAGGTAGAGACGCACACGAGTGGAGAATAACAGTGTGCCCTATTAACATGGTTATTAGTTATGTTAATGCAAACACAAAGAAATATTGAAGGTCGTTGACACTTTTACTAGGAGCACCGGACGAATTCGTTGTAGCGCTAAACCTTCAGCTCCGAACAGATCTTCATATTCAATTACCTTCTTGACTGAACCAAGAAGAGTATCCGATTATATTGATTTAAAAAGGAAAACTTGGAATTCTAACGCCAAATTCAGAGAAAGTGCCGCTTTAGGATATTGCAATCCACGTTAAAAGCGGGAGAATTCCGCAACAGACTGCCAAAAGAGCGGTATCGCAATATGTATGTGTGTCTGAGTGGGCCAGTCGCTGATACAACACTACGACAGTGAGGTAAGGTAAGCTAAATCGCACCCCTGTACAGGCACTGAGGTTCTGTACAGGCCGAAAGGCCCATAAGGGGAGCAGAGGTATAGCTCTACTCTTTCTTGACCACGGCACTAGAAGGGGGTAATGGGTCAGCGTCACGCCCCGGCCGCTCTTTACCCCCGGGAGAGAAACGATACCCATTTTACAGGAGGCCGGGTGGGCCCCAGGGCCGGTCTGGACAGGTGCGGAAAATCTCGCCCCAACCGGCATTCGATCCCCGGACCGTCCAGCCCGTAGCCAATCGCTATACCGACTGAGCTACCCGGCCACATGGCAGTGAGAAGTTCAAACCACTGTTCAAAATGTGTGTGGCTCCGCATTTTTTAGGTCTATGTGGGAGCAAACATGTAGTTAAATGTTAAGTTCCCGCTAACCAGGAGTGTTGCACCAACACCACTTTACGTTATGTTCTAGACGTTTGGATAATATTAAGAATTTCGATAATATTTGGAAATTCAACATTCTGCACACAAAGACGGCGTAAATTTTGTGCTTGAGAATGTAAAATAACGAATAATTATAAGGCAAATTTAAGTGTTTAATGTTAATAAAATCACAGCGAGACTAGTGTTAACCAAAATTGTTAATACAATTAACTAAAACAATGTGTAGACGCCAAATTGTAATAAAATTTTCAATCAATTGTCATTTTAGACGCTACTGATTTACGCTGCATATACGCAACCACCCAAAGACCGAAGAAGAGTAAAAAAAAAAAGAAAAAGAAAGAATGGAAAAACGAAAGAAAAATAAGTAGAGGTTTGGTGAGAGAAGCCACGCTTATTACAAGAGAAATACAAAATCTGAACGCCTCGGAACCTTCTTAGATATCCTCGCTTGTCCCTCTGAAAAGGCATTTCGGAGGCAAGGTTGATCTGGTGCAGTGCAGAATGAACAGCGAGAGGAAACACTTTTCAACGTGCAGCGGAGATAAGACGTTGGGCAGTTGGATCGAATTTTGAAATTCCAAATTGGGAGAAATGCATTTTGGTGAGAAATTGATGGCGCCAAGATATTCGCAACACAGAAACATTTATGTTCCTGAAAACGGGAAGTAAACCATATTACGTAAGAAAAATCTGCTTCTACCTCACAGAGAAGTCGTTAGTGTTGATTACAAAAACCAGTCGGTCAATGTTCTTTACATACTTAAACTTTGTGTCTTGGGAGAATCATACCGAATTAAGTGATACTTTTGCTACAATAAACGTTACAATTTGGTACCAATGAGATCGAAAAGGATGAAGGAGGCAGCCAAACTGTAACTTCTCACGGAATATATTATGCATTTCGTGGGCCCGGTAGCTCAGTCGGTATATCGAATGACTACGGGCTGGACGGTCCGGGAACGAATCCCGGGGGGGGGACGTTATTTTCCGCCCGTCCAGACCGGCCCTGGTGCCCACCCAGCCTCCCGTAAAATGGGTACCGGTTCTTTCCCGGGGGTAAAGTGCGGCCAGGGCGTACTGCTGACCACTCACCCCCTTCTAGTACCGCGGTCATGGAAGAGTAGAGCTATACCTCTATTCACCCTCTGGGCAACACCCGGGCCTGTAACGGGAACACTTTACTTTTAACTTATATTATGCATTTCACTGGCCTATCCGTTTTATTGCTTCACTTAAATTAAAAATCAGGGCACTAATACATCGTGAACAGTGCGTCCACACAAAATCGGTTCCATATACGACTACGTCACACAAGAGGAATTACTTTTGTGTACATAAGCTACTCGTAAGCGATGATTGAAACGCAATATTTGTTAAACATTTACCTGTGTGCAAGGTATTGAATGGTACGTTCCATCAGAACCCAGGTGGGGCTGCAATGTTAAGCAATCAATCACAGTCTGAATAGCGAGTGAAGCAGCAGCGCGTATTGCAAACACGTGGATTCGGAACCAAGCCGACAAGATGCACCAAACAGTATTTACTTTCCAAACGGAAAATGTATAAAGCTTTTGATGCTTATTGGACCGTGCATCATTGTGATAACTGAAGAATAAAAAACCAACTAGATGCCACTTATTATTTTATTGTGCTTCTTATAGGCTCAACATGTTTCAGGCATTACTATGCCCATCATCAGGAGCTCGCGACTATGATGTTGATTACCGCATTGGTCGTTTCGTTCTTGGTTTGCTGTAGGTTAGAGGTTAGGTGCGGTTAGGCTGGAGTAGTGTCCGGGTTGCAGCCCGGACACTACTCCAGCCTACACTCACGAATCGACCAATGTGGTAATCAACAACCTAGTCGCGAGCTCCTGATGATGGCCTGAAACATGTTGCGCCTATAAGAAGTACAATAAAATAACAAGTGACATCTAGTTGGTTTTTTATTCTTCAGTATACAGCTTTATTCTCACTGCAATTTTAAATGTTAAATGACGATGGGATTCAAATTCGGACTGCTGCCACGCACAAAGGGTTTCAAATTTATAGCATCTTTAAACAGTACTCTGCTAACATGTAGAATATGGTGAGCTCCTAATAATGCCAGCAGATGGCAGATGGGATTTAACTCGGCGTTTAAAGGGTTAAACGCATTCGCGATTACAACGAAGCACCGAAGCCGATACGTTCGTGTTTCGATATAGCCTATTTCAGTTTTGCGTGCTTGGGGGGCACAGCGGTGTGGTCGAGGATTCCGTTCTTCTTGGATGTTACCCAGTGACTCAGAGTCGTATCCGGGGGTAAAACTAGGGTAGGCTGGTCACATTAAATATTACTTGAGTAACCGTAGTTCTTACTCAGTACTTAACTACAACAGGTTTGCTATTGAAAGTCCGTAATATAAAAGAAGGCGATTGATTCTATGAAATTTAAATACAGTTATCACCTTTACCTCATATCCATACTGAGGCATGTGAGATGAAGGTAAAGATACTGAGAAAAAACAGGATCTATGTTCACTAGAATGAAGAAAGTATATTAGAATTTCACCTAATTAAAGGCTGGAGAATGTTGTTAACAATCAACTGCCGAATGGAATGTCAGACAAGTCAAATATGGGAGGATAAATATGCATAATGAGCAGTTCTACAATCAGTAATTTCTATTAGTGTCAGCACAGCCTGAATAGTCGGACAAACTCTACCTGTAGCACATACTGGAAAAAATAATCTTTAAAATATTCAACAAATTTATCAGTTTGGAACCAAGTCAAGGTGAAAGAATAATATTAAAACGGATATAAAAAATGTAGAACACATGTTTGGAACGGATTCGCCTGGTTCTGAATGGGTTCCAGTGATGAGTTCCGGTTACTAAAATAAACAATCGTACGCCACCGGTACTACCAACGTCGGGGAACTTCTTGATCGGTACAGTCAACTTGCTGTACCGCATAGAATTAGTCGGTGACTAACTTATGTTTCTGACATGTTCTGTGGGGGGGATCGAAGGTCGTCACATTGCTCCGTCGACAAGGATCCTTACTGACCCCCGATGAATGCAGCACAGCGTTTAGTTTGTCGCAAACCGTACTTCAAACAAGCCATGTTTCATCATTTATCAATAAATTGATTGCAGGTGTAAGATAGCACTTGGCAGCCTTCTGTGTGGCAATAAGACAAAGTATTCTACCTATTTATCATCAACCCACTCTGAAAGATTCGACTTATCAAATAAAATCTAAACATTTATTGGCTTATGAATACACACTGTAAAGCAAAAGTTGACTATTTTCAGTGTCGTTCCAAACATACAAACAGATATGTAACGACAATCTTGCAACTGAGTACACAATATAAAGAGCAGTGTTTGCTGAGGGGTACAAGTGAATCTAATTACTGAAACATTTTACACAAAACTTTCTTTCCCACTTCACAATGAATCCGAAGATCGATACAGTTGCACCGAATAGCAAAGCAAGTGGCACTGTTGAGGGTTTGCGCCACCAAAATTTTATATAATCAGGCCATCCGAAGCTTTCCTCTGCGTTTAATCTTTTTACCCGGTCACGTTAAGAGAATCAGTCCGCAAAAAAGATAATTTTGTGGTCGTGCTATAAGAAGCGAGGCGATTGTTTGACAGCCAGGATTTCATGTGTTTTAGATGAAGTTAAATCCACAACGTTTTAAACAGAAAGAGTCCAGAGAGATCGAAGTCTTTTTTTTCAATTTTATAATCGATATTTTATTCATAAAACATATATCTAAGTCAAAGTATGGCACAAATTTATATAGAAGTTTATAAAGTTCATACACCAACAAATGCACTATTTATTAAACTTGACAAAGTTTTAAAATTTATATTAAAAATCACTTTGACTTGCTGCTACATGTTTCGGTCTACGGCTATCATCATGGAGCCTTCACTAGAGCCTAGCTAAAGTTATATTTAGATTAAGATTCTGTAAAAACTACGTCGTTACACGTTATGTGTTGGTGTGGCAGCATGCTGCCACACCAACACATAACCTATAACGACGTAGCTTTTTTACCAAATCTTAACCTAAATATAACTTTAGCTAGGCTCTAGTGAAGGCTCCATGATGATAGTCGTAGACCGAAACATGTAGCAGCAAGTCAAAGTGATTTTTAATGTAAATTTTAAAACTTTGACAAGTTTAATAAAAAAGTGGGTTTGTTGGTGTGTGAACTTTATAGATACCAAAATGCACGGTACAACGATTAAAAAAAATAATATAGAAGTTGACACCAAATGCATTTTGAAAATTTAGAAAGCGGCAAGAATGGGACGTGTCGACACCAGGGAACCCAGTTTCAACCAATATTCTAGACCTCATTCATGAACAGTGGAAATCACAGTAGTTCAAAAAAGTACTGGATCATTTACATTTAAACAAATGTTCAATCTTGCCAGACAGCGTGTCGTGCTGATACCCATAATTAAAAAGCGTCTGCCTCCCTGAAGTTTTGTCTATGGATGCTGTGCGTTTGTTGTGATAACAAAGATGTGTTCGTAATAAGTATGGCAATATATGTGCGTGGCACTTACCGTCAAACACAACTATTTTATTGGTTAATTATTGTAAGGTTTACAACAACATGTTTCGGCCCTATTCCTGGGCCATCATCAGGTTGTATCACG
>Ga0131853_10021158_pt1 | contig 11808 bp, 7 predicted proteins | sample TergutLab28metaG_FD_92764 | JGI IMG/M metagenome (GOLD analysis project Ga0131853, IMG submission 92764) | Labiotermes labralis P1 segment gut microbial communities from Petit-Saut dam, French Guiana - Lab288 P1 (version 2) (version 2) | ecosystem: Host-associated > Arthropoda: Insects >...
GTTATCACAATTACAATTTTGCTCAAAGAGTGTAATATATATGTCTATATTGCATAGTGATGTTGAGATCTCATCATCGTATTACGTGTTACATTTAAGTTTATCTAGTGGGATGTCTAGTGAGTCAATGAATGGTGGGGTGTGGATCTCCTTGGTTGGGTATATATTGGGGAGGGGGGTAGTTTATGGGGGGCCGTGATATAGGTGTAGTGTCTATGGTTCTAACGTTGGGGTGGGGGGGGGTTGTGGGTTTGTGGGGTTAATTTGTTTGACTTCTTCTCGTTCCTCCTCCTTAGAATCTGTATACAATTCTCACCTCCATGTGTGTACCAAACGCCAAGCCTGAATTATATTCTTCACTTTCAAACCTAATGAGTAATATATTTATTTGCGAATAATATGAAATATGAAAGGGCCTATTGGGTAAATTTTTCATACCCCCGTTAATTCCTCTACTTTAAGGTCTAATATTCTCCTATAACCCTCTTCTCAAACACTTCAATCTGTGTTCTTCCCTAACGGAAGGGGTTCTTAACGTTTCTTGTGCCATGGAATCCTTTGTCAATCTGGTGAAACCTACAGACCTGTTCTCAGAAAAATGTGTTTGAATGCATACAATAGAGATAGCGAGACTTACTGAAGTTGACAAACATTTTTGTTGCCTACATGCATTATTCAATGAAAAGCTAAATTTAAATTAGAGGTGGGCGAAAATAAGAGTGTATTTTTTTTCCCTGTCCAAGTCCACGGACCCCGTGCAATCTATGCGTTCCGTTGACCCCAAGTTAAGAACGGTTGCCTTAATGTGAAAAATAATGTCAATATCCATAAGCTTTCGAAGGTTTAACAACATATAAAGTTAACCGAATTGTTTCCATCAAGTACTGTAAACAGACCAAAAAACAAACTCTGGGAAAGTCATCGGTTGTTCTGTCGTAATTTGGTATATCAATGCGTCCTTTTTACCACCAAAACACCAGTAAGATTTACAGATGACGTGGAACTGATAGGCACTGGAAGCAGTGGAATACGGCATGCAAATTAGGACCGCAATTTCTGTGTCTCAGTTCCCACGCATGCCACGCACACAGTGTTACAGTCACGCGCACAGCACTTTTTGCAATACACCGTAAAATGTCAAAATTTTTTCCCATTCTCAAGCCTTGGTGCTGAGTATTGATAATCGCATATACGCGCATCATGGAATCAGAGAAACGCAAAATACAAACAACTGCACGGCTCAAAAATTTCCTTGTAGTTACTCTTAAGGTGTACATTTCTTAAATTGTGACACCCTGCAGCCATAAGGTAGCGAAATATTTTGGTGCTTTGACGTAAACTTCGTACGACAGGGTGCCAGACACGTTGGCTCACATGGAAACTGAGAGCCACACCGGATCTACTTTCGGGACTAGACAGCCGAAGTTTCGGCAAATGTAACAATTTCCATACTCACGTTGAAGGGATCTAGCGATTATTGTGAGGACCCTAATATATTATATGTAATATATTATACATAATATAGATCGGGCAACGGACGGCGTGGGCCGTGGGGGGGGGGGGGCAAAAATCTTCTACCTTCAATGCTGCTAGATCGGAAAAGCTGATCCAAACCGTTGAAAGTCATATGCGAAGGCCTAAGGATAAGAAGATCCTCACACACTCTGAAAGTTCCCAGCTCGAACCTGGACCTGGGAATTATTCTGACTTGGTTTTTTTACTTTCCTCAGGCTTTCCAGGCGAATTCAAGGATTATACAGCAAATTAGATAAAGAAGTTTCCATTCACATACTTCTCAGTTCATTCGACCATTCGACGCTGTACGTTAATTAACTACGCTCCAACTGAAGTTATATCACGTCGATTTGGTAACAGAATGAAAATGGAGCATTGGTGGAATGATACCGAGAGAAGTGAAAGGGGGCGCTCGGAGAGGAACCTCTGCCAATGCCACTTCGTCCATAACAAATTCGACATGCAGTGACTTCGGATTCGACCCGATAATTGGCGGTGGAAGGCCGGCGACTAACCACCCGAGCAATGGCTCGGAATGTACGCTATGGTTATAATCCTAACAACTGATCAACTTAATGCACAAATTCTTATTTCATAGTAAGTTTATTATATTCCTCTACATGTTTCGAGCACTATTGTGCTCATCACCAGGAGGTCAAATTGTATTATACAGCATCTGGTATCGTCACACTCTGTAGGTGGCCGTCCGGTGCACCGGACGGCCACCTACAGAGTGTGACGATACCAGATGCTGTATAATACAATTTGATCTCCTGGTGATTAGCACAATAGTGCTCGAAACATGTAGAGAAATACAATAAACTTACTATAAAAGAAGAATTTATGCATTAAGTTGGTCAATTGTTAAGATTATACTGAGATGCACGGTCAGCAAAACATAAAAAAACTATGTTTATAGTTTGAGACAATGACATCATTTGATAACAAGAAAAACAATAAACAGAGCCAATGATATACATGCCTCGCACTTTTTATATTTTCGGGCGATGTAACTGGCCTGATTCGCAGGAAAGTTGACAAGAGAGACGGCAAAGAGTCTCTCGTTACTGAAATATTTGAACTAGTTCGAAGGGCCGATACGGTCCATGAAATTTTGAGTGGTTCTGTATTAACGCCGTGCTAGACTTCAGAAAATAGAATAACGTTGAATTCCCTTTCTTTTTCGGGTTCTGAACGTTTCATGCGGATAGATATTTCTATTTTTACTGCCAATACAATTGGACAGGATAAACACCGATTCGGAAGCCGACGTCGGGAACATAAATACACAATATATTAAGTTAAGTGGGTTGGAGTACGGCAGAAGGCTATTTGTGTAATTCCACGATAAAATCGGAGAGGAAAGCACAAGTATTTTGTTGTACGGCCACCTTGAGCCTTCCGCCCGCTCTCAATCAGCCCGCCTTATCGTCGGTCTCCAGACCCGAATATAGAAGGCTGTTCAGGAAGCACCCCCACCCCACCCCACCCCTTCCGCAGTCTCTTCTCTGTCGCCTAGGCTTAGCACGTATGGAGCAGAAATCTCCTGGAAGTTGTGGAGGGAGTAATGGAAGAAGCAACTCTTCCTAGAGGTTGTGTAGGCCTATAGATAATGCTATTATGACCCCCAAATGTGGTCTTCATGCTATAGGTCAGTGGTTGTTCATGCACAGGGGTAACTGCATACGTATCTGGTAAATGCGGTCGTGTTTGAGTAAAGGTTAGAAAATTGTTCACAACGCGCGTAAGAACACGAAATGACTACCTAATGGTTTATTTAAATAAATTCACAATTCACACGCATAAAAATTTTAAAATACGTGGAATACGATAAAATGGTGGCGAGTGGCTTAGTGCATCGATAAGGCTACGGAAAGGCATTTGGAAGGTCAAAGGTTAAAATCTCGATCACAGCATCGCTTTACTAAAAACGTTCTCATGGTTGACTTCAGTATCCTCAAGAAAGCGCTTGTAGGTTCAATCGTTATTCGTCAATCATCTGCTGTCGATGGTGCAAAGTCAGCTAGCATCGTAAAACGAACATACCTACCAGACTGTATGCTAAAATGAGTCTCTGTTTAAATAGGGTGTAAGGTAAACCCATGTTTGTGTTTATCTGTTAAACACCGATTTATGCCTAAACCTATCAGGCATAGAATCTGCAGGGGTGGTCAATTCTTATCTGCAGGGGTGTTCAATTCTTAGACGCCAGGTCGATATCGTGAAATTTTGTATGGTGGCGTCTAATATTTTGGGCACTTAGTATGGAACTTCCTTCTTGTCACCATTCTGGCGCAAAAACGTTTTGAGGTGGCGTCTAAATATGTGGAAAACTTTTACACACTTGTGCACCTGAGTTGCACGGAAGTAACATATATTGCCGGAAGAGTTACAGGCACGTAGTATTGTCAGAGACGGTACAAAACAAACAGTATATAGTGTCGAAGTGTTTAAGTTTTAATTTAAATATTAACAGAGTAACAATCAACAAAATGTTTTAAATACTGCTCTACAATACGTTTTCGAAATTTTGCGTACCGCTACCGCTTTTCTGGGTAAGGAATCCGCATGGATCCTTCTACTTGCGAGCAATAAAACGTTATGTAAAATATGAAAGTATGTACTGTTAAAGGCGATTGAACAATCCGTCCTGAAAATCACTCCCAAACACTGACTAACGTAGTCCTATATCAATTAAAATGCATCAGCTGTTCTGTAGCATAGATTTACAGAATCGCAACAAAAATCTGAAAGTAGTCTAACACTGCTAGCAAACCCACTTTTTATCTGAATTATGTATAAAAGTACACTTAATCCACACTGCCACACGCAAAATATTATTATGTGTTTATAACTCCCACATGTGTCACACAACCTTGGCATAATTGAAGAATAAGAACCAATTAGATGCTACTTATTCTTTTATTATACTTATGATAGGCTCAACATGTTTCGGGCACTGCTATGCCCATCATCAGGAGCTCACGACTATAGTGCTGATTACCACATTGGCCGTTCCGTTCTTGGGTTGCTGTTGGTTAGAAGTTAGGTGCAAGGCAGGCTGGATAAGTGTCCGGGCTGCAGGTTATAGCCTTCAGCCCCGACACTTATCCAGCCTAACGTCTAACCAACAGCAACCCAAGAACGGAACGGCCAATGTGGTAATCAGCACAATAGTCGCGAACTCCTGATGATGGGATTAGCAGTGCCCGAAACATGTTGAGCCTATCATAAGTATAATAAAACAATAAGTAGCATCTAGTTGGTTCTTATTCTTCAGTTGTCACAACGATGCATGGTCCAATACACATCAAACTTGGTATAATTGTTAACTCGCCACTTCCCATTTCCAACTTCAAACGATCCGAAAACGTAGAACATACATTTTTCATACCCTCCCTAGAGCTACTTCAAACCTTCGAACAGACAAATGCACATATATTGAAATTTAATTATTTTAATAACATTTATTCACTTCAATGAAAAACAATAAAAGTAAAATACCCAAGGGAAGAACAACAATATTCTAACTAATTATAATTAATAATTACTCTTCAAAATTTAAATGGGAAAATGATGGAGTGGTAGAACATATAGGGTACAAATTATTATTTTATTTTGCAATTAATTTAAGTCCGTAAAAATATATATATAAAAAAAACCATTTCATCCCAACGTTCGTCTGTGACTCTTAATATCATGTTCATCTTCAGCAGTACACTAAAGCTGAATAAATGCAAGAAAATTAAAACAGGCCTACAAAACCACGTAAAGCTGCCAGTTCTAGAGTATGTTAAGACTTGCTCTTCGTCAGTCGTTTCTTCGAAGAATTTAATTTTTTGTTTACACTTGTTAATTTTTTTGTGTGCCCATCTTATAGCTTATGCAATACTGCCCTACAGTGAAGTGGGAATTTTCCAATCATGTTGTACATATTTTGATATAGTTATGTCTTTTAATTGTTAAATAATATTCATTAATGAATGTTTGTCTGTGTGAATGAGACGCAGGGGGAATAATTTAGTGTTTTCCATTTTCCCTGTTTTCGGTGTATTATTTTCAGGCGTATTCACTTCCAAAATAATTTTCAAGCAAACCTTTATCGATCTCTTATATTATTTACGTTTTGTGGTTGCAGCTGAAAGGTCGGTTCCTATGTTTACCTGCTGGTGTACGCCGGTGTATAACTGTCTTCCTGAATGTATGGGTTGTTTATATTTCGGGGAGTTCATAACGGTTGCAACCATCAGTTTGGCAGTGACGAAACTTCCGCATGGATTTCGAAAGGGAACATAACCGGCCAGTAATAATACTAGTAGGCAAGAGAAAGTACATAAGAACAGAAATGAATCCAAAGTACATCAAAATTTTTAACATTAAATTAAACAAGTATTCCCTCCACAAAATTGGATATGAAACCAGAGCGAATAAAAAAGTGTTACAATACTTTTCAAAGGAGCAGAAATATCGGTCGCAATGAATATTATGTTATCTTATCCAGGAACATATGTTATTTGAATTCATAAAGAATCAAGCATCGAGCACCGTTGGGCAACATGGTTATGTGCAGCTTCCAACAGACAGAGGAATATCACAGTGTTGCTTGAAATTTAACGCCCCGGTTGAACACTGTCATTTTACAGCTTTATCTGGCTTTGTTTTCAGTCGCCTGAAGTACTTCTCCCCATAAGAACTTGCTAGTGAATAATGTATTCGTGACTGTATACATCAGCGAAACGGCTTTGAGGAATAAAACGAAACCTTGTGCGACGTCAGCAGCAGATCCTATAGCAGACGGTTGTATAGAGAATGTGGGAAGAGATTGGGATTCAACCACCAGCTCTAAAAATGTATCATATGCCGAGATCGAATGCATTTGGAAGGAAGGGATACGAGATCAAATCCCCTCTGGACAAGCTATGTTGTCGCACCAGCCCATTTGGTCAATCAGTCCATAACTTCGCCTGTTTCTCCAAAATTCGCGAAAGGGTTTGGATGAAATCTGCGACTGGGGACGATATTAAACGTTATTAGGCGAATTTAATTTGGTTGTAATGCGTACGACATAAACCGTGCTTTAAGCTAAACTGACAAAGTTTTTGCGAGTTATTAGGAGTATAGCACAAAAAGCAGAGCTCATTATAAGGTCCACAAGGTGTGTGTGTGTGTGTGTGTGTATGGTGCGTATTTGAAGGACCACTGGGACGGACCTTCAACTATCTAACTCCATGCAGCACAGTACTCTTTGAGAAGCCAACAGCTCTAAGCTAGTCACAAAATAGCTCACACTTTGTAGATTCTTTACCGCTATCACAACTCGAACCATCGAACGAATTCAATTATATTAAAATCACAATAACTTTACATTATCCCAGCACCACACACCACTGAGCAAATTCGGTGGTTTGAATTGTAATGATTGAATTATAATGCACGGAATGGAGACTGTGAAAATCATTACCGTATTCACAAAAGGCGGCCGCTATTCCCCATTGTCATCCAAGAATAATTCAATCTAAAAATTCCCAAAATATTTAAGATACATTTTAATATTATCCTTCCAAGCTGTCCTTTTTCCTCAGACTCCCTCACCAAAAGCCCTGTATGCATATTTCCCCCTCCCACTATGGCCATGCCCCGCCCATCCCTTTCTTCCCGATTTTATAAACCAATAATATTTGGTAAACAATAAAAAATATTTTCTGTACACTACGTCTAAATGTTCCTCACAGAAGTGTTTTGTCCCTGCGGGGTTTCAAACCCCGGACCACCAAGCTCGTAGCCTAGTCACTACATAAACATTATTTTGAACGCCGTCTATTTTGAACACAGCCTTTCGGATAGAGAAACAACTTTCAGAATGGTTGAATACGAGGCTGAAGGCTAAGATGATCGGCGACAAATTGCAAATATGTTACCTGATCTGAGGTACTATCTCCGCATTTAACTGGACAGACTGAGAAAAATAACGACAATTTTCAGCGTGGATGTTCGGCCTTCAGACAGCTATTTAAATCCTGGAGCTCCTGACCATGAAGCAGTGCTACAATCTCCAACCAGAATTTCGGTACCAAGAATGAAGGTCAAGTCAGTATTGTTGATTGCGGGCAAAGATTTGAATCTCAGACCTCCTGAATACAAAACAAGAGAAGTTAGGTACAGTGAACATACATCACAAGAGGTCAAGGGATTCTGAATCATGGAAAGGTAAATTTAATGAATACAAAGTTTTTCTTTTGCATTGCCAAATTTACTGCTGTATTACTAACGTTTACTGCACACACTGACAATTCTAACAAAGCTATGTTCGTCTTCTGCAGCCAGCGGGAAGGGTGCGTGTGTATGTGTGTGTGTGTGTGTGTGTGTGTGTGTGTGTGTAAAGTGAAATATTTTACTATGTAAGTTCTACCATGGTCTGGAAGTATATATCCTTGGTCATTCTTTTTAGTGCAGGCGGTTGAAGCGGAGGAGGGAAAAAACTATTGGTCGAATGCGAGAATACAAGTAGCAGCAACTACTAACCTGGCCGTCCGCTTTCACATGGAGTTATGAACTTTGGCAATAAAAGTCACAAACGCTGTTGGGTTTGTTACCAAATGGTGAATGCAATCTGCAGTCGTGTAGACCTTTTCTCAGTTCACTGCTTTACTGGACCACTAGCTGTGTGCTGTGGACACTCTCCTCATTTTATAAACAACTCCAACAAGTACAGTCTGTTTCATGAGGGAAGACCACTAGTTTGGTCGTTATGAAAAGCAAGCAGTTCGAACAAACACACCACTAGATGCTTAGATACTTTTTTGTACATAAACACTGTCAAAGTTTTCGACGCCTACTTCCACGAAAGCCCCCGATATGTTCTGTTAACAGCTGGTGATATTTCTAAGTATGTTATGGGTGCGTGTATACATATTTCAAACGCAAAATTCTAGCGATAAACATTTTCCTTACCTCCCCTCTTTATATAGTCTTTTTGAAGACTGGATCCTCAAATATTTTTGTTTTGGCCTTATATCTAAGTTTATTTTTCTAAGAAACTAATATAAACGTAAACTACACGTGTAATGACCTTTTCCTTATGTTCATCGCCTTCAAAAGGAGCTTCATTATACTGTTTCATGAAGATAGCTTTACATCAAATATACCATACATAATGTTACAATCCCAAATTTATTTTCATAAATAAGTTAATTGGTGTAAAACATTCGTCAGGTGTTTCCGACAAGGCAGTTAAACATTTTATCTTCCTGTAGTGTATTTAAAGACATTAAGGATAGAAATATCCAAAATTATAATTTCACCTGCAGTTTATTCGCAAGAGTGAAACTTGGTTCTCACCATAAGGAGAGGCAAGCTGTTTGAGAATGTTTTGAGAACAGCGAGCTAATAATAAAATTTCGGCCTAAGATGGAAGATGTAATTCCATGCTGTAGAAAATTTATTGAAATTAGCGGCTTAATAACATTCACGTTAATCCAGTATTACTGACGGGATGAAGTTCAGTGTTATACAAATGAGGGCCAGGGCTGAACATGAAACTCAGACGGAGGGAGATTTGTAGAATACTTTAGTTCGAATATTTGAAGTCAAGAGAGAAAATGGACAGAGCAGGCTTAGACTGAAGGAAACTATTACCTGTTTAATGCCCAGTGGTAAGAGTGCAGTAGAGTGCAGGATTTCCTAAAGTTGCATCTGTTGGTAAAATAGTAGAAGAATAAAATACTGAGAACAGGGTCAGTAAACACTGTCAGTAAAAACCGTCAGTAAAACACTGCCCCTATAAATGAGATCTCTTGATAGTAATTTATTTCAGAAAGGAAAAGTATCTCTCATCCTACAAAAGCTTTTTAAGATGCATTTTGAATAGAATCATTACGCTCTGTTCTTTCCACTCACTTTTATTGCCTAACTCTGGTTTTGTATTGCTTAATTCTTACGGTCTGAAGTTACACTGAATACACTACACTAAATAAAAAGAAAGAAAGAAAGAAAGAAAGTGCACCTTTGGATTAAGGTGAATACAAAAACGGAAAACTGTAACTGATGTTCTGACCGATACATTTATTAAACTCTAAATGGCTACCCCCTTACAACACAATGCTTAAATTTTATGTACACAGTTAATCCTTGTCTCAGTTACTGAGATGAGCCTGTAACGGATAACATGTAGCTGGGAAGATCATTATATTAGATTAGACTCCTAATTATGCAGTTTTCCCAATGTTGCTAATTAATTTAAATTAAAATGGACTCGACTTCTCTTACTGGAATAGTCAAGGGAAACTCATCTGTCTTCGTCGTAAACAAAAACAGAGAAGCTCTTCGAAATAACAAGATTTCCGCATCTGTCTGCCAGATAACACGAATACAAAGAAATGACCCTTCCTTTTGTGGTTCGTCAGACATGGTGGCTTTAAAACACAGAGAGTGGGGCAAATGTGGAAAGAGTGAAAGGAATGTCTTGAGAAATATTTACATGACGTCCTCCTTCTAAGGAGCAAACATGGTAATGGTGTTCCTAGTCTAATAAGATGGTTAACGTATTATCCATACATTTAAAGAACCTGAAGAAAAGGTGTCGAAGAAAATACATGGACGTCGGGAAATTAAAAGGAGTTTAGGGTTAAGTCCTCACGGAATGACAAGCACTCAGGCTGCGAACACACGTGACACTGAGTACAGAGTTAGTACTTAAATCTGAAGTTAGGGTCACGTGTGCTTTTCCTCAAACGCTTTAGTGCCTGAAATTAGGCCAGAACACTCCATTTCTCACCATTTCCAATTACATGTCCACTATTACCATACCGTTCCAAACTATATCGTCTGTACTACTGACACTCTTTTTGAATAAAATACGAATAAAATATATAATGCGATACAGGAAAGCAAATAAGAATATCTAGTAAACTTTGAAAATCCAAAATTATTCCAAAGTGAGTACGAAATTGTAATATTATGTCTTGCGATAATAGTTAAACATGATAACGCTTAACCTTCGGCAGGATTCAGAGATTATTTTATATGTAGTTGGAATATTCCACAATAATAATTATATATATTATATTTTTATATAATTTCAATAATCGAAAGCATCTTTATGCGCATATATATGTATCTTTGATAACTGCGAAAGGAAACAAATTATATGAGACAAGAGTACTTCAAGTATGGGAAATATTCCTAGTATAGATGAAAACCGATAGGCGCATTTCTTTAATCATGCCCTTCCACCTTGGTGCGCTTTCCCCAGTATTAAAAAAACATGTATTTATCAAGAGTTATTTAGAACTCTTGTGTATTATATGAAGGAATCCCGTTCTGTACCTACGCAGGCTCCAAATGTGTTAAATTCCCCACACAATTTCTCTCAATGTTAGAATTTGGCAACATTTATTTCCTCAAAACTTCATTATAACACAATCAAAGCTGAAAATTCCCGTATTTAATTTCTGGTGAAAGAGATGACAAATTGCTGCCACAGATTATTTGTGTGAAGTACAAAAACTCTTTGATTTGCCAATCTTTACGTCATTCCAATACACTTAAAGCCACAATTCTGCAGTAGAATAGGTCAATATTTTTACCCTCTGTCCAGGGAAAACATTGCTGCCACTACTACAGCTGTGTATAGAGCTCATTGTTTGCCACAGCACTTATTTAGGCCTATGTAACTCTCCGAAAATTTATCAAACAAACAATTTGCTTCTATCGTAATAAAAATTACTAACGTATTAAGGTATTAAAATTCACCGAACTTACACTTTTGTAAATAAAGAGAGGAAATAGTTTCAATTTTCCTTTGTCTACATACACAACACCAGATGGAAATAAAACCGAAGTGAACAAGTACTGCAGGTGTTGGCACATATGTACACTACCACCGAAATGTGATAACCATTAAGTAACTGGCATAAGAAGAAATTCGTACTTACAGTTTCAATCACTGTGGTCTCCGGAGTCTGATCCGGGTCCAGAGGCAGCACGAAAAAAGCAGAGGGAAAGGAAAGAGAACAAGTTAGTGGCAGAATAAGCAGTTCGTCATGGACCTGACGACTGAGGAGAGAGTTCTTTTCAAGAAAGTAATGCCATGGTTGCGGACAGATTTATGTGCTACTCTCTTGCAAAGAGAGAGAGAGGGAGAGAATGATGAGCATTATGAAGACAAGTGTCGCTAGAATAAATTAAAAGATATGCAAACGTACCGTTTCTCGGCACACAAGTTCTGCCGACCCCAGCGACTTCTGCGAGTAGCGCGCGCGCACACACACACACACACACACACACACACACACA
>Ga0131853_10021159_pt1 | contig 11808 bp, 8 predicted proteins | sample TergutLab28metaG_FD_92764 | JGI IMG/M metagenome (GOLD analysis project Ga0131853, IMG submission 92764) | Labiotermes labralis P1 segment gut microbial communities from Petit-Saut dam, French Guiana - Lab288 P1 (version 2) (version 2) | ecosystem: Host-associated > Arthropoda: Insects >...
AAATTCTTGCTATTATTCAGTGCAGAATCTTTTGTCTTCCAGGTTGCTATCCAAAAATTTAAAGATCAAGATATATAGAACTATAATTTTGCCTGTTGTTTTGTATGGGTGTGAAACTTGGTCATTTACATTGTGGGAGGAAAGGAAGCTGAGGTTGTTTGAAAATATTGTGTTGAGGAGAATATTTGGACCTAGGAGGGACGAGGTAACGGGGGAATGGAGGAGATTGCATAACGAGGAGCTAAATGATTTGTACTCATCACCCAATATTGTGCGGGTGATAAAATCAAGAAGAATGAGATGGGCTGGGCACGTGGCGCATATGAGTGAGGAGAGGGGGGGTGAATAGGGTCTTGGTGGGGAAGCTGGAGGGAAAGAGACCACTGGGGAGGCCTAGGCGCAGATGGGTGGATAATATTAGGATGGATCTCAGGAGATAGGATGTGGGTATATGGACTGCATTGGGCTGGCCCAGGATAGAGATAGGTGGTGGACGCTTGTGAATGCGGTAATGAACCTTCGGGTTCCGTAAAATGTGGGGAATTTCTTGACTAGCTGCAAACCAGTTAGCTTCTCAAGAAGGACTCTGCACCATGGAGTAAGTAAGTAAGTACAGAAACAGGGAGACCCCCAACAGTGATTAATGTTATATTAAATTCAGCTAACAACCTTAAACTTAAGTTGTCGAGCATAATCAGTTTTTTTTTTATGTATTTCATGGAAGCCATTAACTGTTTCGCGTATGTTATACAAGGGGGGCTGTTTTGTGTCAGTCATTGAGTTATGAAGTTTGAATTTTTATAATACTGGGGGCCTGTTTGTGATGAATAATGAAAGTAAATTATATGATTATTCTGTCTAAACAGTGTAGTTCAGAATATACATTAAGTTTATTTCCAAGGATTTGAAAATTTTTTGGTGAATGCATTTATGAAAAAGCGTCATGATTACACTGTCATGTAGAAGTGCTGTTTATTAGAATTGTTCAAGTCTGCTCTAGTTACAAGTGTTTTTTACAGGCAGCTGTTCCTTATCATCTGTGGATTTCAAATATGCTCATTTTTCTGTTTGCATCCAGTTTTAATAACTTCATTGTCTTGTATAATGTATCCACAGTTTTTAATGTGTGTTACTCATTTCAAATATTGGTGAATTACACAGAGAGAGAGATGCAGATTTGCTGGTGAAAGGGCTATGATGGCATCTGAAATCAATTTCTTAGCTTCTTGCCATTGTGGTATTTACTATATAGTATTACTCTGACCCTGATTTTCCCATAAGTCCCTGGTCATGGGTTTTTGCCGTTTGCGGTTTTCAGCAACATGTCCATTGTAGTTGGATTGCTGTATTCAGTTTGAAGTGGAATTTCACCATGGTGAACCACTTTCTGATGTCTTCACTTGGCTTGCTAGGGGTCAGTTCTTGACAAAAGACCATATTAAGTTCCTGGTAACTATATTTATCTCAGATCCATTAGCTTTGTATTGTAAAAATGATTAAAAACTATACTTCAGATTTCATATTAATTGAAAATTCTTTATTTATACATGAAACAGTAGTGTGGTGACATCATTTGAAATTTATTTTAAATAAAAATGAATTTGAAGAGACAAGTAAAATTAATCTTTCATGTGAGAAAATTGTACTGCTTGTGAAGAATGAATCAATCAATCAGCATTGCTTTCTGTGAACAGAATAATTGTAAAAGCATTGAACTACACTCACAGAATACACCTTCCTTTCTTGAATGTCCCAATAGTTAGGCTTGGTTTCACTTATATGTAAACACTAAGTCCTCTGATGTTGGCTGCTCACGACTTTCATATTCAGGGTTCGATATGTATGGCACTATATTGAGTCCCTGAAACAAATAGTGAAGCTGAAAAACTAGACCTTTGAAGCACACAGTTCATCTGGAATTCAAATATAACAATTAAGTTCCTATCTTTTGTTTATTAAACGCATTGCTTCCATTACAGAGCATTAATGCTTTTTAGAGAAAGAATTGCAACTGACTATGAGAATTGTACAGTATATGTAAATACACTGTCTATGCAGAATTCAAGAGTTTTTAAATATAAAAGCAGGTGGATAACAGCTGTGCTGTGAAAGTTAATGAAGTGGTTGGCAACCTGAAAGAATAAGTAGAATAAAAAAACAATTCTTACATGGTTCTGTAAAAGAGAATCCCAGTCAGATGGTGAACTACAATCTGTTTGTTGTAAATCAATAGGTATTTCGTCTCTTGGTTCAGATTCTGGCAATCCAGACAGCTTCGTTGAAATTCTAATACTTTGTGTCCGTCTAGTATACTTCACTCGATACCAGCAAATTGGATCTGCTGGTGATGCTACTGCATCATGTAAAGTACCTGAATCACAGTTTCCACATGTGGATGAATGATTCTCAGTTGAATAACTTTGGTCAATATTTGGAGTAATATGCTGTAGATCATCTACAGTGTACTTGCAATCTGGCTTCCAATTAGAAACATTTCTTGACTTCGCAGTGTATGATAAATCTGCTATAGCATTCTTTGCCTTGTGATGTTTTGATTTGTACTGTACTAGAGAATGTAAAAAACGGTTTTCTGATGTGTATTCAGAATCAAATTTTCTTTTATAATTGGCCTGTTCATACTCATCTTCTGTAGACAAATCTGAGTATGTGTTTACACTTGAGTATGTGGATGATGGTGAACCCAACATATTAGTTGCATTAGTGCTTTCATGGGCATGTTTTATAAATGTAGGTGACCCTACAGTTTTTGGAGAATGATCTAATGGGTGTTGCTGAAGGCTTGCATTATCATTTGCATCTTCAGTATGATAGGCATATCTGGTGTCTACATTGGAATGCATGAATATGGCTGATGATGGACTCTGATAATCAAATTTCTTTCTGTCTTGGTACTTTTCTGTGTATGGGACTTCATCATCATTATTCAGCCATTGTCCTCTTTTAGTTTGGTGTGTTTGTGGTCCAGTAAGCCCACCACTTGTAACAGTTTTGTTAAGAACTTTGTTTCCATAAAGACAATTAAACCGTGACTTGGCACATGGTGTGGAGTAATACTTATGTGAACATACTTTCTTTACATCTGCACACCTAGAACATATTTCATCTCCTTTTGGTAATTGAGATGTCTCAGGAAAGACTTTTTGGCAATCTAAACTTGAAACTTCATTACCAGGGCCTTTAAAGCAAACCTCTGAAAAGCATGTTTGTTCACTGGGACTCCTGTGGTCATCTGCAGGATCAGCAAGTGATTTTTTTGGAAAATATCTGAAAATATAAACAAGTTATGAAACTATCATTGGTATTTACTTCATTAAAGTTCATGTACAGAGGATCATTTGCTAAATGGATACGTGCATACCCAACATTGAAATGTAGAAACTGTTATTCAGTGGAGTAACTCACTAATTGTTGGCCAGCTATTTTTCAAAATCCTACACAACCTTTTTTCTGGGGACCTTCATTCCAACTAATCCATTCCGGTTACATATCCATCTTTTCTTTTTGTTAAAAGTGTATGAAGACATGTACATCATATACATAAAAAATTTTCAGATTAGAGAAAGCCAAATGAGCTCTTAATAAACCAGTAGATAGGTAGTTATATAGACTAAATTGTTGCACATAATTTTTCCTGTGTGGTTACACCAGACACACAAGAATATATAAAACATTTTTGTGATTTTTTTAAATGCAAGCTACTTGGGAGAAAAAAGAGTGCACATTGTTTGTTTCAAGCTAGATAAAAAAACCTCTGCGATACGTATGAGGTTATAAATATGTCATTTCATGTTATAAATATCTGTTGGAGATGCTTGACAAAGGCATACAGTTACAGATGGATATTAAGATTCAGAGACAAATGATCACTGTGGATGCCTAAGCACCCCAGCACAACAGATGAAAATTTTGGCAGGATTCAAGAACTGCAAAAGCTGGTAACATATTTATTGGAATCTATGAAGATGTTTTGGATTTATGCCCTTGTCTGTAGTTGAACAAAATCAAAATTAACTGCATATATGCCATGAACTTCAGCAAGTTCAATATGGTCCACAGTTCTCACAGTGGTCAAAATATGTGTTCATGGATATGAGCCAGAAGTAAAACAACAGTGTTCATACAGGAAATCTCGTTATTGATGTCCAAAGAGGACGTGCTAATTTTTAGGAATTATCAGAGCATTTGGTGGGGAAACCTGGGGGAAAGAGACCACTTGGAAGACCCAGGTGTAGATGGGAGGATAATATTAAGATCGATCGTCAGGAAGTGGGATGTGGGGGCACAGACTGGATTGATCTGGCTCAGGATAAGGGTGGGTGGCGGGCACTTGTGAATGCGTTAATGAATCTTCAGGTTCCAAAAAATGTGGGGAATTTCTTGTCTACCTGAGAACCAGGTAGCTTCCAAAGAAGGACTCTGCTCCAAGGAGCAAGAGAGTAAGTCAGAGCAATTGATGATTTTTGCAACTGTGATAGGGCTATGAATTATGAATTCGTCCCATCAGACCAAAGTGATAATAAGCAGTGTTTACTTGGATGTTCTAAGGTGGCTGTGGGTAAAAATTCACCAAAACTTCCTGGAAAATGAGTGACTGATCATTTGTTGGTTCATCATGACAATGCACTTACACCATCCTGGCTGTGCTAGCAGTTGAGTACAGCAACTGCAATAACACTTGCAGCACTAAATATGAATAGGCTTAGTATTTAGGCAGAACACCCTTCATGAGCCTTATGAGAAGATACCAAATTTTGAAACCAAGGTTCGTGATAATTGGTCAGTACATATTATAATATGAAGGACAATATCTGCATAAAGTATTCAAAACTGGTTGTTGCATTATAAGGAAATTGGACAAAACTGTAATTGCAATTTTTGTTATGCCAAACCAAAATTTATTTTGAAACATATGATTGTTTTTTAACATGGTCAACACTGTTGTACAGTAAAGAGTAGCACTGTAATTATGCTGCAAACATGACTACATTAAATACCTAATGACCTCCCATCTACACTTCCTGAGGAATCTTACAGGCTAATTTTTCCATGGTCCAAAATGTAACATTAACGTTTTAGGTCGTACAATGTTTTGTTATTATACTTGTTTCCTTGCATTAAAATTATTGCTTGCTATTCTTTTAAGAAATAGTTATTGTTAGGCCTACCATGCAACCCAGACAGATATCTGAAATTGATGAATTGGTCCTTGCACAATAAAGCATGCCGTAAATTAAGAAGTGGTATAAATTGATATGGGGTATTGAAGCAAAAAGGTATGTAACACCAGGTGTAAAACCAGGCCAATGTGTACTGCTGTTGCCAAACCATAACAGTACTATAAACACTGAATGATGGCTGTGGGGACACATATATTTAAGCTGTTCCACCTATGTACCAAATTTCTAATATAATCAAGGAAACTTAAGTACCTGCCAAGACATCGGTTCTGAATAGGAGTGGTGTGAAGGGATGCATCATCTATGTGTAAATGTGCAGAATGATGTGGTGGTTCTGTTTCTACAGTATTTATATCTCTTGAAGCCATTTCTGAAATGATCATCTTCAAAGGTAAACGTTTCCGTAATTGCACAGATGGATTATGTTCATATCTGATAGTAGTCAATTTAATTGGTGGTCCTGTACTTGCTTCCAAAATGTAATCCTGAAAGTAATTGTTAATCGATTTAACGTTATGGTAAAGAACATAAAATGCAGGCTACAAAAAAGAGAACCATAATTCATGATCTTCACTTACATTTTTATCAGCTTCTCTAACTGCTGTGGCAGCCACTAAAGGGGTATTAGGAGTGTATCTCATTTTTATCTATACCAAACCAATGTATGCTTTTTCTACCAAAGTAAACTTCTAGTGTACAGTAAGTGTGAAAATAACCACTGTTTCTGTTTGATCAGGCAAAAATATCTCCATTACATTGGCATTTCTTCAGTCAGTAGATGTCATTCGGACATGTTGAACAACATCCACGTACACATCACTTTTTCGATTTCAGAGATTTTGTCTGCTACAGTTTAAAGAAATAAAATACACAGTATTAACGAAATATATAAAACTTCCGAGGAACGCGCAAAACATAAAGATGTAACAATTATGTGCGTTATTTCTACGAAAATATATCATGGAGAATAATTCTTAAGTACAGTTTCAGCACAATGCAGTTCTGAGACAAACATATGAAAGGAACAGCAACATTTTCAGTATATGGTGGCCATTATTCACAAACCATACATTTGTACACAACATAAATATTGCAGAGTAAGTCAGCTGTGTGTTAAAATTACACAGAACGATATGTCGGTAAACTCCTACTAGTCGAAAACAAATTTGTTTAGTCCGCCTTCGCTTTAATCGCCACAATAATCAGCGTCTACACATTCAAAACTTTTAATTTCCCTCTATTAGTGAAACTTTTCCCTGCTTCTCCAAACATTAGGTGCGCGGAATGTGTTCCACAAGTCTGCTTGTTTTCTTCTTCGTTGAGCAATTTTTCCGAAACTTTAGAGGATGGCTATTGTACGTGCAATTGTACGTAATGCAATGGAAGAAGTATGTGTATTTTGAGAATTTCGGCGCTAGCAAACATGGCTTGGTAAACAAAAAAGATTGTCTTGAACATGAAATGTGATAAAAATGTAGTATCGGTGAAATTTAATATCGATCTATGTATATAAGTTTGCCACTTGCGACAATATTTCATTATTTCTTCTGTAATAGATCATCTCTTGTTCTGTAACATAAATGTATAATAAATTTCAGTAGGCAGACTCCAAATCTGACAACCCAAGTGTGCGCTTATCACCAAGAAGTTGGGAAACGCTAATCTAATAAACATCTCAGAACCGTGAGAAGACAGGATAGGGAATCGCACAGAAAATCGGTTTACAAAGGTTGGTAGCATGGACGTAAGGCTTAGTGCACAGATCATGTAGTTGAGTATAGTTAGTCGCGATAAGTGGGTTTGTGTAGTAATTCTCGTCTTTGAAAGTCGCGACAGACCTGTGGACTTTTATTTCTGATACGTTGTGTGCGATTAAATTGCGAATGCATTATACAAGACAGCAAACCATTGGGCATGTTTGTCGTACGGAGAATAAAAAGCGATGTGCAATGGGTTTGTCAAGACTGTGTATAAAGATGTAAACATAGTGTGAAATTTGTACAATGAATTGGCCCAGCTGGTTGTGTAGCAAGTTAAAACAGTAGCGTATTTGGGAATGATGAATAATATAAACGTTATTGTAGTAAAAATGTGACAGTTCTTTGAAATGTAAAGTGGTTCCTGAAGCAATGAAGCAAAGAAGGTCGAGAATGCTTGTTTCAGTGTTCGTGTGAATGGGCTATGGCATATTCGGTGGGTTTAAATTTAACTGAGATATTTGTACCTTTTTGTAACCTTATAGTCAGTAGGTAGAATATTAAGTATGATTTTCTGAGATTGTGTAAATGAGGTTAGATAGTGAAATTTCCAGTGGCTAGTTCGTGGTATTATAATCCTTATAAACATGATGCTTGCTTGGAATTTGTTAGCTGAACATTGTTGCTTGATTTTCAAACATGATTTTTGGTTGCTAGGTGTTTTCCATACTATACCCTCATCACTGTGTAACACTGTCATATTAAACTCTGAAGAATGGAAGTTGTAACAGCCACAAAATATAATTTAAGAAAGGCACAGAAAAAAAATTAAGACCTCACTAACAGGAGAGGTTACGAGGTGTGGGTGAGGGATTTCAGCAATGGGATCAGTGAAATTCATACAGAAAATAAAGAGGAGCATGTCTTCCTCTTGCAGTCAGTAAACCTTAATTCCAAAAATACAGGCTTAAAGATTTTTCCCTTTGGTATGGTTGTTCTGTGAGTTAACTGGCTAATTGTTGGGAGCCAGTCCAGGACAAGATGACCACATTTTTTCTAGTTGTGTGTATGTGGTGGCTATGGTACATGTATGTACAGTCACATGGAAAATACATACTGCAAAATCATTTTTTAAAAGTGAGGGTAATAAAGTAATGGTATGAACCCACCATATTTGATGCCATAAAAATCCTCTTGTAATGAATGGAAACGTTAAGGAAGCAGGTTTTGCAGTGTTGACAGTGATTGCAAGTTCATGATCACTGTAAGAGTGTATAAGATGTGTTATCCAGGAAGCTTGTGTTACCAGACTTGGTGCAGTTGTTTGAAATGGTAGTAAAATGGTAACAAAAACTTTCTTTGCATAAGTCATATTGAAGCCAGGATTAATGTCATTAGTGTAATTTGGGTGGAATGGAATGAAGTGAATAATGGGTTCAAGCCTGTTATGGTTGTGATGCATGTAGGCCTTTAACAGGCCCTTTTTCCCCCTTAGACTAGTGTCCAAGTCATGGGAGCCTTGTTCCATTAATGAAGTTCCAGACTGCCCTCATACTTAGACTTAAACACACTCAGGTCCAAGAAAAATGAGCCCAGGTGGGTATGTCTGAGTGTTGCCAGAACTTCACACTGGCACAAAAGATGAGGTGAGGTTTCGCTCCTTTCTTCCCACACAAGCGAGTGTCATTTAGCCCCATTATGTAGAGATGTCTCCTCAGGGTGTTATGTCCATTAAGAAGGGCAGTAGCTACCCTGGATTGCATCCTATTAAAGACAGTAGCCTATTCTTGGCAGTAGGACTAGGGCCCAGAAGAGGTTCTCAAACTTGTCTCTGAGTGCTGGTAAGACCCTGCTGCGTTGTTGTGTGTTGGTTACTGAGCCAGCACTTCTTTATATTCTGCCTTGAGACCCCCAATGCTAGTTTCTGTCCAACAAACTGGTGAACAGTTTACTCCCATTTGTGCTGAGTGTAATTAGGGTACCCATGAGTATGTTCTTGAACTATAGAAGGTTTTTTGTGTTTAAAACTGTAAATGTCAATAGTAGGTTAAATATGTCATAGTCATGGCCATGTAGGCATATGAGGGAGTTGAGGTATGGCTTCATGCATTCTTTAACCTCAGCACAAGATGCAGATGAATGCTTGCCTTCACCCCACTGGCTGCTCTACTTCTACAGATGGGGTTCCTAGTACACATTTTGTAGGAGGCTAGATGAGCCACAGAACCAGTCTGCATCAAGTGAAAGATGAAGAACAGATACATTTTCTTGTGCCCTGTGCTATGACAATATGTGGTCTGTTAGGTTGGTACCAACATGTCAGGACATGTGTTCAGCCATCGCTGTCCTGCATTTGCAGACATGTGTTCTTCTGAAATGTTGGTATGTGCACTAGAATGTGTGTTGCTGTAATGTGGAAGACCATGGAATGAATCTTTACCATTGTGGAAACTTTGGATCTTTTAGCTGGAAAGTTGACATATTATATTAAAGGCTACAAGACTGGAGACTGTGTTGTGATGGATTTTGTAGTTATGTTTTGAACATTATGTATTCTTTTGTAGGTTAAAAAGTTATTCCTATATTTTTATTTTGCAGTGTGTGCAGGTTTTGTTTGAAATTGGGCATGAAGCAACTATTCGAACGAAGACCACACCAGAAGGTTTTACACATGACTGGGAAGTGTTCGTACGAGGAGCTGATAATACTGAGATAAATCACTTTGTAGATAAAGTTGTTTTCCATTTACATGCGACATTTCCTAAACCAAAAAGAGGTACGTTTCTTTACTTTTAATAGTTATTTACATACTTCTGTTAATTATGCATAACACATAAGTTTCATATTTGACTGTAAAGTACATTGGTGAGAGTAGGAAAAATATCTACAAAATTTTATTTGGAAAACTCAAAGGGAAGAGACCACCTGGCAAAGCGAGGCATAGGTGGGAGGACTGTGAATGACTCTGCTGTGTATAATTGGTTATTTGCTGATTTTTTAAAATGTGTTTTGTAGGACCACTCTCAGTTGCTAAGATTATGGAGCCTAGGTAGTAGATGAATGAGTGTGTGTGGAGCATTGGTAGAATGATAATGACAAGAAAACTAAACTACACAAGGAAAACTCCGCCTCAGTGTTTCTTAGTCAAATTAGTTGTTGATATATTACAAACTTGTCAGAAGTGTAGCGCCACATTTATAGTTGTTTCTGTGAACGTGTGCTGCTGGGGTGCACATCTGTCCATCGTCTTTGTAAATCAGTCACATTTGTGAAACGTTTGAGCATGCAGAAACAAGTTTGAATCAGAATTCCTTCCTGTCTGAATGTCAAGAGGTAGCTGTGATACCTATACTAAAAGCAGGTAAAGACTGCTGTCCTTTACTAGCTATCTCCCAATGGGTCCCACCATCTATGACTGTAAATTCCTCAAAAAATTGTTGACTCCAGGCTAGTCTGTATACTGGCAAGTATGGACTTTCTGTTGAATGTCAGATGACTGTTTAGTATTCTTGTAGTAACAGATCAGGGAGGCCTTCTTAAGCAGGCAGCATGTAATTGGCTTTTTTTAATACTCTGAAGGCCTGTGATGCCTTGGCTTAAAGGGCTATTTGCTGATCTGATTGTATAATCTTAATGTAAAATAGCAGATTCTGAGTATGGCTTGGTACAATTTTGTCTTTCTTTCACATGCAGGAGAACAGCATTTCTCACGTATCAGTACTCTGTGTTGCTTCTTTGGCCATCACCACAAGTGCCATTACAATTAGGGTTAATTGCTCCATTCTGTGAATGTTGTATGTTACTGACTTTGCCATCAGCATGTGTGTATTCCATAATGCATACCACTGTGTACAGCACATTTTAACCCTTTTTGGTACCAACCATATCTCTCTCTCTCTCTCTCTCTCTCACACACACACACACATACACACACATGTGCATGCATGCTCGCACGCACGTGCATATACACACACACATACACACACACACACAATGGGCAGTGTTGTAATGTACGCAACATTTGGAAATCATTTGGCCTCTTTGTAAAAACTGGAATGTGCTGTAACGAAACTTTGGTTGATGAAACTAGGAAATGTTGGCAACGTACCTCATATTTGTTTGTTGAGAGGTGTGTGCGTGCCCCAGTTAAATGATGTAAGTATTAAGAAAAATTCCTGAGTCGGCACAACGGCACTATAAAATCCCAAGCAAATTAGGTTAATGTAAGATTTGCAAGTTTCACGCTCAAGAGGAGATTTACTGGTCTACGACTCGACGTTATTCTGTTGCCTGAAGAATAGTTATACTTACTTACTCCATGGTGCAGAGTCCTTCTTGAGAAGCTAACTGTTTTGCAGCTAGTCAAGAAATTCCCCACATTTTACGGAACCCGAAGGTTCATTACCGCACTCACAAGGGTCCGCTACCTGTCTCTGTCCTGGGCCAGCCCAATCCAGTCCATATACCCACATCCCACCTCCTGGAGATCCATCCTAATATTATCCACCCATATACGCCTAGGTCTCCCCAGTGGTCTCCTTCTCTCCGTTTTCCCCAGCAAGAACCTATACACCCCCCTCTCCTCACCCATACGTGCCACATGCCCAGCCCATCTCATTCTTCTCGATTTTATTACCTGCACAATATTGGGTGAGGAGTACAAATCATTTAGCTCCTCGTTATACAATCTTCTCCATTCCCCAGTTACCTCGTCCCTCCTAGGTCCAAATATTCTCCTCAACACCATATTTTCAAACACCCTCAGCTTCCTTTCCTCCCACAATGTAAACGACCAAGTTTCACACCCATACAAAACAACAGGCAAAATTATAGTTCTATATATCTTGATCTTTAAATTTTTGGATAGCAACCTGGAAGACAAAAGATTCTGCACTGAATAATAGCAAGAATTT
>Ga0131853_10021161_pt1 | contig 11807 bp, 8 predicted proteins | sample TergutLab28metaG_FD_92764 | JGI IMG/M metagenome (GOLD analysis project Ga0131853, IMG submission 92764) | Labiotermes labralis P1 segment gut microbial communities from Petit-Saut dam, French Guiana - Lab288 P1 (version 2) (version 2) | ecosystem: Host-associated > Arthropoda: Insects >...
CGGGGTGGGGAGGCCCCGCGGGGGTGCGGGGGGGGGGGCGGCCCGCAATCCAAAGAACCCGGGCGAGGGGGGGGGTGTGGTTCCCCCGGTCATACCCCCCCCCTTTTTCCCCCCCCCCCCCCCCCCCGGAAATATTCCTGGTACTCATTACAAAAACAATACAAAGGAAAATACAATACAAATCTAGGGGGGAGCCCCTTTTTACAGTCACTATAATATTAAAACATAAAATATACAATATAAATCTATAAACATACATTAATATTTAAAAAGGTATTCATAAAAACTTTTTTTTTTTCCATTTTGTTACCGTGCAATGTTATCAGTTTTTTTCAAATACCAACTTATTGCACTATTTATTTACTTGATAAAACACACGTTAAAATACGTATGTCTAATCCATTAAAATTTTTAATATAACATATATAGGAACATTTACTCCCTGATGATGATCTGGAAGGATTGAAACATGTAGGAGTGTTATATTAAAAAAAAAATTTTAATGGATTAGACGTACGTATTTTAACGTGTGTTTTATCAAGTAAATAAATAGTGCAGTAAGTTGGTATTTGAAAAACATTCATGAAAACTTGTCTGACATTAGTCTTTCTGCACTGTAGTAAGAGGCTAGAATTTGTTATACGATTCTAGTGTATTCTAATGTGGCATGGCCTCAATGTAGCTTATTCTTGTATAAAATCTTCCTCTGAATTCAGTTTGTAAATTATGGGCTAGGACAGAATTTCTGTAATACAGACACTGCATGCTTTGGTAACATTATTCTTATTATGGTATGTTGACATATCACACTTGCAAGGTGGTGGTGGAGCAATGTTAATCTGCAGAGAGTTGGGGTGTGATTGTGGCAATGAATGCATCGGAGACACGCACCATAATCACAGTCGACATCTATCTCTCTCAGGTTATATTATGACATCATAGACTTTACTGGATCCTGCTGTACATTTTTTTTTAATTTAATTATTTCTTACTGTGTCAGAATAGATACAAAACTTCTCCAAGGAATTCATATGTTTCCATTTATTCACAGAATGTAAAGTATCCATGAAACGTTCAACAGGGCCAGATAAATGTCCAGTATCATGTAGGTGTTTTGCATATGCTGAATTTGAATTTTGATATTTGAAAGGATGAAGATGTTCATTACAGTTCTTGCAGAATAATCTGCCAGTATGTGCACTGCATCACTTCCTGCAATCTGGACCCCAAGAGCTGGTAAATACCACTTATTTTAAATTTATTGATTTTACTCATGTTATTGTATCCCAAAATTTTCCCCATAGTATTACTAATTTTGTATGCTATTTTGACCTAAGCACCTTTAAATAATTTGGTGACATATTTTACTTCTTTGCCACAATATGGAAAAGCAAACCATTTTTCTTGGTTATTGCCTCCATGGTCTTCTTTTTCTCTATTCTTTGTCATCATATCAGAATAATATTTATGGTACACTGTGTTGTACCAATTATTGTGTAAGATGCTTTTGTCTATTTGGATTTCCTTTTGTTTTTCAGTCTTTTCCATTGGATATGAGCATAGTCCATTAGAAAGATCTAATTGTAGCAAACTTTTGATCTACTGGATGGCCAGAATCTCTTGGAATGATGTAATCTCTTGTTGTGGGTTTACTGAAGATTGATACATTAATGTGCTTTTGCATTCTCTGTAATGTAACTCAAAATATTTTCTTTTTCTTTCTCTACAGTGAAATTCAATGTAGTGAATATAATAATTAAACTCTTCTAAGACACTCTTTAATTTCTGTGATCCTTTTGTCATAAATAATCAAAAATGTCATCTACAAACCTAAAATATCCCACTATGTTGTGGTGATTTAAAATATTCAATATAGAGGTATGCTCAGTGATTCGTAAAAATATCTCTGAAAAAACAGATGTGTGGGCAGCCATAGCAAGACCAGTTTTTTATATACATTGACTGTCCCTGTATTGGAAATAGTTTTGATGCAAAATGATGTTGCAATATTATATTATCTCTTGTTTTATGTTTCCATCTATTTCATTAAAGCAAAGTATTAAAGTGATGATGCTTTCTAATCTGTTGATGGGGATATTGGTACACATTTTGAATGTTGGATGATACAAGTCTCATGTCCTCATGGAATGTCTTTCAAATCCATTAGTATGGTCACTATGTTTCTTATATTAAAGGAATATGGAAGTGGAGCATGTTGTTCTAGCATACGGGCCAGATATTCTGTAAGTTTATAAGCTGGAGCATTCATTGAGTTTATTCTGGGCCTTACATGATGATATTCCTCCTGAATCCATAATCCTTTAAATGACGGTGGTGTTAGGTTGAGGTTTATGCATTTCCATCTTGGACTGCAATAAAATGTGACTGTTTTTCTTTAAGTTTTTCCTAATAGTTGTCTGAAATTTATTGGCATGATTAATACTTTCATACGTAAAGTCATTTTCATTCATGAACTTGTTTACTTTACTATGCAATTTCTTTCTTTTATGATAATTACAGAATTTCCTGTATGTGCTTTAATAATGATGGCTTCATTCTGTTTAAGCCCTTCCTTTATATCTATTAAGATCTGCTATTCTCTTTTCCCTATTTTATTACTGTATTGTTTCTGTTGTTATACACAGTTTTCAGCTACTTTAAACCTAAGAAGATCTTTTTGAGGGGGAGGTAAATAGCTAATACCTGAATCAGCTTCTGAATCTAATATTTTTCACCAATGTTTTGATTTATGTTGTAGATTATATTCAAGTCCTTTATTAAGTAGATCAGAGTCATAATTTATAAATATAGTATTTCTCTCATTGGCCACTTGCAGACAAAATTCATGCCTGTATTTGGCTTATATGGAGTATTTATTAAGTTAAATAACTTCTGTTTGTATTTTATAGTTCTTTTCCATCAAAGTAAACCTGTGCTGTGTTACACTAAATCAAGTGTGGTTTGTTACTGTCACAGATCATTAAAATATAATCTAAATATATCCAGTAGGCCAAATTCTTGTTGTTTCAAAATGTTGCGTTATTTCAGTATGTTCTAAATACTGCAAAAATATTTGTGCCATAATTGGAGAGTGGGTGACCCAACAGCTAATTATTCTGGTGAATTGAAGAAATCTTGGTTAAACAGGAAAAATCTTGTTTAATTACTATGTTAATCATGCAGATTAATTCTTGGTCTTCAAATTTTGACCTAGTTTATTTTTTAATATGTCAGTAATTTGTGTAAGAAGAATGTTGGTATGCATGCTGAAGTGTCAAAAGAACATATTCTACTGTGATCATTTATGAAACTTGTAGTTGTCATCAACTGCAGTCTCGTATGCTGTAAGTGCAGGGTATTCTACTTATGTCTCCAGTTGAGATGTTATTGTGTGTGCCAATGGTTGCGCAGCGAAGTTACATCAATGTATAATGGGTCTGAACATGTGGAGCTGTTTATACAATTTAATTAATGCCTTCAATTGAGGGGGTCAGAATTTATAGTGCAAAATCTCTGTGCGTCTTCTTTAGTAATTTGTGTAGTACACATTTTTATGACTGATCACTTCTTCTTTATTCCAACTAAATGCGCATAGTATATTAAATACATATATTTATCACCAATATATAAATATACAAATACAGGTATTTAATATACTATGTGCATTTAGTTGGAATACAGAAGTGGTCGATTATAAAAATGCATAACATGGAAAACTTCAAAATAACTTTTATGACTAATTTAGGATCCTCTAGGTACCTCTAATTGGTATGATCTTCTACTTTTTTGAATGAAATAAATTATAAGAAGGTATTTACTTTAGTACTGTAGTCTTTTTTGTAACAATAGCTACTAATTTTCCTTTATCAACAAGTGTTCTAACTAATTTGTTGTTTCTGGTTTAGTTTTCACTACCTTCATTCAATTTTTGCTACTCTGGAATTTCGTATATTCTTATTTAAAAGCACACACAGATTTTTTTGCAAATGAGAATCTCACACATTCTTGGATGTGTTTGTCTGCCTGTTTAATGGCAAATTCAGCTTCAAGAGCTGGTGTTTTTATCTAATTATTATGTCCAAAATGTAGCTTATGTTGAAAACATTAACCTAGCAACAGTAATTCTTTTGTCATACAATATACTCCAGTACACTTTTAACTCTATTACTAAAACCATGAATTTCTCTTTGTGTTGGCTGATTTTGAGTGTGTGTGCTTTGTATTTTTATTTTTTCTTCAATAAGTAGTAAATACAAAAAGAAGAAAAAACTGCTGCAAATGAAACAATGAAGATAATTCACAAGAAAAATTGGATTTTGATATTTAAAACATTTTAAAAGGTAAGGTGAGATGACAGCTGAGTGAAGAGCCTGGAAGGTTGGAATTCAATTCTTCACAACAGTTCTGGATTGGGCAAATTATATTTTTGATTATTAACAATACAATGGGGATGAACTGTCTTTAAGATGGTAAGAATTTTCTCTTCTCCATCATATCCAGACTCACTGGGTTCCAGCCACCAACTTCCAATCCAACGGGTTCTGGGGATATTTTCCTTGGGGTAAAGCGACCACAGTGTAAATATGAACATTCATGTTGAACCATAGTACTCAATGGCTAGCCCTTTAACTGCTACATTTTTAAATAGGCCTGCCTCCACTGAAGTATTTTTCAGTATCCTAGTTCTTTATAGCAGTGCATATGTGTTACTTCAGATACTGCACAGCATGATTAGGTCTGTATCAAACAACACACAGCCTGACTCTAAGCTTGGCTGATAATTTAGCTGATATGGAAACTCATGCATCAAGAGTATAATACTAGTGCTTGACATTGAAGACATTCCAAATGCATCACTACTAGAAAAGCCCATAGCAACATAAGGGCTAAGAATGAATAGAATTTAATTTTATGTTTTCTGCATGCCTTCACAGCACCACACTTAACACAACATAACATTCTTTACTTCACTTAACCCTCTAGAGCCACTACCTGCTGTAACACTAATAAATTCTGTAATCTGCCCCCACACAATGTATTTACACATTTCACATAATTTTGAGAATAAAATTGTTTTTTTTCCTTCTTCAGCAATATAACCAGTGGATACATGTAATGGAAACAGTGTGTTCTGTGTGAGAGAGGAGCAGAAACTTACAACACAAGTCACATAAATTTAGGTCTTCGAAGGGCTACACATGTGATGACACAAAACCACATTTGGAACAATACAGTACATGAATGTTTGGCACTAAGGCAAAATTGCGTTAGCCTGGCTGTTTCATAAACACAGAATGAGAGTGGAGAACCCAATTGGTAGCACTCATGAATAAAATACGTACATACAGTACATCCACCTACTGTCTCTGTTCCACACATATTTACAAGCAATTCCCTGTAGCATATATTCTTTACTGGAGACACACAACTGTCCACACTTGAGGGTTGTTTGACCGTGCATCTTCCTCATAAAATTATGTGAAATGCCAACTTGATGCAACAAGGTAATTTTATTGATGTATTCTTAGCTCTACATGTTTCGGGCACATACGCCCATCATCAGGAGCATCAGATGTTGAGTTGCAGCATGTGGCTTTCTGCACTGAGGCTGTGGGTGGATGGTGGTCTTGAGAGCCGCTGCGTAGGTCCTGTGTACGGTGCGGGTGTGGCGTGCCGCATGGCACCATCTGCACCGTACACATGACCTACGCAGCAGTTCTCAAGACCACCACCCATCCAAAAATTCGGTGCAGAAAACCACATGCTGCAACTCAACATCTGATGCTCCTGAAGATAGGCGTATGTACCCGAAACATGTAGAGCTAAGAATACATCAATAAAATTACCTTGTTGCATCAAGTTGGCATTTCACATAATTTCAACTGTCCACATGTCTGTCAATAAGTTAGAGCAGTTTGTGCCTCACCTTGCATATGACTTACATATCATCTCTTACAGTGACAAGTCATATTACAGCATTAAGCAGAAATTAAAAGCATACACTAATCTAATTTCTATCAAGTTTAAAGAGAACAAATAATCTGCACACTTTCTTGAAGGGAACAATGTGGGCTTGAATAGGTTTTACTTCAAACACAAGTGCATTAGCAGTACATTTCCAAATTAATTATATACAACTATATACATAGCCAACATTCTCACTTCAAGGATTAATAAACAAAAGAACAAACAGGAACTAGCATTTGAACCACTGCTGGCATATGGTGAACCTGCCCATGTGCAGGGTAAGTCAAACATATCTGCTTCACTAGAACAAACAATATCCAATCTTCATGTCACTTCACTTGAACTTCTCTTTAACTCCTTTCCAGTTTCAACCTGCATGTTACTTCTTCACGAGACCTGCTATCCTATTGATCTTCGGTTTTGCTGGCAGCAGGTGATTATTGTTATTCTGACTAAACAGTTGCACGTCCTTGTGCTCCTTCACTGTCCGCTCCTTTGCTCCCCTACAATAAAACAAACAAATTAAGGAATTACCACAGCAATACATTTTCAAACACTAACATACAGCTATCCCTCCTCATAGACATCCCTACTTTATAGAGGGCTGATGAAGGTGAAATCTATGCTGATACAAGCACCCAAATCAAAGGCAAAGAAATGAACTGAGACAAGTAACCTGGTCTTTCAGATTGGTGTTGATATACTGATGCAACTTGTCACAGAAAGCGTATGCTTCAAACTTCAGTATAGTTAGAGGACACATGAAGGTGTAACGCGAAGAAAAAGAGAAGGAAATAAAGAAGTGCGGTGGTGGTGGTGGTGGCGATGATGATGAGAAGGGGGAGAAGTTTGAAGGGGAGGGAGGAGGTGGGGGAGGAAGTGACTTTGTTGCATATGAAGACATGCAGTGTTTTGTTTTCATGTATTATTACTATTCTGTGAGTTCTGATAATAGCTGGTTTTGAAGTACAGTTAGTATTTGTCTTATTCAGAGAAGCTTTATTTAACAATTCTGCTGGTAGCTCCCCTCTGTAACATTAGATGGTTGGATGCCAGTTAATAACAAACTAAAAATCATGTGGAAGGAAGTGGTCATGGCCTAATTTGAGGCAAAAGCACAAAAATTGAACTGAGGACAGTCAATGAAATTTGAAGTGGGCACCTTCCACATAAAAATAAGAAGTCCTAATATTCGAGTCCCTTGTTCAGTTAGTAATGTCATTAAATTTCAATCTGTGGAGGATTTTCTTCAGAACAGAGACGACTTTCATAAGTAGTAGTTCAGTTAAACCATGCTGATGTGTTCTTAAAATAGAACATAAATGCTATCACCTACTACACCATCCCAAAACCACTGTTATCAGAACATGATGTGTTTGACATTTGCATATTTTGTACGACAATGCAAGTAACACATATGGTCTGTCTGTACATACATGTTATGAAAGCAACACCATTATTGTTTATGACTGTATGAATTCAAATCTGTGCAGGGTACACTCATCCAACTATCCATACATCCACATGTCACCTGCTACTATTATGCACTCTTAGCAGCAACAGCTCTACTTTATACACCGAATCACTTGGAATTCCACTGAGAAAGTTTTAATTTCTCTGTCAAAACTGCAAAGATCTGACAAGGTTTGCATCATTATCAGTTCCCTTATTTATGTGACATGTATAAGCTATTAAATGTACAGTCACTAGACACTTCCATAATTAGAGTCAAAAAGAGTTCTACTACCTAAATTCACATTTATTGTAACAAACCCCTAAATTTTATGATTTCAATATGATTTATATTCACATTTTTAAAGTAGGGGGTCACATTTAGCAGAATTAGATATAACCATTGCTTTAGGTTTCTGTGACCGTGCATCCTCTCTCTCTCTTAACAACCATTGCTTTCTTTCTAAAAACACGTTTTCTGGTTTTTTGTAGAAAAAGTCTCAAAATCACAACACATAACACACTGGTAACTGTGTGGCTTTTGATAAATTTGTTGGTATGCTCCACAATTCTTTGTCAGTAGGTGCATGAACTGAAGAAGTGTAAGATGACATAATAACTGAAATGACATAGGGCCACAGGCACGCTTCCTATGTCCCAGCAACGTCAACAAACCATTCTCTATCTACATAAGTATGCAAGCATTGGCTGGTGCCATTTACTCTGTATAAAAAGATACTAAGGGTTTTAGAAATGTCAAGTGTTACAGCCTACGTATAAATAATGTCATTACCAAGAAACAAAACAATTGCTGGAGATAGTATATCATATAAACTGTTCCTGGTGAATATCCACAAGAAACTACATGTTACTGGAAATAATCTTTAAGGACCTTAAACAATGAATTCAACAGAAACTACAAAAAATTCCACAGAGCAGCAATATTGTTTTGGAATGTATGAAGATCAGAACGATAATTTCACATGCACCACATGAAAATTCGGGAAAATACAAAGCATTTACACAAGAAAAAAATTAAAAATATTGGACAATGAAATAAAATGAACTGCACAACAGAAAAATTCAGAACCAAAGATGTATCTTCATACAAAGACCACAATGAGAGTGAATATAACTGCAGAAGAGCCATCACCACAAGAAGTCAGAAACAGACATCACAAATAATGGGAACAACTTGTATCACACTTAGAATCCGAAATACACAAAATAAAATCCAACACACTGAAACTACTAACACGAATATAAATTCTTGTCCAAGGAAAGAAAAATGTTTACATTATGATAAGGAATTATGGAATAATAATAACTCTCTTCAAGGACATCACTGGAATACACAAAATGCAGATGACAAAATTATAAAAATGCAAGAGCAGAAAGAAGCATTACAAAAACAAAAAACAGTAATTCACCTGGGGAAGATAACTTAAATTCTGAACTATATACATATGCAGGAGAAATGTTTAATGGGAGACTACTGTTTTTTTAATTGAAGAATGGAAAAACAGTACTGTCATACCTGTATACAAGAAAGGTGATACATGACCGGTGGAAAACAATATACAAGAATTAGCCTACTTACTGCATGTTATAAACTATACAGTTAAGCTTTAAATGAATTGAAAGCACAAACAGAACAGATCCTTTTCAAATGCCATAACATATTCTGAAAAGGCTGACCTTGCATCAATTCAAAAGTCTTTTTTTTTTAGATGATCAAGTCATAATAGCTGATTCAGAGGATATTTTACAGAGAGGTGCATTTACATTACAAACACAGCAAAAAGTTTGGATTGGAAATACACCAGAAAAATCTGTGATGACAATACTTTTAGCACAAGACCCTGTAAGATGTAAATTTATTATGGTTAACAAATCTTTATAACAATTAAAAAATTTTAAATATCTTGGTTCTGAAATTTCCTATGAAAATGAAAAATATGTTCAAAAGGAAAATTTGCTCAAATACTGAGAATTTTAAACAACAATTTTAAACAAACTTTGGTCTAGAAATCTTCAAGAATAAAGGTATATAAAGTAGATAATGCACTGGCTCTGCTTGTGGAGTAGCCTGTACCTGTACCCTGAAGATGACAGCAGTTTCCTCCAAAAAACTGGTACCTACCCTACATCACATCCCTGCAGACTAATCTTTCACGACTGTGAGAAACTAAAACCTCACATACTGAAGTTTCATATTCAACTGCACAGCAGGAACTCTCAGTTCTCACCAACTGTATAAAATTTACATCAAGCCATACACTTACAGGTATCGAGTCAGATCCTCTATATCCACCAGCATAGAATCTTGCTCCATGTGCAAATCATCCCGGTCCATCAGGAACTTAACTAAGCCCTCATTCAAAACTGAAAGAGAAGAAAATATCACATCACAGGTTAAGTGGCAAAACCATACAGCTGTTGCATGTGTTAGAGTAACAGATGGTTTCAGACACAATTATATACTACCCCTCATACGTGATCCAAGTCACACCCCTCAGTACATGCTGCACACCTGGGTTCCCACGGTTACAAAAGAGCCAGGGTTGTGACAGACATCACAACAAGGGTTTCTATGGTTTCAATGTTTGTGAAAATGCATGGTATGTGAGTGATGTCACAGAAGGTTTCCATGGTTATCAAGTTTCCATGCTTACAATTGAATTCAGCACCTCACTGAGTCATACACCAGTTTCTACAATTACAATACAGCTTAGTTGGTATGTGTTTTGTTTCCATGGTGAGCTCAGGTACTTACAATAGCATCACCAGATGAATGGTATACAACAGATGGAATTAAAACTTAGTGTACTCTCAGTTACTGACAAGTTGCATTAATCCTTTGTTTGTGAGTGATGTCACCTCAATCTTTAAGGTTAGGTTATGCATAACTGTCAATAATATATTATGTGCGTCACATGAAGGGCACATTTCTAGTCTAACCATCAATTTTGAAAAACTGAACTAAAAAAGTCAGTTAAGCATTACATACTGACATGTTCACACTGTACAAATCTCTCCTTGACACACTTGGAAATAGACAATTCCTGGGGATTATCCATTACACCTATACTGCATACTAATGCATAAGGATGTGGATACTTGCATATTTACATTGCAGCAGAACTCGCCTATAAAAAAAGTTGTCTACATGTTTAACCACACAGATGATGAAGCTGGTATCTGGCACTGTATGGGATTTCATAAATCAGTCATGAGCAGACTTCTTGATAAACATGTGTCTTATTTTGATGGTTTCTGTATATGGGTGTACAAAACAGTGGCTAACAATACATCAAGTACCCATCAATGATACAAAAGTTACAGTGCAGTTTGCAATCATAAGAAGACTGGCAGGACTTGTCCATTCTGAAGAAACTATTAATTATGAAAGCTGTTAGCTTTATTCCTGTACTCTTCTTTGAAGAATCGACTGCAGAAAACTTAAGTCACATGCAGGACAAGGCCAGAGATGAAATGTGGAAAATACTTCTACAAAGGTATGAAGAAGTAAATCATAGAAATTAAAACCAACACAACATTACAATCCTCACTGTCCTCAGTGTTGCACCGTGCATCTCGTAGAATCACTTTAATTATTAACCAACAAATGCACTATAAAATATTTCACATTAAAATTGCTCTGACATGTTTCGATCCTAAGATCAGCCTCAGGCAGCTACGTTGTTCCTTGCTAAAGCAAAGACAGGTGCTCATTAAATAGCAAGAAGTGGCAGAGAGTGCCCTCCTTTGTCACTACATATAAATCCATGTAATTGCTATTGGTAAGGGATACTGAAAGATCCATTGTATTCAAAGAACACTCACTCAGCACAAGAAATGAGACAACAGTCAGAAAAATGTATACTTCAAAGGTACCAGCTGTGCCAAATGTCTTGAAACAAAATGGAAAGCCTGCCTAAAGAAGAAGATTGTAGTAGGAAAAGTTCTCCTTAGGCTTAATTAATTAAAGAAGTCATGGAAATGTATGTGGGAATAATGTATAGCTCCATTCTCTTTTATTATCAGCACTGGATGGAGGCAGGTGGTAAGCTACGTGCCACAGGAAGAGCCCCCCCATTATCCACTGCATACAAGACTGGGTGGGTTCCAGATGAAATCTGTGTAGCATGGTAAAGACACAAGCATGTCCGCACTAGGAACTGAACCTTGATTCTCTGGCCATCCAGCATGCAACTTGGTTATTACAGTGACTGTGTGCTACCTAAAAGGCATTTATAAAAATGTTCTTTAACCTTTACGCAACGGGATTTAAATGGCTACAGTCAACCTTCGCGTACGACATTATTTTCGCTTGGCATTTAAATTTTTGTACATGGTTTACAAAAAACTTTATTATTTCAGGAACC
>Ga0131853_10021162_pt1 | contig 11807 bp, 7 predicted proteins | sample TergutLab28metaG_FD_92764 | JGI IMG/M metagenome (GOLD analysis project Ga0131853, IMG submission 92764) | Labiotermes labralis P1 segment gut microbial communities from Petit-Saut dam, French Guiana - Lab288 P1 (version 2) (version 2) | ecosystem: Host-associated > Arthropoda: Insects >...
TATATGACACTCTTTGAGCAAAATTGTAATTGTGATAACCTGAAGATGGCCGCTTTAGGCCGAAACATGTAGTTATTTACTTTGCCAATAAATACCATCATCTAGCATACAATTATAGTTGTGATTTCTGACTGAAATTAACTCACTATTATTCTTTCAACACGCACCGGGGATGACACACCTTAGAACCTTTCATCTGTTTTGAGTGTGTTCACCAGTGCTATCCTTAACTACCAGTAAGAAAATATCCATGTATTTAACCTCCGTTCAACTAGAAACTTTTAGTACTATAAGTCGCATAATTAATTAGTCTTAAATTGGTTTTTTCATTGTTCAATTGGATGCTCAATTATTTTAAACTTTATTGTAAACGGTATGGGATCCCACAGATTGCACGCTTGTATTGTACCTTATACAGTGTGTCCCACTCGCTAACGAACCCGGTATTTCTTTAATAATTCTAACACCAATGAAGATATTGCAACGAAATTTGAACAGGAGTACGTTCGTTGTGTGAGAAATGAAGAGGAATGAGTCTGTAGTGCGCCTCAAATTTCGTTGCAATATCCTCATTAGTGGTAAAATTATTAAAGAAATGCCGGGTTCGGTAGCGAGTGGGACACACTGTGTATGTTCTGTATTGGCCTGATGATGGTTGTTTTACGGCCGAAACACGTAGCCCTAATGTAACTGATATTTCATCAATTCGTTGATGTACATATGTTGTGTTTTTAAATAGTAAAATGCATATATGTACCTACTTTCACCGATAAGATTTTTCACCATATTAATCCTTAGACGGCCGGTCCCAGTAGCCGCGCGGTCTAAGGCGTAGGTCTGCGGCCGATCGCCTGCTGAGATTGTGGGTTCGAATCCCACCGTGGGCATGGAGGATTGTCTGTTGTGAGTGTTGTGTGTTGTCAGGTAGAGGTCTCTGCGACGAACTGATCACTCGTAGAGAGGAGGCCTACCAACTGTGGTGCGTTGATGTGTGTGATCTAGAAACCTCGTGAATGAGGAGGCCATGTCCCACTGGGGGCTTTCGCGCCAAAACAAACAAATCCTTAGACGGCCTAGAATGTACATACTTTCATTTACATGGTTCATTACATTAGTACATTCAGTAAAGGAAAAGCATTCCCGTTACAGGCCTGGAGTGGTCAGAGGGTTCCAGGAAGTTATGGCTCTCAGATTACATGACAACGGTACAGGATGGTGGTAAGTTTGTCAGCCCTACGCACCGGCTGCCTTTACCCCCAGGCAATGCTCCTGGTACTCATTTCTGGTAGAGGCTGAGTCGACCCCAGGGCCATAGTGTGATCGGAAGAATTATGTCAATGAAAAATTCCAATGACACTATCTGGAATCGAACCAGCGACCTTCCGATTTGCAGCACAGCACCTTAACCACTGTGCCACTGCGGTCCCCAGTACATTCAGTATCTGAAATGCCATGCTAATCCTTAGAAGGCCTTCATTTTTCTTTACGATTGTCATTCTGTTGTGTTAGATTTAGAAGAAGTGACACACAATGCCGTCAGCACAACTAGGATATGTCGTACTTTTAATTTGGCAACACCTTTCGACCTCAAAGGGTCATCTTCAGGCCAGTGATATAAATTACATAAAACGTAATGTATACAATTTAATTTTGTTTAGAACTGATATCTTGGTTTTACAAATTCTTTAAAATAAGTGTATTTTAAGTGATTTGTAATATCAGTGCTTGACTTTGGTGCTGATGCCGATAGGTTGTGTATAGACATCGGCAAAAACAAATCTACCAATCTGTCGTGCGTAAAATCCCAGATGAGCGAAGATCTCAATCCAACATTCGGTCACATCTAACCTCCTCTTTCCTTCAAAATACACTCTTCAGTTGAATTATCATCGCTAAATAGTGTAATGATAATGTTTAATTCAGTTTGCAACTGATCTCTACTGGACAGGAGCAGAGACCGAAGATCTCAATCCGACATTCCGTCACATCTAACCTCCTCTTTCCTTCAAAATACACTCTTCAGTTGAATTATCATCGCTAAATAGTGTAATGATAATGTTTCATTCAGTTTGCAACTGATCTCGTATTTGACACGTCACGACTCCAGTTCTGCTAAAGACAATAGCTTGCTCACATGAACCATGGATATTGCATTTGACCTTCAGCACGGTCTTCGCCTTTATGTTTGAACTCAGCCCGAACTAACCGGATGGGAAGAGGGCGGTTATTCTTTCATTTTGTTCCTCTCCTTTATTCAAGTGAATGTCCTTCAGCCAGAGTTTCCATTCCATCCGAATCCAAAAGCCAGAGGCCGTCAGGCCACCTGGCTCTACCTTCGTAACACCCTGGAGGTGCTAATAATGACTTTGAACAGAGGGGGCATTCGTTTCAGTATAGTGAGTTTAGGGAGATGCAAACAAAACATGTAATGCTAACCCCACAGTTACTGCGTTTCTCAAAATATTCTTTGTCTTTATAGAAAGAAGTCTTGTTTTCTTTCACACAGTCATGATATTTGAAGGCGTCTTTATGGATTTAATTTCAATTCACGGCGGCCTATATGCATATAGGGTACATTTTAATATTATCTTTCCATTAAGCTTTTATTTTACTGTAGTCTTTTCAATTCAGGCTCTCCCGTGCAACTTATGTCTTGCCCTTTTGTCAACCCTGGTATTATTACGAAAACTGAGTAGATTATTAAGCTGTTTATTATGCAGTTTACTCCATTATCCATTTATTTCGTCTCCCTTATGTTTAAACCTCATACTGTTTGTAGGTGCATGGTAAGTTGGCCCTAGAACAGGCCACGAAGGACCAGAGGGGGAGTAGAGTTATAGCTATACTGTTTCTTTAACCTCGGCGCTGGATGGGGTGGGTGGTCAACGTCACGCCCCGGCCGCTTTATCCCCGGGAAAGACCCGGTACCCACCGTATAGGAGGTTGGGTGGGCCCCAGGGCCGGTCTCGACTGGTGCGGAAAATCTCGCCCCCCACCGGGATTCGATCCCCGGATCTTCCAGGCCGTAGCGAGTCGCTATACCGACTGAGCTATCTCGGCCCCTGCATGGTGAGACAAAGTGTTAAAAAGAGTCCTCGGAGCTTTTGTTTGTGAAGGCAGGAGTTCAGTGAAAGTTAGGCTTTAGAATGGGTGCACAGTTTGGGGATGAGAGGTCATACTGGCAACGAATTATTGTATGGTGGATCAAAATATTGACGAGTTACATTATGGAGCATGCCTCATATCTGCCGTCCGGAGCCTAGAATTTTGAGATGGGCCCTAAAATAGCGGAAAATCCGTGGATTCCTAATTTAGAACAACCAAGAGGGTGCAAGACCTACGGAGATCGTACAGTTTGGTGATATTTGAGAAGAAGCAAAATGTGCGGTTAGGAAGTGCCACAGGCGCTGTGCTCAGCCCATTATTTCCTTCTTGGCAATTTCATTTATAATTGATTTTGTGAAAAGAAAACGGTTCCATCTAAAATGGCCCTGAAGTGAGCGAATGAACAGGGCCCTGAAAGTGTACATGGTGTTGCCACCGTAGGGAGCAGCACAGTGAGTCAGTCAGAAGAGCAAGGCAAACCGTTCCTACGGTGTATATGTAGCGACGACATGTTTCGGCTTAAGAGGTATCGTAGTAATGCTGCAGGAAGAGTGGAGGAAATGCAGTTACTAAAATATAAATATGATTACAGGTAATGAAGACGAGAAATTTTAATATGAAAATTGTATCATCTATCGTTCTATCATCTACCATCTATCTATATATCTCTCTGTCTGTCTTTCTGTCTGTCTGTCTATCTATCTATCTATTTATCTATCTATCCATCTATCTATCTATTTATCTATCTATCCATCTATCTATCTATTTATCTATCTATCCATCTATCTATCTATCTATCTATCTGTGTGTCTGCCCATCTGTCTTGCTATCTGTCTATCTGTCCTTTCTGTCTATCTGTCCTTCTGTCTATCTGTCTATCTGTCTTTCTATCTGTCTATCTGTCTGCCTGTCTGTCTTTCTTTCTGACTGTCTGTCTGTCTGCTGTCTCCCTGTCTGTCTGCCTGCCTGTCTGTCTTCCTGTCTGCTGTGTGTCTGTCTGTCTCTCTGCCTGTCTGTCTGTCTGTCTGCCTGTCTTTCTGTCTGCCTGTCTGTCTGCCTGTCTTTCTGCCTGTCTGTCTGTCTGTCTGTCTGTCTGCCTGTCTGTCTGTCTGTTTGCCTGTCTGTCTGCCTGTCTGTTTGCCTGTCTGCCCCTCTGCCTATCTGTCTGTCTGCCTGTCTGCCTGCCTGTCTGTCTGCTGTCTTCCTGTCTGTCTGTCTTTCTGTCTGTCTATCTGTCTGACTGTCTGTCTGTTTGCCTGTCTGCCCCTCTGCCTTTCTGTCTGTCTATCTGTCTGACTGTCTGTCTGTCTGTCTGCCTGTCTGCCTGTCTGTCTGTCTGTCTGTCTGTCTGTCTGTCTATCTATCTATCTATCTATCTGTCGCCAGATGTTCAGTTCCTCTTCTTCATCACTCACTCAACTTCCTTCTCCACTCCATTTCCGGCCGTCATTGCCCTCTTCGTACTTCCGGTGACCAGGTCGTTATTCGCTTAGACCAACTGTTATCCTTCATGCGTACTATGTGGCCATACCATCTCAACATATTTACTACCAGTCTTCCTAAAATTGTGTTACCCCCATTTTTTCTCTGACTACTCCATTTCAGTTCGCTGGAGGGCCTTGCAGCGCTTCTCCTAAAGTCCATTTACGCTCTTAACAGTTTTCCCTTCACCAGTAACCCACTGTCCACTTCCCAACGGTAACTTACAATGCCCTCTTACACTGTATAAAATATTCGCCTCTTTGTGTTCACCCAAACATATTTCCTTCAAGGTAAGTTATTTATTATTCTTGTCGCAGTAAGCAATGCCACGCCTAATAGTTCAGTAACATACTCAAGCGAATAATCTTTTAACAAGTTCAGCATTAATTTATGCCTCAAACACTTTGGTGCGTTCGCACTGTTACTGTTCCTAATTTTGAAATTTTCCAAAATTTTCAAAGGAAACGCCCTTAATTCTCGGTGCAACTCAAGCTGTATGCTTTTAAATACCTTATATTCCACATTTTACGAACAGGCATGACGTAAGTACATGTAATGGTACAGGTGGAGCCATCTGTGTCGACGCCAGGAAGGCAGATGTGGGAACAGAGTTAAGCTTCACTTATCCTTAACATGGACACTAGAATCATTTGAGTGGTAAAAGTCTGTCTCAGCCGCTTTATGACAGCTGCCCATTGAGCGGTCAGCTGGGTTGGTCCCTGAGCTGATTAGAAAGTTTAAGGTAGGAAAATGTCTGATACCCCTGCCGGGAATCGAAACACGGATAGCCCAGGCCCTAGTCTGTCAACAACTCTGACCTATAAACCTTATTGTTGCACCGTGCATTTCGTAGAATCACTTCATTTATTAACCAACAATTGCACTTACATAAATTCCACATAAAAACACTTTAAAACAATTAAAATTATTCCGACATGTTTCGATCTTTTTAGATCATCTTCAGGGAGCTATGTTTCTCCTTGCTATTATAACATTCACAATTTAATTCGTTTCTGTAAACATGGTGTTGTGGCAGCATGTCATGTTGTGTGGGAATATGCTGTTGAGAGTGCAGCTGGCTGGGTGTGCGTCGTTATGCTACATAATGAGGGGACTCATTATGTAGCACACTGTACGGCCTGTGCGCTGTTCCTACTCACAAGTAATTCTAAGACGATGTATCTTTTAAAAAGTCGATAAGAGTTGTAGGATACCTTATCGACACATAAAAAGCGCCATTTTCCTCCACAATGCCACACAGGCGTATAGGTTGATTGGGGTACAGCGTCACTCATTCTTAACCTGGACACTAGAGGGAGGTGAGTAGTTAAAATTTCAAACCCTCACCACTTTAATCCCAGGAAAAACCCCCGTGCTTATCGGACCGGAGTCTTGGTGGGCCCCAGAAACAACCTGGTTGTTTTACAGAAGAGAGAACTTTCTTTTTCCTTTCGGGTTTCGAAATTCATGTCATCTAGCCCGCAGCTCAGTCACTACGCTAACTGCGCTATCCTGTCTAACTGTAAAGGGCTCCATACACCCTAAGTTAAACCGCGCAGTTTAACTGTGTAAAAAAAACTGCACGAAAAACTGAACTGAATGTTCTCTGGCACAGCACAGGTTTCCCATCAGGTTTGTCAGCTTTTTGGCCAGTTCTGTGTGTCTTCTTGTGCGTGTGACTACGGTGGATAAAAACAAGGCTGTCGTTTGCTGTTTGCTAGCCACATCGGCCATAATGTTATCCGAAAAGAAGAAAAGAAAGCTTAAAATGTTGAGTAAGAAGTGGCATTTGAAAAGGAACATATCATGCGGTGCTCATCTGCTGAATGAATTGCTAGAAACGGATGTGCCTTGAGATGATGCCATCGTGGTGTCGGCAGGCAAACTGAGGAAACTGTGGGATTCCCTGAGTGAAATGCGCAGTTCTCTGTGTGAAAGACGACGGGAAAGGACAGTTCTGAAGCCTACGCTATTGCCTGACAAAACTGCGCTGTTTACCCACTTTTTCCGTCAGGTATGACGTCACACAGTAAAATCGCTCAGTTTAACTGAGAGTGTATAGGACGTTCAACGGTATGCAGCAAGAGGATATATTCGTGTGATATTCTAACCCGCGTTCTTGGTGTACACCATATCCGATTTTGTACACCGTACGGCTGTTCCACTCTCCCTGTGCTGGCGCCAATTCTTAAACGACTGTGGGATGTGAGCAGTGCGGAAATTCTGTGAAATTAGTGTTACCCGTACAGCGCTCTTGCACTGAGGCATTGGTGAGAGCCACGTGCCATGCAGAGGGAGAGCTAATGTTCTGGTGCCAGGCGGCACAAGCTGAGGATCGAACCTAGAGTGCATTGCTCTGACTTGCATGCAGCCGCATATATTTAGCTGTCGGCCTGATGATGGGATCACCAAGTTGCCTTAAACTTTGAAAGTCGGCAGTGAAAGTTTCTGGTATGATTTCAGTCGAGGCATTTGTTTGCAGTAACGCAGAAGATTTATTGCTGTCTAGAAATGTCCGTAATTGTACAGGATGTGCTGAAAATGTGTTCGGTATTCCCGAGCGTTATATTCAGTTATGTGTAAATATTATGTTGGTATCTCTGATACGTCTGTAATCATACATCGTGTGGGCGGAACATGTTGGATGTTCAGTGTTTTACAGTAAAACCTGCCTATAACGGAACATGAGGTTTTTCCGTTGCAGGCAGGCTTTTTTTCTTACAGGTACTTGAAGTTTGAATCCTCGGAACTCGAGATCCTCGGGACTGTAAACATTTCCTTCTTATAGGGGTTTATTTTATTAAAAGCTTTCGCTTTGTAGGGGTTTATTTTGTATACAGGTTCCTTTTAATAAAGGTTTCATTCAGTTTATGTAATCGTGAATCGTAATTCTGCTAAACTATACAGAAAATGCGACTGTGATGAATGAGTAGCGGACATCCGACAAGGGGTGAGTGAGGAGGCTGCTTTAGCCATCTATGCAAAGATGTAGCTTAATGTTGCATTACTTCTGTGAACAGAGGATATTTTCCGTTTATTGCATGTGCTGTCGGAGACAGCGTCACACTTTAAGGTTTAAACAAAACGGAAAGCGAACGGTTGTTTACACACGATTAAAAATTAATTTAATTTGCGAAAGTTTTATGTAATAAAGTAATGAAGAGCGGGAGTCGTCGGTCACTCTGCAGCAATGGCGAGGACTGGATACTGCAGAGCGGTGGTCGTTATCGGTCACTGTGCAGCAGTGGGTGTCCGCTCTACGGCGCGCAGTACTGAGTACAATATAGCTGTGGCCGTCATCGGTCGCTGTGCAGCAGTTGATGTCGTCCGCTCTACGACGAGTAGTACTGAATCCTGCAGAGCGGAGGCCGTCATCGGTCACTGTGTAGCAGTTGATGTCGTCCGCTCTACGACGAGTAGTACTGGGTACTGCAGAGCGGGGTCCGTTATCGGTCACTGTGCAGCAGTTGATGTCGTCCGCTCTACGACGAGTAGTACTGAATCCTACAGAGCGGAGGCCGTCATCGGTCACTGTGTAGCAGTTGATGTCGTCCGCTCTACGACGAGTAGTACTGGGTACTGCAGAGCGGGGTCCGTTATCGGTCGCTGTGCAGCAGTTGATATCGTCCGCTCTATGGCGAGTAGTACTGGGTACTGCAGAGCGGGGGCCGTCATCAGTCACTGTGCAGCAGTTGATGTCGTCCGCTCTACGACGAGTAGTACTGGGTACTGCAGAGCGGGGTCCGTTATCGGTCGCTGTGCAGCAGTTGATATCGTCCGCTCTATGGCGAGTAGTACTGAGTGCTGCAGAGCGGGGGCCGTCATCGGTCACTGTGCAGCAGTTGATATCGTCCGCTCTAAGACGAGTAGTACTGAATCCTGCAGAGCGGGGGCCGTCATCGGTCACTGTGCAGCAGTTGATGTCGTCCGCTCTACGACGAGTAGTACTGAATCCTGCAGAGCGGGGGCCGTCATCGGTCACTGTGCAGCAGTTGATGTCGTCCGCTCTATGGCGAGTAGTACTGGGTACTGCAGAGCGGGGGCCGTCATCAGTCACTGTGCAGCAGTTGATGTCGTCCGCTCTATGGCGAGTAGTACTGGGTACTGCAGAGCGGTGGCCGTCATCGGTCGCTGTGCAGCAGTTGATGTTGTCCGCTCTATGGCGAGTAGTACTGAGTACTGCAGAGCGTGGGCAGTAATCAGTTACTCTGCAGCAGTTGATGTCAGTTGATGTCCGCTCAACAGCGCGCAATACTGAATGCAACATAGTTATGGCCGTCATCGGTCACTGTGCAGCAATTGATGTCGTCCGCTCTACGACGAGGACTGAGTACCGCACAGCGGTGGACGTCACCGGTCGCTGTGCAGAAGCTGATGTCGTCCGCTCTATGGCGAGTAGTGCTGAGTACTGCAGAGCGTGTGCACTATTCGGTCACTGTGCAGCAGTTGATGTGCGCTCTACAGTGCGCAGTACTGAGTACAAAATAGCTGTGGCCGTCATCGGTCGCTGTGCAGCAGTTGATGTCGTCCGCTCTAAGGCGAGTAGTACTGAGTACTGCAGACCGGGAGCCGTCATCGGACGCTGCACAAATGCGGTCTAGAAAGTAAATCGAACGACTCTGTGACTAACGTAATTGGCTTCTGAAGTGTATTGGATTTAGTCACTTTCAATCAATTAATTCAAACACGCACCTTGATTTGACTGTTTCTTTGTAGTTTAAAATTCGCCTGTTCTGCTATTGGCGACGTGGCAAATTGTGACCCTTGACTGCAGTTGGTATGCCTGTCAGTAGCGTGGGCGTATTTCGGTTTTAATAAAGAGGTGGTTTTTCAAAATATTTTACTAGACATGATTCCTGCACCTACGAAGTCCTTGTGTTCTACAGGAAATTGTCACACACGTACTTAAAACGTGCGGCCGGAATAGCTCAGTGGGTATAGCGACTCGCTTCCGACTGGGTCGTCCGCGGATCGAATCCTGGTGGAGGGCGAGATTTTCTGTGCCCTTCCAGACCGACACGGAATCCCGTATTCTTCCCGGGGCTAGAGAAACCTTGGCGTAGTGCTGACCCCCCCCCTCTTCCTCCAAGCGTTGAGGTTGTGAATGCATTAGAGTTGTAGACTCCATTTGAAATGTGATGGCACACGGTGACGCACCGGAGGAGAATTGAAGGGGAAACTGGCGAGTGGAGTGGGTAGCCAGTACCCTTCACACTACCTCGGAACATGGTGTATCCAGCATTACTACCGCTGATAGCACACGGTGACGCACGGGAGGGGAAGTGAAGGGGAAACTGGCGAGTGGAGTGGGTAGCCAGTACCCTTCACACTACCTCAGAACATGGTGTATCTAGCATTACTACCGCTGATGGCACACGGTGACGCACGGTAGGGGAAGTGAAGGGGAAACTGGCGAATGGAGTGGGTAGCCAGTACCCTTCACACTACCTCGGAACATGGTGTAGCCAGCATTACTACCGCTGATAGCACACGGTGACGCACGGGAGGGGAAGTGAAGGGGAAACTGGAGAGTGGAGTGGGTAGCCAGTACCCTTCACACTACCTCAGAACATGGTGTATCTAGCATTACTACCGCTGATGGCACACGGTGACGCATGGGAGGGGAAGTGAAGGGGAAACTGGAGAGTGGAGTGGGTAGCCAGTACCCTTCACACTACCTCGGAACATGGTGTAGCCAGCATTACTACCGCTGATGGCACACGGTGACGCACGGGAGGGGAAGTGAAGGGGAAACTGGCGAATGCAGTGGGTAGCCAGTACCCTTCACACTACCTCAGAACACGGTGTATCCAGCATTACTACCGCTGATGGCACACGGCGCCCCCCGGACGGGGAAGTGAAAGGGAAACTGGCGAATGCAGTGGGTAGCCAGTACCCTTCACACTACCTCAGAACACGGTGTATCCAGCATTACTACCGCTGATGCGCACACCTCGGCTGCCAGTAGTCGACTGAACTGACGCGTCCCACCGATTTAAATGGACTCGTCCGTTTCGCCGAAAGACGAAATCTGGTTTCTGTGCGTGTGCCATCACATTTCAAAGGGTCTCTACTTCCGCCTGCCTTCTGTCCCTCTATCTGTAATGCATTTAGAGACAGCTGATCAAGTGTATGATTTGCCAGAGAGAAAGTTCAGAAAGCCAACAGCTCGTATATCGCAGCAGATAAAGTGGCCTAGCCAATGGCACAAATATTCGACGCAAATTCGGAGCATTGGTAGAATTTCTTCATGCTCTGTCAAAACCAGCTAAAACCGTAAATCCGGGATGATTTCTTTGAATGCTGACAGCACGTTTTAGGAAGTTTGGTGACAAATAAACATAAATGCGGTTGCAGTAAACGATGCTCTCTCTACCCTCAATCGACTACCGCCAAAATCAAATTTACGAACTCAAAACGATCTATGCACTTTGGAATAATTCCAACGAATAATATAATATAATCAAAATGTCCGAAAGTCATACCAGTCAAGCTGTATGATTTTTTTTCCCCCGTATTGTCGAGTGTCTTCTGCGAGTTGGAAGCTGTGGATGTGAAAACGTGGTCACGGTATGTAGTCAAACACAACTATGTCAATTAATGTCTATTTAATGACTATAACTAGAAAAACTGCATGTTTCGGCACTGTATGTGTGTCATTATCAGGTTGTTCAAACAACTTTTAAAGTGACAATACGTGTTGTGTAAGACGAGATCTCGCCCCCCCCCCCATTTCAAAATTATCACACATATTGTATAGTCACTTTAAAAGTTCTTTGAACAACTTGATGATGACCCACATACAGGGCCGAAACATGTAGCTGTATCTTATATATTGCTACTAATTTTAATATTGTTATGTTCATGACTGTATATATATATATACACTTACTCCATGGTGCAGAGTCCTTCTTGAGAAGCTAACTGGTTTGCAGCTAGTCAAGAAATTCCCCGCATTTCACGGAACCCAAAAGTTCATTACCGCACTCACAAGCGTCCGCCATCTGTCTCTATCCTGGGCCAACCCAATCCAGTCCATATACCCACATCCCACCTCCTGCAGATCCATCCTAATATTATCCACCCATCTACGCCTGGGTCTCCCCAGTGGTCTCCTTCCCTCCGGTTTCCCCACCAAGACCCTATACAACCCCCTCTCCTCACCCATACGCGCCACATGCCCAGCCCATCTCATTCTTCTCGATTTTATCACCCGCACA
>Ga0131853_10021164_pt1 | contig 11806 bp, 8 predicted proteins | sample TergutLab28metaG_FD_92764 | JGI IMG/M metagenome (GOLD analysis project Ga0131853, IMG submission 92764) | Labiotermes labralis P1 segment gut microbial communities from Petit-Saut dam, French Guiana - Lab288 P1 (version 2) (version 2) | ecosystem: Host-associated > Arthropoda: Insects >...
ATTGTCTCTTCATAGTTATTAATTTCTTCCCCAAACATTTCTATGCTGCTTCCAATGGCAGGTATTAATATGTTCAAAATAATCGAAAAAATTACAACTATGATAATTACAAGCAACAATATACCAAAGGCCCGGCTTTTGCGGGCTATAAAACCCATGGTTACCATTACATACTGGTTTTTTACTTTTACACTTTCAAGCTTTTGAATGAGCCGCTGCAACGCACTACATGGTAAATTTAGTATATATGCGATAACCGCACCGGTTAAAAACGGCGATATTATCATCCAAAACCGGCCAATTGATTCCGTAGGAAAGCGAAAATCCGCAGTTAACCTCCAAGCAATCATTAGCCCTATACCAAATATAAAATATGGAATCATAGATTTTAACATACGCGACCTAAAAAACCTGTTCATAACACAATTCAGCTCCTTCCGTGTAATATTATCATTGCAGTAAACGCTTTACAATAGGCTTTCTTGCATAACTTCAAAATTTTTACGAAGCGACATTGACCTGTAACACCATTGTAGGAAAAATATTGTTGAAATTTCTTTCTTGGCATGTCACAATAGCTATATAATAACCCAAAGGAGTTTTATTGTGTCTAAAATGTCAAGAAATAAATCGAAAAAGCAGTCAATGCGCAAATTTCTTATCGCTTTCTCAATAACAATAACTGCATTTGTAGTGCTTGGCGGCAGTGGATATGCCATATTTCGTGCAATAGCACAACCCCCGGATTTAGAAAGATATGTTACTTTCGACATTCTACTCGACAACCGGGAAAACGAATCGGCCTTTATAATAACTGATGTGGTGGGAAGCGAACTGCTGGGAGGCGAAGTGGTAATAACCGACGATTCCCTGCGGCAAGAAGAGCGGACTATAACTTTTGAAAGACGCCCGTATTTCTACACGTTTTTAATTTATGGGCTGGATGATGGCATTAATGCCGACACTATAATCGTGGCGGCATTTGATGCAGAAGCTCGCCAAGCATATTTGATAAGTATTCCAAGAGATACCCGTGTGGATGTAGAGCGCCGTCAAGGCCTTCGTAAACTGGTAGCTGCTTTCCCAATCGGCACCCAACAAGGGCGTGGACATGCGGGTGGTGTCGAACAACTAAAAACAGAAATATCAACTTTAATTGGTTTCCGCCCTGATTTTTATATTGGAGTCAACCACAGAGGCTTTACCCGTTTGATAGATACCCTAGGCGGTGTTGAAGTAACTATCCCATTCCGTATGGTGTACAACGACCCTTACCAAGATTTGCATATCAACCTTCACCCCGGACAGCAGCGGTTAAACGGAGAGCAAGCATTACACTTTGCAAGGTTTCGCCAGTTTAATCGAGATTGCCCGTATGCCCGCAACTTTACAGACTTTCAGCGCATGGAAAGCCAGCAGCAAATTATTTCATCTGCGGTAAACGAGCTACTATCGCCGCGTACAATAACCCAAATTCCGCAACTTGTTAGCATTTTTAATGAAAACGTCCGCACAAATATATCTGCTTCCGAAATGTTGTATTTTATACAGTATGCACCCAGTTTGGCAGGTGGAAATATACTGACGACCTATTCATATCCAATAGCCAGAACAGAACGGGTAGGATGGTACGAAATACCTGACAAGGAAGCCGCTTTAGAGCTCATTAACCGCACAATCAACCCTTTCACACAAGATATCATGCCAGAAATGCTGCGTATAGTAGAATGAAACACATACAAGAACTGGTAACGCTTTTAAATGCTGCCAACCATGCTTATTACCAAGAAAACCGCGAAATAATGTCCGATTTCGAATACGACAAATTATACGACGAACTGGCCGGACTTGAAAAACGTACAGGAATAGTTTTGGCAGGCAGCCCAACCGTGCGGGTTGGGTATGGCTACGAAGTGGTAAGCAGTTTATCTAAAGTACCGCACGACATTCCTATGCTTTCGCTGGACAAAACCAAAGACCCTAATGCCCTTGTTGCTTTCTTAGCGGAACAAAAAGGGCTTTTGTCGTGGAAATTAGATGGCTTGTCTATTGTATTACGTTACGAAAACGGCAAGTTTAAGCAGGCCATAACGCGCGGAAACGGCACAATTGGCGAGGATGTAACCCATAACGCAAAAGTGTTCGCGAATATTCCGTTAACAGTACCCTTTCAAGGCAAATTTTCGTTGCGTGGCGAAGCCGTTATTACATTTGCAGACTTTGAAGCTATAAATGCCGACGAAGAAGTTAAATATAAAAACCCGCGCAACTTATGCAGCGGAGCCGTACGCCAGTTAAATAGCGAAACGGCAGCGAAACGGCGAGTGCTCTTTTATGCTTTTGGGTTGCTTAGCGGCGGCGAATACGCATTCGCTTTAAAATCCGAACAACTGGCGTGGCTCACAACACAAGGGTTTGATGTCGCACATTTTCAGCTTGTTACCGCAGATACTATTGTATCGGCAGTTGATGAATTCAAGGATAAAATCCCAACCGAACCTGTCGCTTCCGACGGGCTGGTTTTAACCTACGACGATATCGCGTATAGCGAATCGCTGGGCGCAACATCAAAATTCCCACATGACAGCCTCGCTTTTAAATGGCAGGACGAACTTGCAGAAACGACACTGGTTGATATCGAGTGGAGCACATCGCGCACAGGACTTATTAACCCTGTCGCCATTTTTGAACCTGTGGAAATTGAAGGCACGCAAGTAAGCCGTGCCAGTTTGCATAATGTAAGTATTTTGCGGGCTTTGGAACTATCTATTGGCGACCGTATAACTGTGTACAAAGCAAATATGATTATCCCACAAGTCGCAGAAAATCTAACATTGGGCGGGCGTAAATCGCCGGTAAATATCCCGGCTACTTGTCCTGTTTGCGGCGGCGTATCAGAAATAGTTGGCGACCCGGAAACCCTTTACTGTACAAACCTAAACTGTGATGCCAAGCTTGTCCAAGCGCTTTCGCACTTTGTAAGCCGCAATGCCATGAATATCGCCGGCCTGTCCGAACAAACTTTAGAAAAATTTATTACCCATGGAATCATTACCGATTATATAGATTTGTTTGCTATAGCCAGCCACGAAACCACTATCGTTGAAATGGACGGTTTTGGGCGTAAATCATACGAAAACCTGACCGCTGCTATCGAGGCATCTAAGGATGTAGCACTGCCCAATTTTATTTACGCGCTGGGCATCCGGCATGTCGGGCTTTCCAATGCAAAGCTTTTATGTACCCATTTCCGTCACGACCCTGTACAAATTGCAGAAGTGTGTAAAAGCGACAACTATCTTGAAGCTTTGCTGGAAGTCAAAGGTTTTGGCGATGCCATTTCCCATAGCCTACACGACTATTTTTCGCAAGAAAAAAACATGGAGTTATTCCACAATACGTTAGACATATTGCGGATTAAAGCCCCTACCCTAGCTGCCGAACTTCCACTGGACGGGCTAACATTTGTAATTACAGGCGATGTAACGCAGTTTAAGAACCGCAAAGCGTTACAAGAATTTATAGAAAACCGAGGCGGCCGTGTAGCGGGCAGCGTGTCTGCAAAAACTTCATTTCTTATTAATAATGATGCGACATCTGGTTCCGGCAAAAATAAAAAGGCCGCCCAATTGGGCGTGCCTATTTTGACCGAAAGCGGTTTTATGGAGAAGTTTGAGCTATAGAAGCAATAGCTTTGGCGGGCACCCTATAAAATCATAAGCCCCCCCCCACATAACAAACATTGACACTAAAAGGATCCCTATAATCATTATTATCATCCTCTTAACGGCTGCTTGTGTTGTTACTGATATTCTCCTAATCACTCCCATGTAATCATCTCTATAATCTAAATTTTCAATTTTATCAAGCCGATCCATTTTTAACATATTAACAAACAATATAAACGCAATTATGTGCTCGCAACCTAGCACATAGTTGTTTTTTTCTAAATTGCCGCCAGCACCTATTCTTTTTCGTATAATTGCTTCATATTCAACTACATTACCCTTAGTAATGCACAAATGATACGAAAAGACATGTTCCCCCCTGCCAAAAGTCCATGACTTGAAACTGTGCCGCACGTCAACATCTTTCAAATTATACATAACTGGCTCTTTATTCCCTTTATAAAAGTATATAAAGTCGCCTTTTAAAATCACTTTCAAACCATTTTTTTTGTTATAAATACTATTTGCGGCAAAAAAAGCAAGCAACCCTAAAACCACCAACAGTATCTGCCACGTAAGCCCAAAACGATACAAAGGCAAAATTATAAAGGCCGCAAAAAAGATTATTAAAAAACTAGTGGTATTCTGTGACTCCAGCCCAATGCTTTCTTTGTTGTAGTATTTTACCAAATATTCTTCCAAAAAACTTCTTGTTGCCTCAAATCGTTTTCCCATCCTAACCTCTTCTCTTAATAATCGACAATTTTTTATAATGCTATCTTTTTTGTACACAAAAGTCAATGTTGTTTTACACAATACATTCCCCTACAGCAACAACGAAATAAGCGGCACAGTTACCGCACACAATATCGTCCCAATCACAATAAACTTTGCCGCAGAAAACGCATCCGCTTCAAACTGCTCTGCAAAAATAACGGTAAGTGCCGCAGGCGGCATTGCCATTAGTGTGATAATTACCCTAAACATTAGCGGGTTGGGGATAATCCAGCTAAGTATCGGCAGCGACACAAGCGGGACTATCAGCAATTTTGCCGCAACAGGAGCCAGCAAGCGCATGTCTGTAAAAGCATCCTTTAGGCTTTGTCTGGCCAAAATTACGCCCAAAAGAATCATCGACAAAGGGGCTGTTATCCCGCCTATAAGAGAAATTCCGCCTTCTATAGCCTCGGGCAAACGCCGCCCTGTGAGGAAGAAAAACGAACCAAAAATAACCGCGATGATGGCAGGATTACGCGTAAGTAACGCCTTCAGGCTAAAGCCTTTAGGCGCATTGTCAAACATGCGCGCGCCCACCGTAAATGTCAATAAATTAAATGATGTCAGTGCCATTGCTACATATATAAGCCCGTCGTAACCAAATACTGCCAACACTACAGGGATACCCATAAAACCAACATTGCCAAACGCAACGCCAAATTGCCAGCTTTGCCTGTCACCCGGGGAAGCTTTCATTAATTTTGCAATTGCCAAGCCCAAATATCCGCCAAGTATGTAAATTACACCTGTTATAACAATGGTGGCAAGGCTCTCGAATAATAAATCTCTTGAAAAAGGGCGCATCAGTGCCATAAACATGGTGCAAGGCGTGGCTACGCGCACCAAAAGATTTGTCATACCCGTGGTGTGTGTGTCATTTATCGCCTGCGTTCTGCGGCATATGTAGCCAATTACTATGCATATCCCCAGCGCAGTAAGGCTATTTACAAAGGCAAAAAATAGTTCACTCATACGGATATTCTATCATACTTTGTGTGATTTGCACACCATGCCAAACTCTGGTAAACTTACAGAAGAGCAAAACCCATCAAAATAAATGGCTACGCCGCTTCCCAGAGTTGGTGCGAAGGGTGCCAACGGGGCAACGGTTCTCCCAAAACTATTAGGGCAAGCACCTTGCCCTCCCGGAGTTGGTGCCAAAGGCACCAACATGTACCGCCAAGAAGGGCGGCGGCCGTAGGCCGATTTCGCGAAGCGAAATTACTGAGAGGAAGTGTAGGTGGGATTCATTCCCACCGGAACGGCGGGGCATACTCCTGCGAAGCAGGTGCCGCGCAAGCGGCAGGCCGCCCGGCCAGAAAGCGTAGCTTTCGTAGAGGGCTTGGGGGCAGTGCCCCCATTCAAGCAAATTGGTTTTGCCTAGCCTCAAATTTCGTCGGAAAGCGGCCTAGTGCCGCCGACTTTCCGCCTTGTTTTCGGACAACGCAAAATCAAATTGCTATTAAAGGAGGAGTTTTATTTGCTGGACAAACAACTGGTATACGACGTACTAACCGTCGCCATGTCAACAGGTGGCGACCTTGCGGAAATTTTTGTAGAAAACACCGCAAAAGATACAATTGATATGCTCAATGGTCAGGTAGAAAAGGCCAATTGGGGCATTGATGCAGGGCTTGGCTTGCGCATTATTTTTGGCACAAGCGCAGTGTACGCTTACACCAACAACACCGGACGCGACAGCCTATTAAAACTGGCAAAAGATGCTTCGCAAGCAGTTAAAGCCAGTATTAAAAGCGGTGCTGCTGCCAAAGAAGTTATTACAATAAATAATTTCGAAATGTTAAAATTCGCAGACACCGTAACCATTCCGCCGGAAAAAGTGGGCAAAAAAACGATAGTTGACGCTCTTCGCTCCGCATCACAAGCATCTTATGATTACGACCGTCTGGTAACACAAACATCCGGGTCTTATTTGCACGTAGTACAAGATGTGTTAATTGCAAATTCAAATGGCGTATGGGCAGAAGACAGACGTGTGCGTACGCGCATATCTGCCGAAGCAGTGGCAACAGAAGGAAATGAAAAGCAAACCGGTGCATCCCGGCCGGGCGCAAAAGGCGGCTACGAATTTATAGAAACGTTAAACATGCCCGAAATTGGCAAGTCTGTTGCTAAAACTGCCGTCACCATGTTAAAAGCGGATTTTTGCCCAAGCGGCAGGATGCCGGTGGTTATCGACAATGCATTTGGCGGCGTTATCTTCCACGAAGCCTGCGGCCATAGCTTGGAAGCGACATCTGTTGCAAAAGGGGCTTCTACATTTGCAGGTAAACTTGGCGAAGTTATTGCCGCGCCTTGCATAAACGCCATAGATGACGGTACCCTTCAAGGCGAATGGGGAACCTCAAACGTTGATGACGAAGGTACCCCAACCCAACGGAATGTCTTAATCGAAAACGGAGTGTTAAAATCCTACTTGGTAGACCACTTAAACGGGCTAAAAATGGGCATGAAATCCACCGGAAGCGCGCGCCGTCAATCCTACAAATACGCCCCTACTTCCCGCATGAACAATACTTATATATTACCCGGGAAAGATACCGCCGAAGAAATTATTTCCTCTACACCGCAAGGGCTTTACGCAAAGCAAATGGGCGGCGGCTCTGTAGACCCGTCCTCAGGCGAGTTTAACTTTGCAGTATTAGAGGCTTACATGATACGAAACGGTAAAATTGCCGAACCTGTTCGCGGCGCAACACTTATTGGCAAAGGACACGAAATTCTTTTTGATATCGACCGTGTAGCAGACAATTTTGACTACGCACAAGGCGTGTGCGGCAGCGTAAGCGGTGCGGTGCCAACCAATCTTGGCCAGCCAATGATAAGGGTCAAAGAAATGACAGTAGGAGGTAGAAAATAATGGCTGATATGACATTCGATGCCTTCCGTGACGAGCTGTTTGCGCAAGCGAAGGCAAAAGGTTTTACAGATTATGAACTCTATTATTCTGCCGACAACGGTTTTTCTGTGCGGGTTTTTAAGGGGCAAATTTCGGAATATAAGAATTCCGCAACAGAAGGTGTTGGTTTTCGCGGCACGTTTAATGGTAAAATGGGTTATGCATATACCGAAAATTTAAGCCACGACATTATTGCACCCATGCTTGATAACGCCTGCGCCAATGCAAGTATCATCGAAGATGACGAAGTAGAAAAACTCTACCCCGGCTCGGAGACATACCCGGAGGTTAACAGCTTTAATCCCGCTCTTGACTCTGTAGATACTTCGCAAAAAATTGAATGGGCAATGGAAATGGAAAAATACGCCCTTAGCCTTGACCCAAGAGTAAAAATGGCGGATTATTGCACAATTGCCACAGGTGAATACCGCACAGCAATAGCAAATTCTTACGGCCTAAACCTTTCGCAAAAAACGAATATGATGGTTGCATACCTACTTGCGCGTGTAGAAGAAAACGGCGTTACCAAAAGCGCGATGGAATTTTGGAGGGGGCGTGACTTTGCCGGCTTCGACTATAAAGCACTGGCCGAAAAAGCGGTGAAAAATGCGCTTAGCTACTTGGGGGCAACGTCGATACCCAGTGGGAAATATCCTGTAATATTCGACCAAAGCACAGCCACCGACATCCTCGAAGTATTTACCAGCGTATTTAAGGCCGAAAACTGCCAAAAAGGAATGTCTTTGCTTAACAAATCTAAAATTGGCGAAACCATTGCCGCGCCGCATGTTACCCTGCGTGACGACGGCGTTACCGACCTTAGCCCTGACAGCCAGGCATTTGATGCCGAAGGCGTAGCAACGCAAAACAAAGCTGTTATCGAAAACGGGGTGCTAAAAACCCTTTTATACAATACGAAGTCTGCGGCAAAAGATGGCGTAAAATCTACAGGAAACGCATCCAAATCCGGTTACAGCGGCGTAATTGAAACAAACATTACAAACTTTTATCTTGCGCCGGGCAAAAAAAGCCACGACGACATGGTAAAAGGTCTAAGCCAAGGTGTAATTTTGACCGATTTGGCCGGGCTTCATTCTGGCGTAAACCCAATTAGCGGCGACTTTTCGGTTTCTGCCGGAGGCTATCTGGTAGAAAACGGCAAAATAGTCAAGCCCATAGAGCAAATTACCGTTGCCGGTAACTTTTTTGAGCTACTGAAAAATATCGAAACTGTAGGCTCGGACTTCCGCTTTGGTACCAACGATGTAGGCTCGCCGTCCATTTTGGTTAACGGGCTAAGTATAGCAGGATTGTAAAGTATGGGCACAATTAAATATGTACCTCCTATTGGAAACATAGGCGGTATTCTAATTTCTGCCCGCGACGGGGCAATAACCGAGTTATACTTCAATGGCGGCAGAACCACACCCGAAACCTTACAAGAGTCGCTCCCTAGCCCAGCAGATGCACATGTTTTGAACACGCTATCACAAGAACTTGATGCTTACTTTGCAGGGAAATTGAAAGCATTTACGGTTCCGCTGCGCCCACAGGGCACCCCCTTCCGCATGGGAGTGTGGCAAGCCCTGCAAACCATCCCATACGGTGAAACGATTAGCTACAAAGAACTTGCCTTACGCATAGGAAACCCAGCCGCAATACGTGCAGTAGGCGGCGCAAACCACCATAATCCGATTAGCATTATCATACCATGCCACAGAGTTATTGGCGCAAACGGTAAGCTGGTTGGTTATGGCGGTGGTATTGAGGTTAAGGAATTTTTGCTTGACCTAGAACAAAAATATATGTAAAATGGCATTATTTTATCCAAATAGTGATAAAATATGTGCTTAATTTGGTCAAAATTTGTTCGAAATAATGATAAAATTATGATAAAGTATGCCAAAACCCCCGTTTCAAGCTAATGTATGCCTGAAACGGGGGTTTAAAGTTAATTTTCACATTCTGGTTCATAAATAATAATTCTAGCACGGCACCGCCATATGGTTTTACCCCTGACGGACGTCCACTTTGGTGATACAACTATAGTATATTATCTATTTGGCTTAAGGCATCTTTCCCGCTAATTATATGACTGCCTGATTTTTGACTGTCGGCAAATAGAAAATCTTGCATATGACGAATTGGCTCGATATTCCCAAGCTTTTCTGCTACATAACTTCTGCCTTGGCTTGCAATTTGCGCCAAATGAGTTTCAACATCCGGAACATAACAACATATAGTTACAATTTCTAAGCCGCTTAGCCCGGCAAGCTTTTCATTCAGCATACTGGGTATACAATGCACACCATCTATTACAATATTCTTGTCTTCCGCCAACATTCGTTTAATTGTGGGAACTATTCCTTTATCAATAACAATTTCAGCTTGCTTTTTGTACCCCCAAACTGCTGGGTCTTGCACATTTGGTGGTGCATGTTTGCCTGCATGAAGTGAGCTGCTGTGCAGTGCTGGTTCCTGTGTAACACATATATTTGCACGTAAAATATCTCGCATAATGTCTGAACTAACTTGCGCAAAATTGTTTGAGGCAAGTACCATTTTTCTCATAATTGCATCCGATATATACGTTTTCCCCGAGCCCGGCGCACCTGTTATAAAAATTGCTTTCATGCTTGATTCCATTCCTTTCAGTCGGGCAAAGTCAATTCATAAATAACTTCCGCACTTCTTCCTCCGACAGCAAATTGATAAAACTGCCGCCCTCGGTAATAACAGAGTCTATCAGCCCGCGCTTTTTTTCTTGCAACGCCATAATTTTTTCCTCAAGGGAATCCTTTGCCACTATGTTAAACACTTGTACGACCTTTTTTTGCCCATAGCGGTGCGCGCGGTCCGAGGCTTGATCCATAACAGACGGGTTCCACCATGGGTCGTAATGGATAACCACATCTGCGCCGGTAAGGTTTAGCCCTGTCCCCCCAGCCTTTAGCGAAATAAGAAATAACTCCCGTTCCCCCGCATTAAAACGTTCGGTCATATCCATGCGTTCTTTTGATTTAATTGCACCGTCAAGATAAAAGTATTCTGCAACTTTACCACCGGGGACAGTAATCATCGATTTATCCAATTCTTTTTTTAGGATGCCAAGCATGCTTGTAAATTGCGAGAATAATAGCACCCTATGCCCGGACTCCAAGGCCAACTGAATTGTTTCGATTACAAGATTTAATTTGCCGCTACCGCCTTCGTAGTTGTTTAAGAAAAGAGAGGGATGGCAGCATATCTGGCGCAAACGCGTAAGCTGTGCCAATATGCGCATACGATTATCCGCGAAAGTATCTTTTGCAACCATATCATCAAATGCGCCCAAAGTTTCAAGCAAGTTGGCTTGGTAAATTTTCTTTTGCTCTGCGGTCATTTCTGCCTGCAAAGTGGTTTCTGTTTTTTCCGGCAATTCTTTTAGTACACTTTCCTTTACCCGCCTTAGTACAAATGGGGCTATTTGCCGCCGCAATTTTGCCGCAGCAGAAGCATCTCTATTCTTAATAATTGGCGTTTCATAGAGTCTTGCAAATTTATTGGCAGAATATAAATACCCCGGCATTATGAAATCGAAAATAGACCACAGCTCTGTAAGCGTGTTCTCTATTGGGGTACCGGTTAAGGCAAAGCGGACTTTACCCTTCAACTGTTTTAAGCTTTTTGCAGCTTGCGTTCCGGGATTTTTTATATTTTGCGCTTCGTCGGCAATAATATATGCAAAGTCGAAATGGCTATAATACTCCACATCGCGCTTTAACATGTCGTATGTCGTTATAAAAACGTCAACATTCGATTCTTTGAGTAATTCCCGGCGTTTTTCTGCCACGCCCGAAATAACTTGGGTTCTCAGTTTTGGCGCAAAGCGGGATATCTCGTTTTCCCAATTAAACAATAACGATGTTGGACAAGCCACTATAGACGGCTTACCATTTTTGTCGCTTGCAAGCAAAGAAATAATCTGCAATGTTTTGCCAAGCCCCATGTCATCTGCAAGAATACCGCCAAAACCATAATGTGACAGCGTTTTTAGCCAGTTGTATCCCGTTTTTTGATATTCCCTAAGCACAGAACTTAGACCTCTGGGAAGCTTAAAATTGAAGCCTGTATTATCTTTGAAATGTGACAAAAGTGCTTCAAAACTCTGGTCACGTTTTAAAACATGTGTGTTTGCCAAACTTTCGGCCCCTGCCAACTCGTCTACATATAGCGAACGATACGCGGGAATAGCAAGGGATTTGCCCTTCACTTCCTTACGTGTAACGTCCAGCGCATCAAGAAAACCCGCTGCCGCATATACTGCTTCGTCCTCCAAAGAAAGGAAGCGGCCATCTTTTAGCCGGTAGAATTTTTTGCGTGTACGGTAAGCCTCCAAGGCGTCCAAAAGCTCGCCAATTTCATAACCTGAATCCTCTAAAGATACCTTTAGCAAGTCCCC
>Ga0131853_10021165_pt1 | contig 11805 bp, 6 predicted proteins | sample TergutLab28metaG_FD_92764 | JGI IMG/M metagenome (GOLD analysis project Ga0131853, IMG submission 92764) | Labiotermes labralis P1 segment gut microbial communities from Petit-Saut dam, French Guiana - Lab288 P1 (version 2) (version 2) | ecosystem: Host-associated > Arthropoda: Insects >...
GTGCTCGAAACATGTAGAGGCATGAAATAAAACTTATTGTGAAACAAATTTTGTGCATCAAGTTGGTTAAATACTGAGATAAATATACTGAGATGCACGGTCAGCAAAACGTCAAAAAAAAATCTTAAACTGTTGCTTTGCTAGTGGAACTTTACCTACAAAACGAATGTAATGATTACGTCACTTGACTAGATTTTGACGAATTACTTAGCGAAACTTTCCTCCAAACCAGCTCCAATGATTGTATCACCACGACTACTAGGTTTCTCTTCTACCGGGAATATTTTCTTCACAAGCAAAGGAATGTTTATATAGCTATGACGTAGTCCCTGAACTTATTTCTGGACTCTACTTTACGTCATATATCATTATTGGATCACTGCAAATCGTTTCTTCTAAAAACGGCATTTCCTCTAAGTCTAATTCTCGCAATGATTACGTCACTATGGTCAGGTTTTTTTCAGTGTGACAGTTCTTAAGAACCTTATAATTATATCTTCATGCGTCAGTTCTTTCGGTACAACATTTTTTTCCTTTCGCAACAAAATTGTTGTATGGAAAGGACCCCCTTCTTCTGGGAATGGTGGAATCATACTCGTTTGTAACTTCGATATGATTACGTTTCCGAGAATCATATTCCTCTATTTCTGACAACTTGCATGCAACATGCATGCCATCATGATTTGATTTTCCTGATAACGTAATTTTGTACATACCACAATCAATGGTTATAGCAGCATGATCTGTGTATTCTAATGATGTTAAATATTTGCAGTGGTAAGAAACACCCTCTCAATTCGAGATCACTTGTGCCGTTTTAACTTTATTTCAAAACCATGCTATCTTTTGGTTGGGTCTCCATGGGAAAGGATGTTAATAAATGCGAGTAAAATGGAAGAAGAAGATGGTTTGAGAAAGAAAATGGGGGGAGAGAGGGGTGCGTTTGTGGGGAAGGGTTGCTAGGGACTAGAAACGAATTTATAAAAGGGGACGAAGGAAGAAACTTTCCTCTAGAGTCTTTCCGAGAAGAAGTGAGATTTTATGAAAATTCTTCTCTCTCCTCCTCTCTGACACCAGTGCTTCTATGCGGGAATGAGTGACACCAGTACATTATGTCTGTGACTTGTTGATGAGATTTCTGTGTTCATTTAGATGATCTGAAAGACACCGTTTGCTGATAACTTTAACCCGCTCCATGCTGGGAAAAACGAATTGTCGTTAGAAGCTTAATTCATTTCTTATTAGAAAAAAATTTGGAAGAGCAGTCTTTCTAGGTTTTGAGAGTTACAAATATTTTTGTGGCCTTCATGAGAAAAATGGATAAGAATTATTTGTTCAGAAGAAGATTAAAAACTGTTTACCAAATTCAATAGCGTACGGAACTGACCAATGAGTTATTTATGTTCAATAGGTAATAAGTTCTTACGGAGCCATTATAACTGTAATTTTATTGGCCCCTATAAGAACAGTACGGCCTTCCCTACACGGATTTTCTCAAAATTCTTTTATTTTTACCAGTAATTTATGCATATGTCTTTTACCTATTTTCACCTTAACCTTAAAAATGTATGAAAAATACAGTTATAAGTTCATTTATTTCCTTATCAAAATATGCTTTTCTTTGCGCCAGGTTTTACGGAACTCACAAGTACTAAATAAAGATTTTGGGGAAATCTGATCTACCGAATTATGCAAATCGAATGAAAGTGCAGAAAACAAAGGAAAAAACCATTACACCCTTGCGTAAGGTATGACTTTTCACTACACCGTTTTTCAGTAATCTCACAAACGCTAAAAAGAATTAGCGATTAAATTTTATAGTCATTTCTGCTCAAATCTATAAAAAAAATACAGAATCTATCAGTAGAACTTGAAAGAAGTAATCACGATATGCTAGAATAAATATATAATGAAATTAATTGCATACGTCAGCACTACCTTTTTATTAATACATAACGCTACATGTTTCGACCCATCAGTCGGTCATCTTCAGGCTTAAATTGCAGACTAAGTCATTGGTGCTGCACAGTGGGATCCCAATGTGCACACAGCACCAATGACTTAGTCTGCTACGTAGTCCTGAAGATAACCGACTGATGGGTCGAAACATGTAGCCTTATGTTTTAATAAAAAGTTAGCTCTGACGTATATAATTAATTTCATTATATATTTATCTACCAGTAGAAATTCAGTTATATGCGAAAGTAAATTACTACTGTGACTGAACTGAATAAAGCCTTTGATATTTTCTGAGGTAATGTACGACAGTTTGGTCATGATAGACGAAATCGTTTTAGCAAGATTACGTGGTCTGTAATTGTACAAATCAAGGTGACACATGTCGCCTACAGCCCAGATCTAGCGCCGAGTTATTGTCGTCTGTTTCCAGAAACCAAACAAATTCTTGGCAACCATAAACTTAAAAATGATCGCGAAGTTAAAACGTGTTCAACAAGATGTCTGACTACACTAGACTCGAAATGATGTCAACAGGGAATAAACGAGTTCATCACAAGAAGAGACATACTCCACAGTCAAGGAGGGACTACTCGGAAGAGTAGTGGAAGAGAAGTACAATTAAAAGTGAACTGTCACTAGTAAGGTCGAAAGAGAAAAAACTGAAAATGTACCCATTGCACATTTATTTTCTAGCCGAGCCTCGTAGCTGAACGGGAAACGCCTTAAAATCACACGGAATAATATGCGTCTAATATAATTTCACCGGAATGTTTCTCTGTTTTACTGACAGCGAACTCCATTTTTGCGAAGGACTAATTGAAGTTAACTATGATAAGAACAAATGGCTAGTTGCTAACATAAGAGAAAAACAACTGTTACTTAAAAATTGAGGTGGAGGTTTCCAAAAAATAAATAAATAAGGTTGGCAGTTATAAATTTTTCCTCTTTTTTACAGGGCTATGTTTCCTTCTTAAAACCGCTGTTACATGGTTGGGTGATGAATATAGATTTTGAGTTGGGATATAACCTGCTAAGTCAATACTCAAATATATCTTGGGAAAGTACGCTGCTAAAATCATGCCCTTTTGTTTTCTTCAATTTATCGAATCCCCTTTTTGTATTTTTTTCTTCAATTACTTCAACCCGGGGATTAATTGCACATTCATTTGCAAGGATTAACAGTGCCTTCTTTTCAAAGTAAGTTTACTCCTGATTTTAAGACAAGGGACTTTGAGTCACTCACGCATTCTTCAACTGTTGCCAGAACAGCAAGCGTCCTGCCGTCTACTTCTTCAATATTTCTCTCTCTTTCTCTTACTTCGTTCTCTTACTGGCAGGTTGCGCGAAGGCAAAACGAATCTAATCTGACTTCTTACAACGCCCAATGGAATATCAGGGAGGGCAAGAGCAGAAAGCTGAATTGACGATTGCAGGAAAAAGAGGCGCTGTCTGTGTGACAGTGGGGCGTTCTTTAGAGTGTCCTTGTCTTTGCAAAAGTGAAAACCTCCGTCAGTTTTGAAGGAAGGGGTCAGAGTAAAATGAATGTCTGGGTGGTGGAACTCTGAAAGACTGGGGTAATTATGAATACAGTGATACCTCGGCTAACGAGTATCCCTGCTAACGAATTTTTCGGTTAACGAAGATTTTTTTCGCTGTTTTTCGGACTCGGCTAACGAATATGGATTCGGTTAACGAATGTTTTAGTGGATGCCGCGCTAACATAAAGCAGCAAACATGAACGGTCGGGCCATTCCAGGAGCTTATTTTTTCCGTCTGTATTTGTGTGACAAAGAAATAAGTTGACCACATCACATAGGGGAGACCCACCAACCCGATTGGATTGTTTACGTTCGAGACAGCGAGAAGTGAGACGCCTGAAAACATAAGTTGCTTCGGAACGAATTAAACATTTTCTATAGAAACCTACGGGAAATCACGTTTCGGCTAACGAAGATTTCGGCTAACAAATGTGATTCCGGAACGAATTATCTTCGTTAGCCGAAGTATCGCTGTATAGACGGGATGCCATTTTTATTTTCGCACTTTTTCTGGAGTCCACTAGAAGTATCTAACCTGCATGAACGGTTAACTGTTGACATACGTAGTGTTCTGATATACTCATTAGGTAAAGGTAAAGGTAAAGTGCGCTCTTGTACAGGCACTGAGACTTTATACAGGCTGTACGGCCCATAGGGGGAGTAGAGTTATAGCTCTACTATTTCTTGACCATGGCACTAGAACGGGGTGAGGAGTCAGCGTCACGCCTCGGCCGCACTTTACCTCCGGCAAAGACCCGGTACCCATTGTACAGGAGGCTGGGTGGTCCCCACGGTCGGTCTGGACAAGTGCGGAAAATCTCGCCCCCACCGGGATTCGATCACCGGACTATACAGCCCGTAGCCAGTAGCTATACCGACTGAGCTACCCGGCCCTATCTACTATTTAAACCTCACTGAATTCGGGGGAACTTGGTTTCATTTCTTAGTATGTGCATATAACTAATTTTCTTGTCGTAGACCCGCTAATATAAAACACTATCCTGAGATAATACAACGAATTGTTGTAATCACATGGTATATCCTTAAAGCCTGTCTTAATACCAGTACGGTTTTCGTAAACTTATTTTGCCTTTAAAGTGGTCGTTTTTACAACCGTATTTCCTTATTCATATTTGGTGTTCCTTATTTTAATACTGTCGAATATCAGATAACCTGTAAATGATACGAAGTCTCTCCTTATGCAAAATCTTAAACCCGTCTCTCGTTGATACCTCTTATTTTGATACAGGCTGTTTTATTTAATTTACGTTGGAAAAGTGCAAGAACCTCTAGTCCATTTCGACTCATATTTTTCCACATTTCCCTGCAGTTTTGTGACCGAAAGTCTAAACTTTATGAGGTGTTCTCTCTGGTTCATTTTCTGGAATAAGTGACTCTGAATTAAGATTTGTTTTTTAAGATTTGAGATTTTCGTGTTGCGATGATTAGTATTATTATAGTATTGGCTACGTGACACCGTGTGTTCTGGTACAGTACATAGGTACGAACGTTTATCTTCATGGCACATTTCTACCCTGAAGATGGAAGAACCATATTTAACTGAAATGGCGGTCCCCAAGTACTAAATTAATAAAAACTTCCTCCCACAAGGAAGATTTAACTTCACAACCACAAATTCCTCAAAATATGTATTTTGTTGAGTTTTGTGACGTAAATATATTGTTGAAACTTAAAATGCATTGTGTAATTCATCAGGTCCCAAAATAGTAGATAACGTTTTTTATCTTTGTACCGTGCATTTTGATATCTATAAAATTCATACACCAACAAATGCACTCTACATTAAACTCGATAAAGTTTTATATAGAGTGCAATTTTGGTGCATGAATTTTATAGTAGATAAAATATTTGATTTGAAAACTTGGGCGGAGGTGAAAGATATTTTTATGCGAAAACCGAGGAACGAGAATTAAAGCATCTCCAATAAAGACTGGTTAATTTCACAAGGAAAAAGTATCTTTGTCCTTCAACTCACTCAAAACAGGTAAAGGACAACCGTCCGTAACGTGCAAGTTGGCAGCACATGCAGCAGTTCGTGTGCTTTGAAGGGTTAAAATGGCAATTCAAAATAGAATATGGATACAAAACCTGAAACTGCAGGAGGTAGAAAAGCCGTATTTTGTCGTCTGCATCTTTCAGTGTTTTCTATTCAGTGAATCTTTGTTGACGTTGCTTGCTCTCGGAGTGCGCTAGTGTCTGCTTTATCTTCTGAAGTCAAAAGCTTTAATTCAATTCCTTTTTCAAATTAAAACCGTCTCCAACTCCATCTCTCGTTTCCTGCCCCTCGCTACACTATTTCCTGTAGGACCTCTCTAGCAGACTTTGTTAAATATACCCATTCAAGAAACATTTATTTCTTCACGTTCGCTTGCGTATCGCTACGTTGAAATTTTCTTCATTTTCCGGTGACTTACTCAGCAATCTAGAGATTAAAATATGTACTAATATAAATTTATATATTAATATGTCAAGTTATTAAGTTGTGAGAACGAATTATGAGGCGAAAAAATAGATTTCTAATCGAAAGAATACAAGAGCAGTTTGAATGAAGGAATACGTTCTGCTCCCTGCGAAGAATCCGGAGTCTTCTGTGTCCTACTGGAAGAGCCTGAAAGTGTACGTTTTCAAGAAGAGTTCGGCTTGAAAGGGCTAACCTTGCCGAACGAGGTGCTGGAAAAAGAGAGGTGTCCTGGCCTCTAAGGTTGGCAGTCGAGCTTTGGGCTAATATCCTTAACTCATGAAAATTCAATTGTCTTGCCATTCCGGCAACAGGAAGGGCATTGCCGGAAGAAGGAACGGAACACCGCACAGCAAGAAGGAGAAGAAGAGAAGAAAAAGGAGATTAAAAGAATGATAATGAGAAGAATTAGTTTTTGAAGGCAATTACAAGTCCACAAATTAAAATGTGACAAAACAAATTTCGGAATGAATAAACCAAATTCAAAATGTATCTTTATCATTGCACTGTGCATGTTGTAGTTTAAGTGTTTAAGCGTTTTAATGTAAATTTTAGATTATCAAAATGTATGTTTGCTCATGCACTTATTATAAAAGTATGGGCCCGGTAACTCAGTCGGTATAGCGAATGAGCTACGGGCTGGACGGTCCGAGATCGAATCCCGGCGGGGACGGGATATTCCTCCCGTCCAGACCGGACCTGGGGCCCACCCAACCTCCTGCAAAATAGGTACCGGGTCTTTCCCGGGGGTAAAGTGCGGCCGGGGCGTGCTGCTGACCACTCATCCCCTTCTAGTGCCCCGGTCATGGAAGAGTAGAGCTATACCTCTACCCACCCTCTTGGTCACACCGGGCCTGTAACGGGAACACTTTACCTTTACCTTTACTTTTTATAAAAGCAAACAGCGTAGTATGTCGCTTTATCATCATCATCACCATCATCATTATCACCACCACCACCACCATCACCACCACGAACAACCCCACCACCATATCCAAGAATTAAAAGAAAAGGTTTCAACTTTCTCTTTTCGGGCATGATTGCAGTCTTTTCTGGCCTTTCGATTTTGGCTGTATTCGTAAAAAAATTGGACGTATTTCAAGAAATCGTGATAAATATTACGGTTAGATACTGCAGGCCTACGTGCGTACGTTAGTCTATTCGCAGAACTAAGTGCTATAGATTTATGTCTGTAATGATTCAGGTACTGCAAATTTGGTCACTCTTAAATAATATATACTCCCTTCATACTTATTTATCGTCCTGTGGTCAGTGTTAAACATTCAAATATATATAGGTATGTGTGTGTGACTGTTAGTCTAGAGAAATATGTGTAAGTTTGGTTACTGTTAATTGTATTAATTACGTGTACGGCTCTTTAAAATTTCCGTTTTAATTTTAATTTAAAATGCTCTAACGTTTTCAGAACATGAAGCAGCAAATGGCAGGATGATTAGAGATTAATAAAGTGTATGGAAGGAAGCAGCCATGGCATGCCTGGATTGTCTGAGAAAAACAGTCAAAAATTGTAGCCAGAATAACCTGTGTCCCGAAAAAGATTCGATGCAGTAGCCTTCAGAATAAAATTTAAAAGGGTTACTCCTTGTGATTACTTGCTGTGTTTAGGTATATTAATTTTGTGGTCTGTTTCATAGCCTGTGTTGAGAGCTGAATAATTTAAATTTTTTAATTAACCAAAGTATTAGTTTCATTGAGCCTCTCATTGATAAACAAGGTAGGCAATGTACATTCTACGTAATACTTCTGCAGTTCAGGTAGCCACTGTCACCGTGGGAATGTTAGTGACTTTACAATTAATGGAAGAGAACTGAGTATGAAGTCAATCTCACTGACTGTCAACAGTACACAGAACAAAAATACTGAAAGTAAAAAACGCTCTCTGTTCAGTGTTTTTCTCTCTATTGTTGAGCCAGATGTGTCGCTGCCCACTACAAATACTGAAATCATCGCCGTTCAAATTCAGAAATCCTTTATCTTTAGTGATGTTGTGCCCTTTAGTTTTGAACTACATGTGTCCCTTTCAACAGTAAATACTTGCTTCTTTCATGTAATACCAATATTTTTGGCCGATTTTAAACAAACTTAGATATTAACTACAGATTTGACAAATATCTCCGAGATCAGATTTTAAAAATTCCTTCCCCTGGGAGCCAAGCTGACACAAATTTCTTGAAGATTCAGTGGTGACAGAATTCAATAAAAATTTCTCGGGCAGACAACCGGGTCAAAATTTTTTCCCGGCGTTTCGGGAGCTACTCCTCTTCAATCTTCAGAGTTTGCTTGCGATTCTACCAAAACACCAGCACACTCTGAAGTTGAGAACGGAATTAGTACCCGCAACGTCGGAAAACCTTCATACTTTGACGCAGCTGTCTGCCCGAAAAAAAATTTCATTGAAGTTGGTATATTGCTTACGGACGCACGGAGAGACATGACGATGCCAACAGACTCAATTAGCAACATAAAAACATGCCTAAAAATAAATAGAAGATTTTTAGTGCGCACGACGATATTTTGATCTTTTAATACCAACAAAAATTCTACATATTTCGACATCAATCAATAATAAACAAGTGTAATAATTCTTGAAGGGGTAACACTAAATCAGTTTGTACCTCACCTTGACTAATTGGAATTTCTTAGGGGTTGTGTATATTACCAAGTTTAAAATTTTTATTACTGTGTATTATCGATGAGAAATAAAGTTATTTTTAGAACTAACACTTTAAAGACGCAGCGCAGACCGCTTTAGTTAAAGATCCAGTCCGTACCGCGCAGTGAACACTTTTCTTCTCGGTTATAAAAACCAGTCGGTTTATGATGAAAGTGGCACAAATCGCTCTTTATTCTCAGATAGATAGAGAACACATAAATACAGCTTGGGCAGAGCGTACATTTGTTGAATGTTAAACTTGTTGGTGCATCACATAACCAATAGGCTTTAGTAGGTTAATGTTCTCCGGGTTGTAATTCGGGTGGGTCCCAGAGCCAGCGTGGGCGCTTAGGAGAAGAAAAATGTCTGTCCATAACGTAAATAGAAATATTATGTGCATTAAACAGCACACGACAGACAGCAGAACTATCGGCGCTGCTGAGTTGTCTTTTCTTAATATTATGTATAACGTATTCCTATATTTTTAGTGGCTGTCATTATATCAGCAGTGTACTGTTCTAGGTACTGTACTGTTCTAGGTACTGTACTGTTCTAGGTACTGTACTGTTCTAGGTACTGTACTGTTCTAGGTACTGTACTGTTCTAGGTACTGTACTGTTCTAGGTACTGTACTTGTCTAGACTTTTTTCCCCAACATAATCCCCCATAAATTACTTTGGCAAGGACTGTTGAAAAAACTTTTGCGTCATGTATAAATAACAGGAGTAATAAATTGTTATTTACGTAAACATATGAAATTTTAGTAACCTACAGGAAAAGAAGAAGTATGGGCAAGATTATATCCTTTGAGATTTAGTGCCAAATATTTTAAACGATTTCTTGTTTCTCACTCAGTATTTTCAGAGGTTTAATACAAGAGTAAATATATGAAGTATTTTTTTAATATTACTTAGAAACCGTTGTAAACCCCAGTAATTGAATCAAATACACTAAGAAAGTAGACAAACTTCTTTATTTTGTACACTACTGTATTGCTTGTCTGCCAAAACTTGTCATGCTGCTGTGTAATATAAGTCTTGTGTCATCTTTTGGTGCATATGGTTTGTTATTACGTGTAGTTTAATAAGCAATTTGTTACATTCCTTCGCTTATTTTCTTTTTCATTCTAACTACACTTCTCTCCCAGTCACCAATAATTTCTGTTCTGTCTGCAAGCTGTGCGGCCAACTGTCGAAAAATAAATAACTGTAAAGGAAGAAGCTTTCTCGTCTGTTTTCTCAACTTGACCTACTTGCATCATGGCCGGTCAACGTTATTAAACGTCACATGTTGGAAGCGTCTTGAGTATGTATTACGTTCTACATGTCCCACCTTCGTTATGCGTCTCTGCGACCATTCTCGGGAAGAAAGAATCAAGACAGGCCTTCGATAAAAGCAATGGCTAAACGCCCTTTTTGCTCCTAGGTTGCGCGACAAACGACAGGAGTCTCTAGAGACTCTAGAGACCCCAAGTTCAGCTGAAAGCTTTCAATTTTGATTGACGCCTGCCAGAAAATTCTATTTTAGGGTAATATCAGTGTGTGAGTTTTCATACTGATTTATTTCTTTCGAAACATGAGCTGCTAACTGGGTTGCTTCTAAACGCCTTAGAGTAGCAATGAAACCTGTCTGAGCACAAAGGGAATATTTTTAAGTTTAAAACGGAAGCACAAATCATGGGTGCTAGGTCCTGATGGCGTCTAAATTTTGTACGTAGGCGCCGAATATTTATGGATTCTCAGTGTGTATGGAATTTGTTTCATGTCAACTTCTTGAAGCCTAGAATTTTTAAGTGGATCCTATATTATTTGGAAAATTTATTCGCTCTTTCTTTAGTCCAGGTTAACATTTTACCTTGTCACCAGAGCGTAGCTCGACCTGATATTGAAGTCTGAGAATAACTGCCATGACATTGAATTATCACCTGGAATTGATAATTTTTCATGTACCTAAGGTAGGCAGCATTTAATGGTTGGAGGATTAAGAATGATTTATGAGACAATAAATATCCAACATTTATGATGCTATGCGACTATTTATGTCTAAGGACTGGAAATAATCATATAAATTTGTCAGAAGAATAGATGTTTTTGCTTTTCGATATTTCAACTGGAGACGCTTGGACACGAGGCACAGTTATAGCGGGGAAAACACGTCAAAGAAGAGAGTTAAGGTGCTGAATTCAAGTGCAGTTTATATTATCAATGTTTCGAAAGATCAGAAATTGTGGTAATGAAAAAAGTAAAATTATTTTGCATGCGTAGTAGCCATTTTTAACTGACGTGTATAAAATTCCTTACACAAAATATGTCGTTTATCAGTAAAAATATATTTTATTGAAATCCAACTGGTGAATGATACACGTCGATTAACACGACCTCGTCATTATGTGCTCATTTTATGGAAGTTGTGAGCAATAAATCTGGGATTTTATGCTCTTAAAATTAGTCCCGCTGTTGTTCGTTCTTGCTCCTGTTGACCATTGTTTTATTGTAATCATATTTATTATAATTCATTAATTAATCTTTCATTTATTCTTTCATGCATTCTTTCGCAGAAGTACATGTTCCGTAACCTTCTATATGCTTCTACAAATTTACCATCTTCACTACAACGCAGATTTAGTTCCCGGACATGCCGCGATGTGGCGCGGACCTTGCGGGGAATGCCCAGAATCCGATGACCGCCATGACAATTAATAGCGCAGGGAAAAACTCTCGCGACTTTGCCCCAACTTCTTCACGGAACACGCTTTTAATGGGGCGTTGTACTGAACAGCATATTGCAACTTTAACACGCGTATTCAGGCGGCAAAATGTTAGATTGTCTGGCCCTTTATCGATTACGCTGGTATTCCCATTAATATTATCGGCCCTTCCAGACAGACTGAAAACATTAGGCCTACCTTGAAATAGAATATAGCCACCCTCAGAAACTCTGTTCTATTCAGAACTCAACTCCCAGTGTCATTCAACTCTAAAACTAAACTCCGTGGCCTTAGTCCGCACGCGAACTATACCGACAGAGCGGCAGCCGCCGGTCGGCGAAGTTAGTGCCAACTTTTTTGCGGATAGAGGGGTGTCACGTGGTCAGCGCAACGGGTCCCCACAGCCGTTAATCTCTGTTTTCTAGACCTGGAGCCGCTACTTTTTTCA
>Ga0131853_10021166_pt1 | contig 11805 bp, 8 predicted proteins | sample TergutLab28metaG_FD_92764 | JGI IMG/M metagenome (GOLD analysis project Ga0131853, IMG submission 92764) | Labiotermes labralis P1 segment gut microbial communities from Petit-Saut dam, French Guiana - Lab288 P1 (version 2) (version 2) | ecosystem: Host-associated > Arthropoda: Insects >...
TCTAATCGGGTACTTGCATCCACTACCGACTTGGCCAATACAGCGGCAATCGGTTCGGTTACATGGCTCAAGGCAATGTCTAAAGTAGGGGCCAAATAGGATTCAATTTCCAGAGCAATCCGGGTCATGGTTTCCACAGCTTCTACGGGATATTTTCCCTTGGCCGTCTCTCCGCTCAGCATAATGGCGTCGCTATGCTGGTAAATAGCGTTGGCCACGTCGCTCACCTCTGCACGGGTAGGACGGGGATGTTCAATCATGGAATGGAGCATCTGGGTGGCAATAATCACCGGTTTTCTACGAATCCGGCAGGTATGGATGATTTTACGCTGGATGACCGGAATCTTCTCGGCCTCAATCTCTACGCCCAAGTCGCCTCTGGCCACCATTACCCCATAGGCCAAGTCTAAAATTTCGTCCAAATTATCTACGCCCTGTTGGTTTTCGATTTTGGCAATAATCTTCATGTGGTTGTTGCGGGTGTCGAGTATGGATTGTACTTCCTGTATGTCTTGGCGGTTACGCACAAAGGAGTGGGCCACAAAATCCAAATCCTCGTCCATGGCCCAGCGAAGAAACTGTTTATCTTTTTCGCTGACCGAGGGGAGTTGAATCGGAACATTGGGAACATTGATGCTTTTGCGCCCGTATATTATGCCGTTATTGCGGGCTATGCAATGCAAAAAGCCTTCCTTTTTTTCGGCTACGGTCAAGGCTATGTCTCCGTCGTCGATCAAGATAGAGGCGCCTATAGGCACACTGTTGACAAAGTGGGAATCATTGGCATAGAGCGTATTGCCGGAAGAAAGTTGTTCCGGATTTCCTCCAAACAGCAGACTGTCTCCCGTTTTAACTTCAATACCTTGATTATCTACGGTGGACGTCAAGCGGATTTCCGGCCCCTTGGTATCAATCAATATGGCGATGGTATCCGATACCGCCCGTATGTTGGCTACAATCTGACCGGCATCTTGGAGCGTCAGATGGGCGGAATTGATTCGGGCTACGTTCATTCCCGCTTCAAAAAGCGATTGGATAAAAGGAATGGAGCAATTTTGGTCGGAAATGGTGGCGACTATTTTGGTTTTCTTTGGTTTCATGAAAATTAAATGTGTAAATTTGCGGCAAAAATATAAAAAATGGGCATGGACCGGTCGAAGAAACAAGAATCCATACAGGATTTTTTGACGTATCTGCGTTTGGAACGATGCTTGGCTCGCAACACCTTGTTGGCATATAAGGCTGATTTGGAGAAGTTTTGTGCCTATTTGGAGCAGGAGAAACAGGAGGGTAATCCCGAGCTGGCGGGCGAGGATACCATCAGGGGTTTTGTGGGTTTTATTCATAAATCCGGACTCGCCGAGCGGTCTCAAGCCCGCATTCTGAGTGCCTTGCGGGCTTTTTACACCTTCCTGCAGATAGAAAGACGCATAGAAAACGACCCGATGGAAATCATTGATTCGCCCAAAATCGGGAAATATTTGCCCGTAGTGTTGGGCGTAGGCGAAGTAAAGGCCCTGCTTGGTTCGTTGGATTTGAGCCATCCTCAAGGGCATAGAAACTTGGCCATTTTAGAACTGATGTATGGCTGCGGATTAAGGGTCAGCGAGTTGATTAAACTAAGGTTGAGCGACCTTTTTTTTAAGGAAGCATTTATCCGGGTGAGGGGTAAAGGGAGCAAACAACGCTTGGTCCCGGTAGGCAAACCGGCCATAAAGGCGGTGGAGTTTTGGATGCGGCAACGCCGCCTGATGCCTGTAGTCAAATCCGGTCGGGATATTGTTTTTTTGAATCGGCATGGGGCGCCCTTAACCCGCGAAATGATATTCCTCATAGTCAGGGAACAGGCTAAAACAGCCGGTATTAACAAAGCCATATCGCCCCATACCCTTCGTCATTCCTATGCCAGTCACCTTTTGGAAAACGGGGCAGATTTGCGCATCATCCAACAGCTGCTTGGGCACGAAAGCATACTTACCACCGAAATATACACCCATTTGGACGCCTCCAAATGGCAGGCTTCCATATTGGAGCATCATCCGCGGCGGAAAAGAAAATATTTCCAAGGACGCCTGTTGTTGGATAAAGAAAATAGTGCTACCTTTGCCGATTCTTTGCGGGTATGGCGTAATTGGTAGCCGCGCCAGACTTAGGATCTGGTGCCGAAAGGCGTGGGGGTTCGAGTCCCTTTACCCGCACTTACCGTTAAATGTGTATGAATGAATATTGAACAAAAACAAAGCGATGCCCTGTCCGCCACTATAGGCCTTACCATAGAGCCGACTAATTATGCGGACCGCGTCAAAAAGAGTTTAAACGAATTTCGCCGGAATGCGGAAATCAAAGGCTTTAGAAAAGGTATGGTACCCATGGGTTTAATCCAAAAAATGCACGGCCGTACCGCTCTGCTCGAAGAAGTAAACAAATTGATGTCAGAAGGCGTTAATCAATACATCAACGACAACAAAATCAAGATTATCGGAGAGCCCCTCCCCAACGATGAGCTTCAAGAGTCCATAGACTGGGACCGTGCCGAAAGTTTCACCTTTGTGTTTGACTTGATGTTGGCCCCCAAAGTGGAGCTGAGTTTTACAGCCGATGACCACATTCCCTTAAAAGAGCCGGAAATCACTCAAGCCGATAAAGACGAGTATTTGGCGTCTTTGTGTAAGCAGCACGGACAGCTGACTGACTTGGAAGAAGCCGAAGGGGAAGATTTTCTCAAAGTAGATATGAATCAAGGCGGCAAAACGATAAACGATGCCTATATCTCCTTGAAAACCATCGCAAAAAAGAGCCTCAAGAAACCTTTTATCGGCGTAAAGGTGGGGGATACGGTAGAGATAGACATAGTCAAAACCTTTCCCAATGACACCGACCGCGCCGCCTTGCTCAAAGTTAAAAAGGAGGAATTGGACAACGATAATCCCCTTTGGCAGCTAACGGTTTTGGAAATAAAACGCTTTGCCCCTGCGACCCTTAATCAGGAACTGTTTGACCGGGTGTTGGGTCCGGGGCAGGCGGACTCTCCCGAAGCCTTTACGGATAAGGTAGAAGAACGTATGCGCAGGGAATTTGAGGCGGAGCGCGACTATCGCTTTATGCTCGACGCCCGCGCTTATGCAATCAGCAAGAGCGCGATTGCCCTTCCGGACGCCTTGCTTAAACGCTGGTTGCACTACAGCAACGACGGTAAGTTCTCTATGGAAGAAATCGAACGCGATTACGAAGACTTTGCCCGCGACTTCCGCTGGCAGTTGGTGCGCGAATACCTCATGCAGGAGAACAATATACAGATAACCAAAGAAGATTTAATGCACCATGCGTATCAAGTAGCCCAATATCAGTTTGCCATGTACGGGCTTCATTCGGTGCCCGCCGAGCATTTGGAAAAATACGCCAAAAGTTTGTTAGACAATGAGAAAGAGTATCGTCGCATTTTTGAAAAAGTAGAAGACGATAAAGTCATAGCGCTTATCCGTACTCAAGTAAGTGTAGATATCGATAAAGTTCCTTTCTCCCAAATACGCGCCATGTCATGAAATCAGCATTTGAACAATATGCCCGTGGCCATTTAGGTATCAGCAGTTTGGCCCTGCACCGCTACCAGAGTTTCAGCAGCGGTTATATCAATCCTACCATTATAGAGGAACGCCAGCTCAATGTGGCGGCCATGGACGTCTTTTCCCGTTTGATGATGGACAGGATTATCTTTTTAGGCGTTCCTATTACCGACGATGTGGCCAATATTATACAGGCTCAGTTGCTCTTTTTGGATTCTGCCGACCCGGGTAAAGATATTCAACTTTACATCAACAGCGCCGGAGGAAATGTATATGCGGGCTTGGGCATTTACGATACCATGCAACTCATTAGCTCGGATGTGGCAACCATCTGCACCGGTATTACCGCCTCCATGGCCGCCATCCTTCTTACCGCCGGAGCCCCCCAAAAGCGTTCGGCTTTGCCCCATGCACGGGTGATGATTCACCAGCCCATGGGCGGGGTAGAAGGTCAGGCTTCCGATATTGAAATTACCGCACGGGAGATTGCCAAGCTCAAAAGGGAGCTTTACGAGATTATTGCCCTGCATACGGGCAAAGCCGTTAAAGTCATAGAAAAAGACGCCGACCGCGACTATTGGATGACCGCAAACGAGGCCGTATCCTACGGCATGATAGACGAAGTGCTTACCCGGGCAAAAAGAAAATAGAATGGCCAATAAACGCAATACCTACAGATGCGGTTTTTGTGGCCGGGACGAATACGAAGTAAGGCTGTTGATTAGCGGCGAGGCAGGTATTTCCATTTGCAACGACTGCGTGGAATATGCCATGGAATACGTGCGGGAGTTAGAGGTGGAGCAGCCGCAGGCAAAAGGAGCTAAACCCGTTCCGGCAGTCAAAACCGTTACGCACAAGCCCAAAGAAATACGCGCTTTCTTGGACCAGTATGTTATAGGTCAAGACGAGGCCAAAAAGTTCCTCTCGGTAGCCGTATACAACCATTACAAACGCATAGACAACCCCATACAGGATAATCTTGAATTGGAAAAATCCAACATCCTGCTGATTGGCCAGACAGGAACCGGTAAAACCCTGCTGGCTAAAACCATTGCTCGGATGCTCCATGTACCTTTTGCCATTGTGGACGCCACCGTACTCACAGAGGCGGGCTATGTGGGCGAAGACGTGGAAAGCATCCTTACCCGTCTGTTGCAGGAGGCCGACTACAATGTTGCTTTGGCCCAGCGGGGCATTGTATTTATCGACGAAATTGATAAAGTTGCCCGCAAAAGCGACAATCCCTCCATTACCCGAGACGTTTCGGGAGAAGGGGTGCAGCAAGCTCTGCTCAAATTGTTGGAAGGGTCCGTAGTCAACGTGCCGCCGCAGGGAGGGCGCAAACACCCCGAACAGCGGATGATTGCCGTAGACACCAAAAATATTTTGTTTATTTGCGGAGGCGCTTTTGAAGGCATAGACCGCAAAATCGCCCAGCGGCTGAATACGCAAGTAATAGGTTACGGCAGTCATAAACAGCGGGAAAAAATAAATCGAGATAATTTAATACAATACGTGGCCCCTCAAGATTTGAGGGCCTATGGCCTAATTCCCGAAATCATTGGTCGCCTGCCGGTGCTGACCTATTTGAGCGCTTTAGACAGAGGCGCCCTGCGCTCCATACTTACAGAGCCAAAAAATGCCTTGATTAAGCAATACACCCATCTTTTTGCCTTGGACGGCATCAAACTTAGTTTTGCCGAGGAGGTGCTGGATTATATTGTGGACACCGCTTTGGCCTATAAATTAGGAGCCAGAGGGCTGCGCTCTATTTGCGAGGCCATTATGGTGGACGCCATGTACGAAATGCCCTCCGAAAAGAAAAAGACTTTGAACATCAATTTGGACTACGCCAAAGACAAAGTGGAGCGTTTAACCGGTAGCTTGGAGGCCCAAAGTTCGGCGGCATAGGCCTTGTTCATAAATTTTTTTTATATTTGCCTGATGAATCAGTCATATAAACTAAATTTTGAACTATGTCAACCATTAAATCTTACATCGAAGAAAATCAAGCTCGTTTTTTAGATGAGCTATTTGTATTATTACGCACTCCGTCAATAAGTTCTCTCAAAGAACATGCTCCGGACATGCAACGCTGCGCCGACCAATTGGTAGAAGCCCTAATCAGTGCAGGAGTTGACCGTGCCCAAGTCTATCCCACCGCCGGACATCCGGTAGTTTTTGGAGAAAAAATAATTGACCCTTCGTTTCCTACCGTACTCATTTACGGACATTATGATGTTCAGCCCGTAGACCCGCTCAACCTTTGGGACAGTCCGCCTTTTGAACCCCAAATTAGGGACGGCGCTATTTACGCGAGGGGAGCCAACGACGACAAGGGACAGTTGTTCATGCACATCAAAGCCTTGGAATACATGTTGCTTACCCAAAAATTAACCTGCAACATTAAATGTCTTTTTGAAGGAGAAGAAGAAATCGGCTCGGCCAACCTGAGCGCTTGGGTCTCCGACCATGTTGATATGTTGGCCTGCGACACCATTTTGGTTTCGGATACCACCATGTTGGGCGAGAATATCCCCTCTATTAACTGCGGCATGAGGGGTTTAGCATATGTAGAAGTAGAGGTAACAGGCCCCAACAAAGACCTTCATTCGGGCCACTACGGAGGGGCGGTAGCCAATCCCATCAATGTGCTTTGCCGTATGATAACCTCGCTTATAGACAGCAAAGGCAGGGTTACTGTAGAAGGATTTTATGACGATGTGGTTGAACTGAGCGCCGAGGACCGCGCCATGTTGGCCCGGGCTCCTTTTGATGAGGAACACTACAAAAAATCAATAGGCGTAAAAGAGGTAGAAGGAGAGGAGGGGTATTCTTCTTTGGAGCGCACCGGTATTCGTCCCTGTTTGGACGTCAACGGTATATGGGGAGGCTACACCGGCGAAGGCGCCAAAACCGTGATTGCTTCCAAGGCTTTTGCCAAAATATCCATGCGCTTGGTACCCAATCAAGACAACAAAAAAGTCGCCCGCCTTTTTGCCGAACATTTCACCCGGATTGCTCCCTTGGGCGTACAGGTGAAGGTAACGCCGCACCACGGAGGACAAGGCTTTTTAACCCCCATTTCCTCGCCGGTATACAAGGCGGCATCCCAAGCGATACACGAAGTCTACGGCATTGAGCCCGTTCCTTCCCGCGGCGGCGGCAGCATCCCCATCTTGGCCGAATTGCAGGACATACTTGGCGTCAGCCCCCTGCTTATGGGATTTGGATTGGAGCGCGACACCATCCACTCTCCCAACGAAAGCTACCTCATTAGCCAGTTTACCAAAGGCATAGAGTCCATTGTAAAGTTTTTTGAGTATTATCCGGTTTAGTGATTTCTAAGCCATCCGCGAACCCCTCAAGAATACAAAGAATACGTGGTTTCATAGGCAAAAATTGACTATCTAAAACAGATTATCTAAAACAGATAATGTTTTTTGTTATATTTGCAAAAATAATTGGTAATGAAAAATATCTTAAATCCTTTTATAGTAAAAGGATACTTGTCAAAAGAGTATTTTTGCGATAGAGAAAATGAGTTAATCACGTTACACAGGAATGTGCAAAATGGTGCAAATACCACACTTATTTCTCCCAGAAAAATGGGAAAATCAGGCCTAATTCTTCGTTTTTTTGAAGATTTTTCGGTAGATGGCAGGGCGCCTATCTATGTTGACATTTATTCGTCCCGCTCTCTATCCGATTTCATTAAACTGATGACAGAGGCGATACTGATTAAATTCCCCGAAAAGAGTACGATTGGCAAAAGGTTTATGAAAATGTTAAGAGGATTGAGACCATTGATTAGTTTTGACCCATTTACCGGCGCCCCTCAAATTCAAATCGGATTTCAATCTTCACAAGAAGCCGTTTATACTTTACAGGGGCTTTTCACTTTCTTGGATGAGCAAAATATACAGATTATCATAGCTATTGATGAGTTTCAGCAAATTGGAACATACCCCGAAAAAAATGTCGAAGCCATATTAAGGACATACATTCAACCCTTAAAGAATATTCAATTTATCTTTTGCGGAAGCGACAAGTCGATGATGACGGAGATGTTTACCCACGCAAAGCGTCCGTTCTTTGGCAGCACACGTTTGCTCTATTTAGACAAGATAGAAAGTAGCGCATACGGGGCGTTTATTCGAAGTCATTTTGAGTCTAATAGGAAGCAGATTCAAGACGAAGCCCTGTCAGCGATTTTAATGTGGACAAAGTCGCATACGTTTTACACCCAAAATTTGTGCAACTATATCTTTTCAATGAAGAACAATATTGTTGATATTAGCGTTGTTAAGCAAGCAATGGCCAATATCCTAAAAGAGAACGAATCGTTCTTTTTCCAATACCGGCAACTACTTACTCCCGACCAATGGAATTATATGATAGCGGTAGCCAAAGAAGGCCAAATCACACAGGTGACCTCCCAAAAGTTTATCTCAAAATACAACATCAAAACTCCCGCCAATTCGAGAAGGATTCTCAAATCGCTGATAGAAAAAGAGCTGATTTTGGAGAATGTGTCTAATGAAAAATCAACGTATCAAATATATGACCTCTTTTTGTCAAGGTGGTTGGAGTCGAAATATTAAGACTTTAGTTTCCAGTGTCTTTGGATTTCTCCAACCCAAAGCACTACCGAAGTGCATCCGATAATAATAAGCCAGTCTGTTAGATGCAGGGCTGTTACGTTAAACATTTCGCCGCCGGCAGTAACAATAAACCACTGTCCGGCAATAATGGCCAATGCGGTAAAAAGGAACCCCTTGCACGCGCCAAGTGATGCCAGCGCTGACTTCCCGCTCATAAAGGCTTTGGCGTTGAACATATTCCAAAACTGTAAAAATACAAAGATGGTGAAGAACAGCGAGAGTTCGTAAGCCGATAATCCGTTGCCTTGACTGAAATCAAAGAAACTGCGTCCGAAATCTGCACAGTTGAATTGGGTGAGTGAAGTAATATCTGCATGTTTGAAATATTGTAGCAAGCCAAATAGCAACACAACAAAGATAATCCCTACGCCCAAAATATTTTTTGCCATTGCCTTAGTGATGATATGGTCGGTGGTTTTACGGGGCTTTTCCTGCATGACCTTTTCATTGGGCGGCAAGGAGGCAAGCGCAAGTGCGGCAAAGGTATCCATAATCAGATTTACCCACAGCATTTGCGTAACGGTCAATGGAGATTCCGTGCCGAGAAACGCCCCAATCAATACAATCAGACAGGCAACTACATTGATGGTCAATTGAAACAAAATAAATCGTTGGATGTTTTGATACAGGGAACGCCCCCACATAACCGCCCTCGAAATACTGTTGAATGAGTTGTCGAGAATGGTAATATCGCTTGCTTCCTTGGCCACGGATGTGCCGTCCCCCATGGAGAGTCCCACCTGTGCAGCGTTTAGGGCGGGCGCATCGTTGGTGCCGTCTCCGGTTACAGCAACTACTTGGTTTTTAATTTGCAAGAGTTGTACCAACCGTTGTTTGTCCATGGGACGGGCGCGGGACAGGATTTTCAGATTCAAAATTCTGTCTAACAGGGACTCGTCGCTCATCGCCGCAAATTCCGTTCCGGTGAGGTGGTGTGCTTCGGGTTCGTTTTGTTCCCATAGACCGATTTGGCGACCGATTTCTTTTGCCGTCCCCGGCGTATCGCCCGTAACTATGGCTACGCGGATACCCGCATGGAGGCAGGTTTTCACCGCTTCGGGAGCATCGGAGCGGACAGGGTCGGAAATGGCCACCATCCCCATGAACGAAAGACGAGCGTTTTGTAATTTGCCCTCATGAATATATACGGTCTGGTCCGCGTCTTCGATAATCTGATAGGCAAATCCCAAAGTTCGCATTGCCTTATTTTGATAATCAAGTAGTCGGGCATGAATGTTTTCTTTTGCGACCGGAATGTTTGTACACAAATCGAGCATCATTTCGGGGGCGCCTTTTACATACAACACCTTTTTATTAAACAACGGCGATTGTACAATAGTCGCCATATATTTGCGTTCTGTGGAAAATGTTAGCTGTTCCACCATCTTTGCATGTTCACGCAAAGGCAGGTAATGTACGCCCCTTTCATGCAGCCAAAGCAATAAAGCCCCCTCGGTAGGATTGCCCAATGCCTTGATTTTAGACGTGTCGGAATAATCGAGATAGGCTGTAGAATTGACGGCAATACCCTCGTCGACAATGTCTGGGGAATCATAAAAATCACAGTTCCAAACCTTCATTTGGTTTTGTGTGAGCGTACCTGTTTTGTCTGTACATATTACGGTGGTCGCGCCCATTGTTTCGCAGGCGTGCATGTTGCGCACAAGGTTGTTGGTCAAAAGCATACGCTTCATACTCAACGCTAAACTCAATGTAACGCTCATCGGCAAGCCTTCCGGTACCGTAACCACAATAATGGTAACGGCTATCATGATGGTTTGAAGTGCATAACCACTAAAGTGCAGCCAATTATCTACGTACAATCCGCCTGCGGCAACAAAATAACTGATACAACGCCCCAAAATAATGCAAGCAGCAATAACATAACTTGCTTTGGTAATTAAGTTTGCCAATTTATTCAATTGCTGATTGAGCGGTGTTTCCACGCTGTTATCTATTTGCGCACCCTCATATACTTTGCCGTATTCGGTGGCATCGCCCACTTTTATAACCCGCATAATCCCATGTCCTTCAACAACGCTTGTCCCCTTCATGGCATGATGGGAAGGGTAGGTCGCGTCTTTTGCGAAATGGGCAGGATTGACTGTTTTTTTACAGACAGGTTCGCCGGTAAGCGTAGATTCATTGATTTGCAGCGAGACCGCCTCCAATAATTCACCGTCCGCGGGTACTTCTTCGCCTACTTCCAAAATCACCACGTCTCCAACGACAACCTCTTTTTTAGTGATTTGACAAACATTCCCATTGCGAATGACTTTGACCAATGTGTCGTCATTGACCTTGTGCAGCGCTTCAAATTTTTTGTTGGCGTTCCACTCAAAAGAGAAGCCGATAATCGTTGCCAACAGTATGGCAATCAGAATACCGGCAGGCTCCAAAAAAACACTTGCCGTTCCATGTCCCGAGAAAAATTCATAGAAGGAAACGCCGACTGACAACGCTAATGCCACCAACAGAATAACAATAATGGGGTCGGTAAACTTCTCCAAAAATAATTTCCACAACGGCTCTTTGGGAGGAGGCGTTAACATGTTCTCGCCGTGTTGCTTGCGGCTTTCAATAACCTGCGCGTCTGTTAAACCCGCATAATGATGCTTGGTGTTCATATATACCATATATTCATGCAAAAGTAAGGTTTCCCATACACAGTTCCAAATGTCATAATTTTTACTACCTTTGCCAGCTCGTGCGACAAGTACGCAAGGCAGTGATAAAGTAACGATGCAGAAACCGTTTGCAAAATATATAATAGTTATTTCTCTGTTGTTGATATACCTCAACAGAGGGCTGTTGGTGTGTCCCTATGAAATGGAAAATCAGGGAGAAGCGGAAATAAATAGCGTTATTGAGTGGGTTTCAGAATGGATTACCGGTGAAAGTAACGATATGGACGAAGATGGCGACTCACAAACAGATTTGAGTCTTGCAAGGACTATCCAGCATGATTTTTTGCAACAAGTGACTCACCTTGAATATGCAAACTTGCTTTCGAACAATGTAGAAAAAAACAGATTCAGCTATAAGGAAAATCTTCTCATGCAAGATTTTTGTTTCCCGATTGACTATCCTCCGGAAAGCTAATTGTATACTTTTTATTTTTAGTAATCAATTTTTTAACTTTTTATGCAATGAAAAGAAAGTATTTCATTATGCTTATATTGTTCCCTGTAAGCATATACGCTCAGCAGTCCGAGGCGGTAAGGCTCAACAGGGAAGAAATGGAAGCCATTTTTTTGAAACAGAACCTTGCGCTGATTGCCGAGAAAATGAACATTGGCATCGCCGACGCGGAAATAGCGCAGGCAAAAGTATGGGAAAATCCCGTATTAACTGTGCATGATGCAAATTTGTGGACCAGCTATACGCAATTTTCTGTTGAACTGAGCCAAATCATACATACAGCGAATCAGCGCCGCAAAGAGGTTGCGGTACAGAAAGTGTCGAAAGAAATAGCGATACAGCAATTTGGCGAAACGCTCAGAGGGCTGAAAGTAGAACTTCGCCGGAGCATCAACGAAATAGATTATTTCCGGCAGTATGAAGCAGTATTGGTAAAA
>Ga0131853_10021167_pt1 | contig 11805 bp, 7 predicted proteins | sample TergutLab28metaG_FD_92764 | JGI IMG/M metagenome (GOLD analysis project Ga0131853, IMG submission 92764) | Labiotermes labralis P1 segment gut microbial communities from Petit-Saut dam, French Guiana - Lab288 P1 (version 2) (version 2) | ecosystem: Host-associated > Arthropoda: Insects >...
GATGATGGGCGTATGTACCCGAAACATGTCGAGCTAAGAATACATCAATAAAATTACCTAGTTGCATCAAGTTGGCATTTCACTTTATTTCATGAGGAAGATGCACGGTCAAACAACCCTCAATGCTCTAAACGTATATTAGTGTAAATAATATAAAAATTTCAACCTTTTGAGACGTGACGGACTGGAGCTGGTGAAGCAGGAACCTACATTCTGCAGTTATCTGCTACCATAATTTTCAAAGTAGTAAAGCCTTCAGGCCTGCATACTGAGACAGCAAGTCCTTCCGAAACTCTGGTATCTATATACCAAATAAGGATGAACTGCATACAAAAAAACCGCGATGTTTCAAAAACCTCTGTGTGAACCTCAACAATCAATTAACAAATCAATATCCTTCACGTTTTCAGGAAGGCTATACTCCACACGTTGCACAGATGTGTCAAAGAAGATGCCGCTTGGGAACGGCGTATCATAAGCAGACGACAAAGGTGTCAATGAACACAAATGGCTGAAACAGTCGAGGAGCTTTCCCGAACTGCTGATAATCGATATCGTTTTCAGGAAGTTTTGATGGTCGAAATTTAACCAAGAGTTTGTTTACACTCTGACCGATATCCCGCTACTGGCCCACAATACGAAGCAGATCGCTCCAAACTTCTTGCACTAACATCAATTTCAATTCGCCTTCTCTTCTATACTTACGTCTGTGGAACTGTCTCTAGCAGCAGTTTGTCTAAAAGAATTCTTTAGAAGTGCTGCGTATCACACCACTGACATCATTAACTTAAGTACCCAAAATAGTAAGCAAATATCACAAACTTCGTGTTCCCATTGTTCCAACTTCCACAATTTTTCGTCATCAGTTTGCTCTGTCACAACATCTAAGATTTTGATTTCATGATGACAGATGTTAGGTTACGCCATCGTTACACATTTTATAGTTATGGTTATTCCTTGAGTAAATAAATATTCAACCACCAGGTGACTCCCTTGTGCACGGTCCTGTTGCATTTTCTATGCACGCTCATGTGGTCAAACATTTCCTCCGCCCTTTACAATAAAGTTTCTCTCGCCTTTTTCCAAACCTTATCTGCCAGTCTACCATATTCAAGTCTAGGCTTTTGCATTCAGAAACCTGAAATCGTTTTACCTTAAGATTCACTTTAATATTACCCCACACTGCGCTCTAAGTTCTACCAAGCGATCTGTTCCATTCAGGATTTTCAAGAGAATTTTTCTATTTGTTTTTCATCTTCATTTGTACTTCATTTCCAACCAAACATATCCTCCTAAAATATTATCAGCGTGATGGCATTTCATGAACATTACAGCTTATTAAGTTTCTGGTATAACATGAACATTGAAAGGTAACAACAAACTACAAACTGAAACTGATGGGAGACGTTAGTCATATTTCAACGGCCAGAGTGAATACTATTTACAGCAGAGAAGCAATATTTAAAAACGTATTGTAGCTTCCAGTCATATAATTACACAATGTGACAATAATCAGATAACTGTTTCAAAATAGAAGCGGGTGCATGGACAGAATGTCATGAACGTCTCGTTTTTAATTAAATAATAAAGCCACACGGCACACAAAATCTTGCCTAACGCAGTTTCACATATATAGGCATTCCTCATACACTCGTAGGTAGCAATAATAATGAGGTAACGGTTCTGGCCGTCCAGTTATATGCCAAGCAGCTACAGGGGGGAAAGTAGAAATAGATCTCTACCTAAACTCACCCCGACGGTACATGGTAATCGCCATCCCCCGGCCATTTTACCAAAGGCAAAGAAACCGGCACCCATTGTGTAGGAAACTAGATGTTCCTCGGGGAATATGTGCATGGGTCCTTAAAATCTCGCCCCAACCGGGACTCGAAGCATGGGACCACCCACCACGTAGCAAATTGCTATACCGACTGAGCTATCCCAGCCGCCAGTAACAACAATGATAATAATAAATTCCAGATTCACTAAACATTTTACTTTATTTACGTTCCTTAAGAATCTCTACAGCCTATGTGCATAATGCGGATTAATGCGGTAGCAGAGTTTTATTTATTTCGTCTTCTTCCTCCGTAATGCACAGAAACAAAGTAGAGTGCACCATAACTTACTTCACAGAGTCAACTGCTCGCGCATCTGTCGCAGCTTTACTTCTTAGCAACATTAAAATGAAATCATAACACACATAAACAACTGCACCATATGGGCACAAAAACATTAAAAAATTCCAGTTCTAAGCCCATTGTCGTAAATCCTGTTAGCATTCATATGTGCAACGGGTTAAGATATCCCTGTGCATGCCAAGGAGCAATATGGACGAATGTGCATGCAGCTCCAATGGTTATTAACATCCGTTTTATATGCAGATGATCTGTCAGCTTAACGCTGCGGCAACATTAACTCCGCGAAAACAGCCCATTGTATTCATTCAGGGGGACTGCGTAATGCTTCAGAGCCGGTTTGGACACTTTGCAGGAGATCAAAAGTCTCTTGTCCCTGTCAGGAATTGAACCACGACTAGTTAGTAGTCCATTCCGATGCCTAAACATTATATTGACTATAAGTAAGTACAATGTCATGAATACTTGAAATAATAAAATAAATTCACCGTCAAACACACTAATATTATTATGAGGATTTTGCTACATGTTTCGACCCTACAGGGTCATCATTAGGCCTCCATCATGAACCATTTCATTAAAAAAAGCTGAGTACATTCTTGGGATCCCAATGAAGACACGAACCTATTTCGTACTTGTAAACATTGATTGGGATCCCAAGAATGTACGCAGCTTTTTAATGAAATGGTTCATGATGGAGGCCTGATGATGACCCTGTAGGGTCGAAACTTGTAGCAAAATCCTCATAATAAAATTGGTGTGTTTGACGGTGAATTTATTTTATTATTTTAAGTATTCCTATGAAACACATCGGGATGATTTCTATCAACAGTTTCATGAGATTAGATAGAATGAGTGGTCAATATGACAATCGACAGCTTGGTCAGCACTTGATTGCAGAGCCCCCCTTACTTCGCTCCTGCTTTGACTAAGAAGTAATATAAAGCCCTTTCGTCTCAACAGAAAGTGTGATGATTCCAATCTCTGGTTATGATTTCACAGATAATCTTCCCACGGATTCGCTTTTGCAGTTTTATCACGTAAAGAAAGGGTAGTATCCTGCAGTACTGGAGTGGTTTATTTTTGTGCCGTAATTATATTACTGTAATGATCGGCAGCGATTTAATCCACAACAACACGACACTCAAACTCCGTAGTTCGTTTATTTACATTCCAACAACGATGTTTCTGTCTTTTTTTTACGTTTTGTTGATCGTGCATCTCAGTATATTTATCTCAGTATTTAACCAACTTGATACACAAAATTTGTTTCACAATAAGTTTTATTTTATGCTTCTACATGTTTCGAGCACATGTGCTCGAAACATGTAGAGGCATAAAATAAAACTTATTGTGAAACAAATTTTGTGTATCAAGTTGGTTAAATACTGAGATAAAAATGTTTCTGCCATTCTATTCGACCACCATTAGGTAGAAGAACACAAGTACATAAATAGAAAATTATGACATGAAAGATATTATTATTGTTATTATTATTCTATTTATGTACTTGTGTTTTTCTACCTGATGATGGTCGAGTGGAACGACCGAAACAGCTAGCAGGAAAAATAAATGAATAAGCTGAAGAAGTTCGAGTGTTGTGTTTGTCTGAATCACATTGCTGTTGATTAAACAGCACGACAGGATGAAGTTACCTGACACTGTAATAATAACATGCACTACCCTTCTGCCTTCATTGTCCTTCGAAGTTTTACCTTTATCTTTTCTTCTTTATTAACATCGAACTCTCTCAAGTTGGTGATGGAGGATACACATTACAACAGTTTACACTGGTATGGAATACGTTGATACACTACAGTGTGTTAATAACCGCATTACATTTCAGCAGCAATACAAATGCGCTGTTAAATTATGCTCTGTTTATTTCATTAATATTATTGTGCTGAACGTCACTTCATCTGTCACTTATGCAGCATTATATGATCACGTCAGTTACAGATGTCAAGAGAGGTTCACATCAAGAGTAAAAAGAGCCTACAAAGAAATCAGTTTATGGCTACTCAGTAAGTAAGACAAAAGTGCTCATTGTTTTGCTGTAGTGATATCACATTAATATTCAGACATTACAAAATTGGGAGTGATATGTGCATTGAATAAGGCTCCAAAGGCTCAGTGCAGAAGCACCGTCTTCTTCCCCTTCAGGTTTATCTATACTTCTTACATTACTTATCCAATGTTTAGATGCCCGTAACTTCTCTGTCTTTTACACTGAACATCTTTAGCTTGTGCCTCTCCTGATGCCAGTGCAGACTCTCCACGTATTGGCATCCTGGTTAAAGCAGCGCCAACGTTCGTCTTTTGCCTAGCGTTCCTTTATGGCATTTTGCTTGTAGAAAGAAGGCACTGACTGAAACAAGACAACTGCTTTCTGAAGATAAGGGTCCTGCTTTTGAGCCGTTCTTGATGCATGACTAATAATATTAAAATTTGAGTTTAAGTGTGACAAAGAGTTAAAGCTACATATGTTTCCAGTACTAAACTTGAAATGGACAATCAGTCACATTAGCTGGGAAGAAATCTCTCATCAGTACATATGTCTCCTTTATACAGCCATATTCCTGTCGCTGAAAATAAAGACAGTAATATTTGGTGCAAGATCACGTGGCAGAGACTGACGAGATATTGCAGACTATCATGGTTGTTCCACAGGAGCATCTCGCTCATGCATTAGACGCGTTATCCAGAGACATTTTAAAAGGTCGGTAAAATGACCTGCCTGAAGACTGCATTATATGACAGCTATGACGTCTAAAAGACAATAACAACGCTCCATCTCCCAAGGCAGGAAGAACGTTAGAGCAAGGTGTAAGTGACAATTTTTCAGTACAAGTAACACAAGTCTCCCTTTAATAAATCCGACATGCTTTATACACATTCCGTGAATAAAACTCCCCCATAATTTACCGTATGCCCTGGCCTATGTGCAGCGCCAGCACTGAATTCCGGTCCACTTGCAATGAAGTGTTGCACAGGAATGGTATTCCACTGACACTGACACTCACAGCAATGGAGAACAAAAAAAGTACCTTTGCCGACGTCACTGTTTCGACCTGATTGACAACTTACAAATATCTTTGCTACGATTTTGGACTTGATATGGCGACACCCGCAATATTCTTCACTGTACAGTAAACACTATTATCATGAACTTTATTCTAGTTAGCGAAAATCTTGCATTGTTGCACTTACTGGATCTAGTTTCGTCTATCAGCCAAGAAAATGCCAGTGTAAGAAGGGAAAGTTATTACACCGTAATTACCAACCTTCTCTTACACTTTTTTGCACAAATAACCACAAAAAAACAAAATACAGAGTCAAGAGATATCTAAATTTCATCTCTATGTTGTTACGTGTGACACAGTAGTGACATGCAAATGACATGGGACAAATTAGGGCAGTCATTCAAAACTACACTTGTGCAGTATCTTCTTTCATATTGTGCGACATTTTTCTGCTTCAGGTAAAAGTCATAATTAAAGAAAACAGTACACAAATACACGAATCAATTTTTTTTTTTTATTTCAGAATTTTCATTTCTCGTAATCCTATATAATACAGAAGAATATTCCTTTCACTCAACTGAAGTACTGTGAGACGTTTTCCCACATCTTAACACGCATTACTCGTTTCCATCACTCCATTTTCGTCTTCACAACGCACGACATATTGTGAGGTCCAGATCTCAGTCACTTGAAATTTTTGTGTTGTACGCAAGTGCTATTTGTACTGCACAAGTATTTTCATAGTGCCTGAAGACGGCCTCCAGCTAAAGCCGTAACACGTCGCACAATAAACAATACGACATTGGAAAAGGGTGTTTGTAATTAACCTTTTAAAGTCTACCGGTCACGTGATGCACCAACAAGTTTAATGTTCAACAACTGTACGCTCTGCCCACACTGTGTTTATGTGTTTTGTATTTATCTCAGAACAAACAGCGACGTGTGCCACTTACAGCATAAACTGATTGGTTTTTATAACCGAGATGAATGGTGTTTACTGCGCGGTAGGGACTGGGTCTTTAAATAAAGCAGTCTGCCTTTCGTCTGCAAATGGTTAAGTTCCTCCATTCCTCTATTTTAAATTCCACCTGGATTTCTGTTACTGAGACGCCACAACATCCTTTTTCAAAACTTAAAAAACAACTTTTGTTACAAAACGAAGGTATGAAGCATAAAAAAATGTTCGGAGAAAAGCACATACTTTTTCTCCCATTCAAACCTCACGGGAAACTGCCGAGCGACTGTCTAGCGAACAGAGAGGGAGATCCAATACACTCTCCCCATGGTAGATGGTGAGGGCGAAACAAGTAGCGGTTATTTTACAAGTAGAATGTGAATACAAACCTTCCCCCTGTAAGAAATAGCCCCGTTCCCTCCATGAAATCAAAATGTCAATAAATATTTATGTCATTAAATAGTAAATTTGTTAAATATGCTGCTCCATAGAATAAGCGGTGAAAATATGCAGAGATCGCTTATTGCTGGCAATGTTCGATCCGATATTATCAACCGCAACATAGGCGTGTCTCGACTGCTTCACAGCGAAGGCTTGTTTTGGGTAACATGTGGCACCTGTTTATGTAGGAATAAATTACTCCTTTTGGGTAGAAAAATAGATGTAAATTTTAGTCTCTTGTCGTGTCGTAATTTGCGAACTACGCAAACAGCTGTCACAGTTACCGTTAAAAATTGTCTTTTCCTTTGGAGTTTGTCCAACGCCTAAAATTTAAAAAAAAAAAAAGCAGACATTACGGAGGCCGGCTCTGTTTCCGACTTCACGTAGAGAAACACATAACCTGAAGGACGCCTTAGACCCAGCTATTCTCTGTCCTGGCACCACAGAAACTACGGTGCTGCCCAGTGGGCTGGGAACAGCGCGCTCTAAGAAGCCTACCAAGTTATGTGCTTCTTTACCTGAAGATGGAAAAACAGCCGGCTTCCGAAACATTTGGTTTTTAAAAATTTTTTGACAAAGGACAAAGTCATAAAAGGAGATTTTATGTCATACACTATCGTCAGAGCCCGTCAGTGTTGAATTTCCCTACGGTTACTAACAAAGTATGTCCGTCTGATTCCGTGAATATCTTAAACACATATAGACATATAGAGAGGTTTATCAGATTTCTTCTCTGAAGAAACTTATCTGTCGTTGGGGGAGGAGTGACATTTTGAGTACTTTTATCTCCTTCAACCATCGAACGTGATGGTGACGATAAAGATGATGGTGATGGATGGAATCCTGAAACCGGCAACGGCCACTTACCTCAAGCATTTCTCCAGAAATCCAAATGCCAGGCCAATATGACAGCATTCATTCATTTATTCATTCATTCGTTCATCCATTCTTTCTTTCCTTCTTACTTCCACCCATTACTTATTTCTCTATTTTAGGCCTAACCTTTATTTCATATTTTCCCTATTTGTTAAGAACTCTTCAAGTGCTGTCCACATATTTTTAAAAATCAGAATTCATTCCTTCAGGAATGTTTCTTTTCGAGATGACATTAATCACAGTCTGGAAAAAAACTGTATGAAAATATGAATATTCGGAGACCGTTTTTCTCTAAAATAGTAATTCTGAAATTCCGTCTCCGAGTCAAGAAATATTCGTTTGTTAAAGGCCACTTTACCTTGTCTTTCAGTGTGTATTTGCCTACAGGAAAAAAAATTCCCGATATGGGCAGTTGTTGTAAGGAACTGGCACCGTTAATATATCTGTTGTAATAAACACAGGCCTACATACGAATATACAGTCAGGTAATCCGATTCCAGTATGAACACTCTATCCTGTTACAATGACAAACAAATTGCGTAGTCAAGAATTACTTAAGAATACAATGATGTAGTGCAATTATTCCTAACAGACGGTTCAGAACATCCTGCATTCCTTTCTATCACCATAGAACATAAGTATTAAAAATGAAAAACTACATCCTGCCTGAAAATTTGTGAGCATGTGGAACTCGTTCTCCCAGAGTGAAGGAAAGAGACAGACCAAGTGTGTTCAGAGAACACGGTGCTGACAAGGAGACTCGGCATGCTGAAAGGGAAAGTAACACAATGCTGGAGAAAACTGAATAAGCAAGAAGCTCATTATTACAGTCCTCACCAAATATTATTACTGTGATCAAAAGAAGAATGAGGTGGGGTCGAGGCACACATCATACTTGGGAGAGAAGAGAAAAGTGTGGGGGGATTTCGTTGGCAAGTTTAAGGAAAAGACAGCACAGAGGACCTAAGCGAGTTTATGAAGGAGACATTCAAATGTTCTTTAAAGGAACGTGATGGGGGTGTGTGGACTGGATCTGTCTGACTCAGCATAGGGACCAGTGCGGAGCTCTTGTAGACACGTCAATGAAACTGCGGTTTGCACAAAATAGAATGGGTTTTGGCCCGCTGAGAAGCAATTAGTTTCTGTGAAAGGAGCCTGCTCCATGGACTTATTTAGTTGTAACTCTTCGCATTTATTTTCAAACTTCTCTTTCCCGTTTTTTCTCTTTCCGCGCATTCAAGCCACGCCGCACAGCCACACTATAAGAAAATTTCAACTACAAGTTGATATATACGAGCAGTAAATCACCGCTAAAAATTCAGTGTTTTCTAAGAGTCAAACCCACCTTTAGGCAGAGTGTGACAACATTTCTTTATGAGCATCGGACCAACTTTTATGCTATCCAAGACAATCTGCGATAACAGAAGTGTGTCCGAGTGACTGCAGAGGAACCAAGGGGAACACCGTGCTAGGTAGGGATTGGGGTGGGGGTGGGGACGGAGGAAAGGCGGAGCAGTGCGGAGGGCCGCGAGCGGCGACACAGTCGCTCGTACCCAGCGTCGTGATTCGGACATCCTATACACTCTACCTCGGCCGGTGAAGTGTCGATTGCTGCATTACCGACATAACAATAACAGTAGTAGCAAGAATAAACATAACATTTCAACGTGACATATAGAGGGCCTGTTTCAACGTACAGAACGATTTTTAAACTGATTTTCAGAAGTTCATTCTTTCCTACGTGTTACCTCTTTCATTTCTTATTTCATGACGTAAGAAAATTTTATTGGTAACGAAGTGTGTTCAGTGAATTTAGTTTTATATACTGTGTATGTGATTCACATCTCAAATAACCACGATAATATAGGCACAAAACCGCCACTTTCCGGCCTACATGTAGAGAAGTTTTCGTTAAGTTATTAAATGATACTTTTGTGAAACACAAATTAGCCCCCCAAAAATTAGACCACTTTTAGCTTTGAAAGGAGTTATAAATCGAAAGAAACGTAAATAATATTTAATTACTTAATAATAATTTACTGGCAAGAAATAAACTTCAAAGGAACTAAAATTTAATATCGAAATTTTAAGTCCTACCTCTATAACAGCTAATTTAAATTTACTGTTTATAATAATAAATTTGTTTAAATAAAAATAATTAACTTCAAAACCCTGTAACATGTATTTTAATATACTAGAGATAAGAATACGTAACTTTTAATAAAGACATTACAATTTCAATTCTTATAGTAAACGTGACTGGAAGCCATTACGTGACTGAAGCACACAATCGACAGCACAACAAATAATGGAGGCCATAATCACTTCCAAGAGAGCTTCTTCTAACTTGAAGACTATTGTGGCGTTACTTATAACACTCTTCGTTCTTGGATCCGGTAAGTAGCAAGTTCTATGTACATAAAATTGCACGCATAGCACATTAATACACAATTAACTGCATTGTAGGTGATCGGAACGTGATCTGAATGCCGCGTGATGTAAGTGTCGCGCCGTAAATTCCAAAGACACGAGTAAAATAATTAAAAGTCTCGGCTTCAGCGTGGACCTGTATGAACTCTACGCAATAATCATAAGTGTATGTTTTATATCTGGCATTAATTAGTGGGCCGGGTAGCTCAGTCGGTATAGCGACTGAGCTACGGGCTGGACGGTCCGGGATCGAATCCCGGTGGGGTCGAGATTTTCCGCCCATCCAGACCGGCTCTGGTGCCCGCCCAGCCTCCTGTAAAGTGGGTACCGGGTCTTTCCCGGGGGTTAAGTGCGGCCGGGGAGTGCTGCTGACAACTCATCTCTTTCTAGTGCCGTGGTCATGGAAGAGTAGAGCTATATCTCTACCCAACCTCTGGGCCACATCAGGCCTGTAACGGGATCACTTTACCTTTTATCTGGCATTGGTTGCCATAAAGAACTACTTATGTAGGCACGAGATTACAGTTCCGAGAAAAGACGTCATATGTTTTAGTAGATCAGTTATCAATGTTGCATATAAACTTGCTGCTTCCACTTCCAAAACTTACGTATATGTCCGAGTTTACTCTATGCTGAAAGACAACTCTACTTAAAAGTTTAATTATTTAAATAAGTACGAAATATTTATAGCTTAAATGAACAGCTAAATTAAAGAAAGTATTTGTGTCAGAACGCGACTTAAATATCTCAGTACACTGCACTGTTCACGGGTTTGCATTTACTTTAAATTAATACCGTCGATTTAATACCATACAATACAGCAGTCACGTTGCAACGGGGTTGGCTGACGACATATGATAAACAGGAAAAGAGAATATGATCAGGCATGTTCCTGGCCTTTTGGGAAATCACGCCGTGTTGACTGGCAAACAATTACCGACGCTATCAGCTGCAATACGCTGCTTTAAAACTCCGGTAAACATTTAACCAGTCGACAAGGCGAAATATCCGACGAACAATTAATTAGTCATCAGCACCGCTGTGAGAACCACACTTTCTAATGAACGTTTAATTAAAATGATTTTGCTACAATTCCTTTCTTCTGGTATGCTTAATTAGTTTACATTACTGGGGAGAACACACCAGTAAGTACTTCCCTTACGTTATAATGGTTACTTCATGTACCACCCGCTTTGAAAGCAAACACTGCAATGTCCCCACGGAACGTATTTAGCAATCCGTGTTTAGCAAGGCTCCCACAAAAAAACAGCTACTACTACTTCCCGGTATAGCATTAAGAGATTAAACTATAATGCCAAAGAATTTTTTCTTCTTGAGTAGGGACCTGTATTTTTAAATGCAGCCTTGATTACTTTAATGCATCAGTCGACTAGATATGACCAGGCATTAATCTCTATAAATAATATAGAAGCATAAACAATACAAAATATATTTAGTTCATAAAATTTCTACAGGACTGCGTAGGCTATACTTGGGTTGGTTTTTACTAAACGATCTACCTAAGTAGGATACATACCTCTTAATCACATTATTATTTTCTCCAAAATATGAAAGATGTAACATAGCGAACGCTCCAGCAATTATGAAGGATGTCACTCAAACCGACAGTACTTAACCCTTACCCTGTTAACGTGGAGAATAAGGTGAGTTCCTAATAATGCCAGCAAATGGCAGGTGGGATTTAACTTGGCGTTTAAAGGGTTAAATACCATCGCGTTTAACATTCAAAAACTCTACATTATTCCCACCGAGTATTTCGGGCCTGTAGGAGAAAGTTAAATTCCAAAAGGTTAAATGTATCTTATGCGTATTGGACCGTGCATCATCTTGATATTTGAATAAAGGTTGACCAACTAGAGTAGTGGTTCAGCCTACACTCGGATACCACATCACCAACAGACAATCCCGCTACATAACATCA
>Ga0131853_10021169_pt1 | contig 11805 bp, 6 predicted proteins | sample TergutLab28metaG_FD_92764 | JGI IMG/M metagenome (GOLD analysis project Ga0131853, IMG submission 92764) | Labiotermes labralis P1 segment gut microbial communities from Petit-Saut dam, French Guiana - Lab288 P1 (version 2) (version 2) | ecosystem: Host-associated > Arthropoda: Insects >...
CAAACTCCGTGGCCTTAGTCCGCACGCGAACTATACCGACAGAGCGGCCGCCGCCGGTCGGCGAAGTTAGTGCCAACTTTTGCGGATAGAGGGATGTCACGTGGTCAGCGCAACGGGTCCCCAAGGCCGTTAATCTCTGTTTTCTAGACCTGGAGCCGCTACTTTTTTCATTCAAGTAGCTACTCAATTGACCTCACGAGGCTCACGAGGCTGAGTGCACCCCGTTCCAGACCCACTACTACTCAGAAAATCTGGTAGCGCCGGGGATCGAACCCGGGACCTCTGTATCTGTAACCAGAAACTCTGACCACTAGACCACAGAGGCGGTCCCCACACACAAACACACTTAGTAATTAACACATATTGCTTCGACACGGCAACATTGGTTACCCGAACGCGCCTCAATGTTACGTTATACCTACATTGCCCGTCTTTGATACAAATATGTAAGAAAATTCTTCTACCTTTTGTAGGTGAAATTTTTAAAACATAAATTAACAATATGAAAGAAAAAAAATCTTTCTATCATTCAGTCATATGATATTAAATAACAGCCACAAAAAATGTTATCGCATGTTATAAAAACGACGAATCAGCAAAAATCATTTATACGGGTCAACAATTATGCACATGGCGACAGGGGAACCGTTTAAGGTAAGGCTGTACTAATTTTAAAAGCCGAAATAGAAACTGAGAAAATAAAGTTCATCATGTGTCTAAGAAACTAAACCCACATTTCAGCTGGCAGGGGAAAAAAAGTTTCATAACTTTACAATTAACGTGAATTCAAAGAATGCCCCCTCCACAGCAGAAAGTCATTATAACGCAAATGAAACGAAAACTCTTTAAAAAAAAATCATTTTGGCGGAAGCACAAAAATTGTCGTACTGATGCATGTTACAAGACTTACCAGAACCAGACAGCACTGTTCAGCAGCTAGCTGAGGATTGTGAGTGCCACAAACAGATATGTTAATGCATGTTACAAGACTTACCAGAACCAGACAGCACTGTTCAGCAGCTAGCTGAGGATTGTGAGTGCCACAAACAGATATGTATCACTATCCTAAATGATAGATTTGTGTAAAATACTCACTAATTATTACATGTACATATACAAGTTTATCAAATAAACGCACCAGTATTTCATTTATAAAAGTACTCCTGCATTTTCGGTTACAAGCTGTAGTCATCCTCAAGGAGCTCCAATGTTCAAAGACATACATTGCGTTTATTTGTGATGTGTCCATTGCAAATTTCAGACACACATATAGCGTTATTTGACTTGTCGATCGTAAATGGTCAAACAAGTAATATCACTCTACTAGTAAATAACATTGTAAAATATGATTTTGATTGTATTATAATTTTAACAAAACTTCAATAATATTAATAATAATACTTTTGTAAATCAAATATTGGTGAGATTAGTTGTTAATAAAATTGTTTATATGTGACATTTGTACGGGAGATATACAATACTAAATTACATGTATAATTTTCAGTATTGAACAAGCTTCTGCTTGAAAATATTAATTCCACTTATTTCACGGTAGCGTGCAAGTGAAAATGTGAGTAAATGTAACTAAATATGCGGAAATCCTCTTAGTAAAAACGAATTTTTGTTCCAACGCTGTGTATGTATTGAAGATATAAGAGTTACAAAAGCCAGTATATACATATATACGATTATGTCGGGATATACTGCACACGGCTTACGTCACTTGCATAAAACACTTTTTTATATGAATATAATGACCCACTTTTAGAGACACCATCAAATGATTCAATGCAAGGAGGATGATTGACACAGAATTCAGGACTGGCCGAGCTGGCAAAGTGATGATCCGATGAAAGGCTCGACTACAATGGTTGGACTTTCCCGGATCCACCCCCCACTCAGCTGTTCTCACTTCCGGTTGTATGATGGTGACTGCGATGCGGAAACAATGACGACAGTCATATGTACAGGTATTATACAACACTGTGATAACAGGCAGCATGAAAAGAGAAGCCCTCTGACTGTTCAGATGTCATTGGCACTGACGGCGATTGTTCGTCTGACATAATGAAGTCCGGCTTCATGCACCGCCTTCTTAATTCACTAAAATGAAGCGCTGCTTCAGGGGTGGGAAGTCAGTTCTGCTCAGAGGCCAGAAGATTACTTCAACGGGAAAACAGGTCGGTGGGTCTCGGTGGAAAAATGTAGCAATTCAAAAGCTACTGACAGGTTTCAATCGTGCCAACTGAACACGCGTTATACTTAGTAGCAATTAGATTTTACAAAATATCGCAAATTACATTTGCCGGTTCTACATTGAAGGTCACTCCCTTTTCTCTAACCCCCTTTAACCCTTACCCTGCTAACGTGGAGAATATGGTGAGCTCCTAATAATGCCAGCAGATGGTGGATGGGATTTAACTCGGCGTTTAAACGGTTAAGGCACAGTAAATTACAGCAGCAAAACTCCTTCTATGAACCTAGGACAAGTGCACCACTGCCGTAAACATCTCCAGTACCTACTGTTCTGCCATTCTAAAGGACAAAATGATAAATAAGTGGTCGTAGCCCATTTCAGGTTTCCACCGTGTTGTAAATGAGACATGCGTTCTTCTTGATTTTACGCAGAGCAGAATGACAGTTCCGTACAGACGTTTCGGGACAACCTAACGGTCCCATCATCAATAGGATGGTACCGATAATTTGTGCCAAAACGTCGTGTAAGATCTACCGTTCTACGCTGCGTAAAATCCCAGAAGAGCGCACATCCGTCCCCAGACATGACTTCAGATTAAAACGTAAAAGGTAACGGTAAAGCAGTCCCGTTACAGGCCCAGAAGGGCCCAGAGGGTTCCAGGAAGTTAAGGTTCCCAGATTTCGTGACAACGGCACAGGATGGTGGTAGACTGTCAGCCTTACGCACCGGCCGCCTACACCTCCAGGTAATGCTCCTGGTACTCATTTCTGTTAGAGGCTGATTCGACCCCAGGGCCATAGTGCGATCGGAAGGATTTTGTATCAATAAAAAGTCCAATGACACCAGCTGGAATCGAACCAGCGACCTTCAGATTTGTAGCACAGCACCTTAACCACTGTGCTACCGCGGTCCTCGATTAAAAGGTAAGCAATATATAAATAAATAAATATATGTATTAAAATACAACCTTCATCAGTTTGTGCAGCGGGTACGATTGAATCCAGTGCCTCCACAACACAAAATAAGCTTATTAACGTTTAACTCACGCCATAAATTCAAGTGTCTCTGCGAAGCCTCAAGAATACGATAAAATTTAAAACGACTCTGAGAAACTACTAAATTGAACGTTATTCCTGTAACAGCACTCTTCATGTTACGCATGAGATAGTTCGGTTAAACCTCTGACCCTTCTGGTAGGAACGTCTTATATGCAATATGGTTTATTTTCATAGAATCTTTCGTCATCTCCGAACAGTTAAAATAATTTAGATACTCAACAAAAACGTTACGTGACGGCCTAATTTCAAATGTACAGTAATTACAGAATAATCCTGTTAACTATAGTAAAACAGCATGAATAGGGTCAAAGTATGATCCCGTCCCTTGTTTTATATAGTAAAAGAAAAGTACAATTGCCATTTTCAGAACAACGGTGCTCCGAATTTTAGTCCGAATGGAAATAGTTCTCGGGTTTACTTTAAGCTTTTGTGTTTCGGGAAACCAATTCATTTGCTTTGGCGTGACGTAGGAAAAATAATGTAAAAATACGTACAAAAATACATAGAGACACAAACCTCATGCATCAGCTAATTTAGTGCATCATTTGACATGTGGAATATCCATTTTATGCGGTAAACCTTTTATGTCAAATTTAGTGCACTGCATCATGTATTTAATAATTACATGTCATACGCTTTTCGTTACCGATCAAAGCTACACTTCACCCGGTCATTTTCACATGCTGGTATAAAATTATTATTATTATTATTATTATTACAAATTATCTTAAGGCATATAACCTTACGATAATTCTACAACGACAACGCAGTGGGAGATGGTCTTGTAAAAAACATCAACCCGTGATAAGCTTTTGTAAAACACAGAAATTTCTAAAATAGCTTTTGGCTAGTAAAATTTGTAGGCATTGTGAAAATAATATTAATTCTAGCAGAACAGAAGAATGGCGTGAAATTTAGTTAAGGTTCTGAAGATAATGATAAAGTTTACGGAGTATACAGTGACTCATAATCAAATGGCTGACTTCTTTATTAGAGAATAATAATAAGAAATTATTTGCAAATATCTAACTGAAAGAAGTAAATAATACGTAAAACCGTAAAACTAACGTTGTATCGAGATGTTTTGTGTGAGATTAGAAACAATTTGGATAAATCTAGTTATCTGCATGTAAAAAATGAATTGAATTAATTCAATCGAAATTGCAACATCTGCTATTGGTTCGGTCCCTTGTGGTGGACTGATTCAATGCCATAAGAAATATCTTAATCCAATTCACTCTCAGGAACAGCCAGTACAAACATACAGAACTTATTAATGGTATCCCAGAGTGTAAAAATGAGGTATGGTTTCTACAGAAAATCTCTATAATGACTATGCGTAGCCAAAATGTTAGGTATATTACAAATATCGAAATAAATAACACGCGGATCGTCACTTTTTCACGATCCCCAAAGGGCAGCTATACAAGTCGAAGCACAAAGGTGTTCAAATATCGTAACCTAAATACGCAGCTTGAAGAGAATCATGTAAATAAAATCGTTCAAACTTACGTGTGCAACAAGCGGCTATGTTTGGCGGGATTTCAGACTCACTATCAAAAAAAGCCCAAAATTATAAAAAGAAAGTAATTAATTGCTGACTCACAAACGTAGCACTCGAAAAAACATAAAATAAGGTGCATGGAAGCTTCATATTAAACAAAGTCGATTAGTCAATAGATATGGCGAAAATGATCAATCCACTACAAAAAATAACGAAATATTAAATAAATTGTCGCCTTACCAGAACACAAATTTATGTTCCGGTTATAAAGTATGCCAGGAGAACAGTGTTAATAGACCGAACAATAATAAATAACAGAACACACATACTGGTGCATAGTAAAATGGGAAAGAAAGTGAGCGGAGGGCTTCAAAGCCCATTTTTTTAATGGAAGCATCACGATATGCTTTTAACATAATATAATATTATATAGTTACGTCAGCACAATCACTTTATTATAAAAGGTAATACATGGCTTGTATTACCTTTTATAATAAAGTGATTGTGCTGACGTACACTATATAATATCATATTGCTTCAAAGTCCAGTTCTTACTACACGATGTAAACTACCAGGTTTATCACGCAAGCACCATCTTCTTTTATGTGTTTTGTATGGATCTCAGATAAAACATCCAATATGACCTACACAGCATTAACTAATTGGATTTTAAACCTCGAATAAGAGTGTTTACTGCGCGGTACGTATTGGGTCTTTAAAGGAAACGTATTGGTTTTAGTCTTTAGAGGGTAAATGTGCTAGTTCTATTCAGCAAAACTGTTGAGACGACCAACGTGGAGAAAACTTCAACAACTTGTAGAAATAACTTATGCAGAAAATGACAGCGATTATAATCACTCGAATTGAAAAAATCTTATAATAAAACCAACTAGATGAACTAATTTCTCAAATTTATTTTTAGAATAAAACTCTACATGTTTCGGACAGTTCCTCTGTCCATCATCAGGGGATTTTCAATGTACACACAGCAATGCAGTCCCGTCCTGATCATGTTCGCAAGCTGTCAGCAAATATGTATGACATATATCATTGCTGTGTGTACAGTGAAAAACTCCTGATGATGGACAGAGAAACTGTCCGAAACATGTAGAGTTTTTATTCCAAAAATAAATTTGAGAAATTAGTGCATCTATTTGGTTTTATTACAGGAATTTATCACGATGCACGGTCACATGGACGTCAAATGCAGAAAATACAAATGCGACAGTAAATAACTATCAATAAAATAGAAAAAGTAAGAGTGAACGGTAGGGTGTACACAACAAAACAAAAGCTGCATGGTGAATTAGAGACTTAAAAGAGGTAAAATGTACCAACCAGTTACATCTAATATTTGCTTATAATTATAATGTTTCTACCTATTAATTACCAGCATAAAGTCATCTAAGAGTTTAAACCTGAATTTATGGCGTACGATCAGATTAGAGTAGATCTCCGTGAAACAACACACCGGTTCAGGAATTCACGCTCCGCGCAACGCTGGTATTGTGCAAACTGGACCACATCGTTCTGTCATGAACAGAGATTTTTCCAATCTTCCGAAAGAAAATTGACTTAAAAAAATGTATATTTTTCTCAATATCTTATTCTTTCTCTCACAACCATTTATGTAAAAGTCGTCCGTCTACCAATTTCGTATTACATAAAATACGACCCTATATTCGATATGGAGATGAAACCAAAAAACGCATATAAACACTTAACAGTATATTACATTACAAGCATAGTAAACATCCTTAAATATTTATACACATTTGTTGGTTTCATCTCCATATCCAATAAGACTAATGCATGGTCATGGATTATTTAAGAATGGCATTACATCTCGCGCTATATACTATTGGTTTTTCTAATTAAAGGGATTGCAGATGAGGTCGATTTTTCATGGCGTTCTGCAGGCGCCAATTTGACGTCAAAATGTCCCAAGGACAGAAGATTTTGGAAACCGCTGGTCTAACAGAATCCACAATAGACAAACAGAAACAACGACAAAAGAATAAGGAATTCAGACTGACTGTGAGGCCAGCTGTGCCATACGCTTTGTTTCTATCCATCACAGATACTGTGGTTTCGAAATCCGACAGGATCTTTCACGTACAGATTGGAACAAAAGTCAATTAACCTGTGAGTAAATTGTACCCTGAAATATGATTAAATGACTTCTGGTCCAGCATGCACATTTCTGTGACGTTTATGTTATGACACAGCGATATGCTGACCCTCACGCCCTATCCAAAATTCTTTTGCAATTAATTCTGAATCCAGAAGGGCCGAGGACGTATTCCTCGAGAGATGAAGACGAATTTTGTCGGGAAAAGCTTTTTAAAACTTCTGTGTGGAAGACGGAAATAATGGAGCATAAAAGCAAGATGGAACTTGGTAAAGCAGTGAGGATTATAAGTATATTAAATGACACCAAAATTGTTAGCAATGGTGTTATTCGTCAAGGCTGAAGATTAGACTCCTGCAATAGATAAACCGTCCTTCTACACACTGCGAAAGCATGTAAGGGACGTAGAGATATAGCTCCACTTATCTTAACTTGGGCATTAGACGGAGTTGAGTGATCACCTTCACGCCTCGGCTGCCTTAACCGCGAAGACAGAGCTTCCGGTCCCCATTGAACAGAGGACTGCTTGCTTCCGAGAGCTGGTTTCGAAATTTTGGGGAAGAAAAATTCTCTTGCTGCTGTCAAAATTCGAGCCCCATACTGTCCGTTCCTCAGCCCAGTCGCTTTCCCGGCTACACGTATTAACCTTAGAGCTCTACTAACATGAATTCAGTTAGGTCGTTAGTCAGGACCAGACTATCAGCAAAACAAACTGTTCTCTCATTTTTGTTGTTCACAAGCACGCCAAAGCTTAAATTTGTTACCTAAATAATCACTTAAAAATACAAAATATAAGTGTATCTAATACCTAATTTACTGGGCCCAGTGCCGTATTTCAAGTATTACTTAGTGTTCCAATTATAAAGTTCCAATTTATTCCTTTCAGAACATTCAAGACGAGGTGGTGTACTTACAAAACGTAACCCAGTAGCTAACGGCTGACTATTCAGAAAATATTAGCTACTGTGATAGACGTGAGACTTTAGTGAATAGCTGCAAATACTATAACTAGCAACCTTCACTACAACAACTGTGAGTTCTGTCCAAGCCACTTATATCTCACGCTACGCGCATTTTCACCGTGGATCTGTGACAAAGCACACACTAGATAAGCGAATTTGATAACAGTAACCAGAACTAAAATTTAGCTTGGTGAATACAATATCGAACATGCCACACACATAAGTGTATAACCTCATGTATACATAAAGAAGAAGAGTGTTAACACCCATATATTGTGATACGACACATGTTCTCCCCCCTCGTACCGTGAGCCCCGTCAGAATTGCATACGATATTTGGAATTTTAATTTTATTACAATGTTAATATTTTAATCACAACTAAGAACTTCATAATAGTTCCAGTTTTACTAACACATCTGGTCTTTGCATATGTTTTGTATTGACGGTATTAATATGATAAATTTAGTGAATAGAATTCTGGATTGTTGAGCGATAGATGTAAAACGTCTGTGCTCCGGCAGAAGTATTACAATTTTCAGCCCTTTTAAAACGATGAATTTGTGTTATATGGATGATGTTAAAATACAAAATCATACAGCACGCCTATATCTGATTGGACAGAATAAGCTATTTTTGCATCACCACAAGCCACTGGTAAAGAAGCGCCACAGTAACCAAGTGCTGCCTCATTAGTAAACATCTTGAAAAGAAATTCCAAAATACGTTAACTGGAATTAAGCTTCCAGAGACTTCTTTATACATATATATAAATTCCAACCCTGCCAAAAGGACGACAAGACTTTATGCCTAACTTGAATTTCCCCACAAAAAAAAGCATGAAAAAACTGGAAAATTGGATTTCCCTGTGCCTTTGATGGAAACTAGCGAAGGGACTTTTTCTTCTCATGATGACAGAAGGGATAGATATAGGGAGGGTAGAAGTTTTTATACACGCAAAAAAATGCTCTCTTTGTAGCAAAAAAAAATCCCTTTCGGCTGCTTCAAATTAGACGTAGATGAGTTCCGCCACTGCACATCTCTTTGGACGCACACCAACCAATAATGATAATAATAATAATAATAATAATACAGGCGAAAAATATAACATTTTCTTCCTTCCTCTCATTCCAATATGCAACGCACAAACATACACGCAAAGACCTATGTATAAACATAGTTTACAACATTTACTAATGACATTTAATGACTTCTCGGTACACTGACTAATCATCGTATACTGGAAACTAAAGTCATGTTCATGAAGTTTGTATCCATTTCCGCGGTCATCAGACTAGGAATCTGGAGTGTACCCATTTTCCTAACAAGACAACAATTACCTATAACGTAACACCCAAACGCTTTCGCGTAATCGTTTTTGCCGTGTGGACAAGAATTGCCGTATATTCTCGAATCTAATCCGCACCCTTTTTACAGTTTCAGAGGGCTAAAAAATCAGATGCGGATTATGATCGCGTGCGGATTAGATTCGCGGTCTTGGGCCGGATTTTGGAAAAATGATAAGAGCCGCTGTACGTGCCGTAACAATACAATACAATAATTTATTATTTTATTTATTATTTATAATATTATATATTATATAATATTTATAATTTATTATTCATCAGACTCGCCGTCATCACTCATAACTGAATTGTTATCCGTCACCCAGTCCTATCATCTTCATCTTCACCATCGTCCTACCATAGAATTTCATCTTCGGATCCGTCCAAAGCATTGCTTATGCAACACTTCTTGAAAGATCTGACAATAATGCTCACCGGGAAGACTTTCCATGCAGCCGACACCCGCCGCACGACTTCTGAAGGCGGTTGAAGGAAAGGTGCGGATTAGAACCTTGAACTAACTTTTTTTCGTTTAAGAAATCGGCAAAAATTAGTGCGTATTAGATTCGGAGGCGGATTAGATTCGAGAATATACGGTAAGTATGAAATACGTGTGTGCTTCTGTATTTTTTCGTTTGCCGTCCGGCATACAAATCTCATCCATTCTGCATCGTATTACTTTGTCATCCGTGACCAATTTCCTTCTACCGTATTTATCACATTATCTCATAAACGGCAAGATTTCCGAGAACAATTTATTTAACAAAAACTGTGTAACATAATATAAAATAATGTACGTCAGCACAACTACTTTATTACACAAGGTAATTACATAGGCTACATGTTTCGACTATTGATCAGTCATCTTCAGGCCTATTTTGTCAATTGAGTCACAAGATGCTATGCACACATTGGGATCCCATCGTGTTTACATTCATGGAAATGCATAAAAATTAAAACATTTGTCTCACAGTTGTGACGTGCAAATTTGCACGTCACAACTGTGAGACGTCACACGAAGCTAATAGTCGCTTTTCGTCTTTTTCAAAACGCGCCTCAAAGCGAATACTGGAAGTGAGTCAGACACAACACTGACCTGGTAATTCGCCTACCTCTCAAGCCCCATGTGACGGTTGATACAACTTCATCTCCGTAAACTGTACATTCTGCTGCCGTGACACTTTGCATAAAAATCACCAGAAATGCATGTCTTGTCTTTTACAGATACGTCCGTTCGACAATTAACTAATTAACCCACTAATAACACGGTAACAAAACAACAAACTCGCCACTTAATACTAAACAGAATTCGCTACCATCGAAAGATCTACGTAAGCAAGTCTATCATTCTCAGCACTTTATACCTGAAATACGATGTCCAATTGCCGTCGCTCATCTAACTAGAAGCCCATATTCCACGAAACAACCGACTAATTATTTTGTTTACCACATCTTCACATTCAGAGTGTTTCAGTGTTGAATGGTTTCTGAACTAAATAACAAAAGGCACTGCCAGAACGAATTATTTTCCTGGTCTCTTAGCGAAACTTTGTTCCATTACTTATTATAAATTAATATCTTATACTAGTAATAATTACTCGTCAGTGAGTAAAGAAATATTCTACGTACAATGAAAGAAAGGAGGCTAAATAATTTGTTCACATCTTGTGTAGGAACTGCCCTTTAAAACATGTTATTGAAAGATAAGATTGGATGAAGGATAATAGTGACGGGAAGACAAGGAAGGCGACTTAAGCAGATACTGGATGACCTTAAAGGAAATGAGAAGATACTGGAAACTGAAATACGAAGCACTTGATCGCACTCTGTGGATAACTCGCTCTGAGAGAAGGTAAGGACCTGCAGTAACACAGACTACGGAGTGGCCAATGACTTATTACTCAGACTTATTATGCACTGTGCACATATAACATAATACATAAGACCTAAATAAGATCTTCCTACTAGCAATTTTTTAGAATCTTATTAACTATTACGCTCTGTACCCTGTCAAGAGATAATGGCTTTTCGGAAGAACCTGCTTCCTCCATCTTCACGGCAGATTATATTCCACATGAGAGCATTTTTCACTATAAACGGTTGCAACCTTGCATCCTTTCGTTTTTTTGAGTCAATTTCATGACAAGTAAAATCAGTTGCCTTTACGTTTTTTGCACTGAATACATTGTGTATTTCTGAAATACAATTATTCTCTCATCGTTACAGTGTCTATGAAATTTACTAAAGACAGGCGTGGAAGATTTATCAGATATTTTCTCGCTGTACGTATTTACAAGTAGAATATTGCGCCGGCGCGATAGCTTGCCTTGGTTGACGGGAAGGGGAACGGTAGAGGGGAGGACGCCATTTCATATGGTCAGTCGCAATGGAGCGCTGGAACGTGCAACAACGTGTTACCTGTGTTCGTAGTTTCGGCGACATCGCTTGGCCTGCTCGGTCGCCCGACCTTACTGTACCAGATTATCTCCTGTGGGGGTTCCTGAAAGACCGTGTGTTCCGGAGGCGTATCGTGACTATTCAAGAACTCAAACAAGCCATTGTTGACGAAGTTGCGGCTATTGATGAGGACCTACGGAGGCGCGTGTACG
>Ga0131853_10021172_pt1 | contig 11804 bp, 7 predicted proteins | sample TergutLab28metaG_FD_92764 | JGI IMG/M metagenome (GOLD analysis project Ga0131853, IMG submission 92764) | Labiotermes labralis P1 segment gut microbial communities from Petit-Saut dam, French Guiana - Lab288 P1 (version 2) (version 2) | ecosystem: Host-associated > Arthropoda: Insects >...
CCGTCCTCGCCCGGCGTGGTGGCGGGCCGGGTGATCGCGGTCTGGGGACCGGGCGGGGCGCCGGGCCGCAGCACCGTCGCCGGTGCCGTGGCCGCCGAGCTGGCCCGCCGCCGCGAGCAGGTGCTGCTGATCGACGCCGATCCCTACGGCGGCACGCTCGCCCAGCAGCTCGGCATCCTCGACGAGGTCTCCGGACTGCTCGTCGCGGCCCGGCTGGCCGTGGCCGGCGAGCTGTCGTCGCGACTGCCCACCGCGGTCCGGGCGCTCGACCACCACCTCGGCGTCCTCACCGGGCTGCCCCGTCCGGAGCGCTGGTCGGAGCTGCCGGCCGGGCTCGCCGAGGACCTCCTCGGCGCCGCCGCGCCGCTGGGACACGTGGTCGTCGACACCGGGTCCGGGCTCGACGACGACGCCGACCCGTCGGGCCGTCCGGGACGCGACGCGCTCACGCTGGCGGTGCTCGGCGCCGCGACCGACGTCCTGGTCGTCGGCACGCCCGACCCGGTCGGGCTGACCCGGCTGGCCCGCGGCCTGGTCGACCTGCGGGAGCGGGGGATCCCCGCGGCCCGGGTGGTCGTCAACCGGATGCGCCCCACGCTGGGCTGGACCGAGCGCGACATCGCCGGGATGCTCGACGGAATCGCGCGGCCGGTCGGGCTGCACTTCCTGCCCGACGACCGGGCGACCGTCGACCGTGCCCTGGTCGCCGGCCGGACGCTGACCGAGACGGCGCCGGACGCCGCGCTGCCGAGGGCGGTGGCGACCCTGGTCGACGCGCTGATGCCGGCCCGTCAGGCGGCGAACAGCAGGTAGAGCCCGCCGACGGTGAAGCCGATCATCGTGACCAGCAGCGGCAGCTGCCCCGTGATGACGTGCCGCGGCGGCAGCGCCCGCACCGCGCGGCGGTGGGCCGAGACGACGCCCAGGACGTGTCCGACGATCACCGAGAGCACCTTGACGTCAGCCAGCAGCTGCGGGTGGTAGGAGAGCGTCGCGTTGAGGCCCCAGTTCGCCGTACCGAACCAGTTGGAGCCGTTGCCGAGCGGGTCGCTGGCCTGGGAGAGGGTCAGCTGGCCCACGCTCCACCAGTAGGTCAGGTAGTGGGCCACGACGTAGCCCGCCACGATCGGCACCATCGAGGGCGCCAGCAGGCCGGGCAGGTCCCGACGTCGTACGCCGCCCGCGTCCACGCCGGTCAGCATGGTGCCGGCGCAGAAGAAGATCCCGACCGCCACCGGGAAGGCCACCAGGGCGACGTTGTCGACCAGGTAGCCGTGGGTGGCCAGGGTCGGGGTGCCCTGGGTGAAGGTCAGCCACGGGATCGACTCCTTGAAGGAGTCGAAGACGATCGTGCCGAACAGCACCGAGACGACCGCGACCAGCCCCGGCTCGGGCTGCAGCGTGTCGAGGTTGGACATCGGCCGGCGCAGCACGACCCGGCCCTCGTCGTCGCGGCCCCACACCGAGAGCCGAGCGACCAGGCTCGAGTAGACCTCGAAGGGGTCGCAGCGCTCGAAGAAGCGCTTGCCCCACAGCTGGCCGCCGAGCAGCATCACCACGAAGTAGACGACGCACCACAGCCGCACCGGTCCGAGGTAGCCGTTGTTGGGATAGACCAGCTCGAGCCAGGTGAAGGCGAGCAGGCCGATCGTCGCGGGCCAGTAGCCGAGCCGCTCGTCGTAGACGAACAGCGGCTCCTCGCTGCCGCGCAGCCGGCTCAGCAGCCAGTGGATCGTCCGGTTGGGGCTGGCCGCGCGCCACACCGGCCCGAGGATCAGCGAGGCGAAGATGAGGCCGACCCACCACCACACGAAGACCATCCCGAAGATCGGGTTGGTGCTCTCGTCGGGGCCCAGCGCCGCCGTGATGCCCAGGGCGAGGAACGCCATCCCGACGATGCGGACGACGACCAGCCAGACAGCCGACTCGAAGAGGGGGACCCGGACCTGCGGCCCGGGGGTCGGCTCCGCCAGCTCGCGGCGGCGGGTGGTGGCGACGGCCAGCACCGTGAAGGAGACGATGAGGGCGATGACCGCGCCGAGGATCGCGGTGCCGAGGGGGATGGGCAGGTCCTGGCGGCCGCCGACCCCGTGCGCGACGATCACGGGGTCAGGAGACCTGGAGGACGACGATCACCTTGTTGAGCGCATGCGACTCGATCGTGATCTGGCCGGGGATGTTGAAGCTTCCGATGGACGCCTGGGTGGTGCCGGCGTGGTAGGGAACGTGCTGCTCCGGGTCGGAGTGAACGTGGATCTCGCCGCTGGAGTCGGCGTGGATGTCGAGCTCGACCGGCTGCCCGACCGCGACCGACACCCGGTCGCCGTTCGGGGTCACCGAGTTGCCGCTGAAGGTGACGTCGATGACCTTCGTGCCGGTGGCGTCGCTCCCGGGGCTGCCAGTCGAGGATCCGCAGCCAGCAGTGAGGGTGGCGACCCCGAGCAGCAGGGCTACCAGCAGTCGACGCATCTGGGCTTCGCTTTCGTCGTACGGTCATCAGGGGCCGGACCTGCGAGGATGCCCTCCCAGGCTGTCGTGGGCCTCTGTCAGAATCCCATGCGAAGCAAAGAGCGTCCTGAGAGGGGGCGGTTTGTCGGACCGGCTCAGCCCGCGTGACGTCGCGTTCCTCAACGAGGAGACCCTGAGCGTCCCGCGGCACAACGCGACGATCGACATCCTCGATGCGAGCGAGGGCTTCGACTACGACGAGTTCCTCGCCCTGGTCGCCGACCGGCTCGCCTTCGTCCCGCACTACCGGCAGCGGGTCCAGTCGGTGCCGGGCCGGCTCGCCAACCCGGTGTGGGTCGACGACGACCGGTTCGACCTGGAGTACCACGTACGCCGCTCCGCGCTGCCCCGCCCGGGCAACGACGCGCAGCTGCGCGAGCTGGTCTCCCGGATCGTGTCGCGCCCGCTCGACCGCGGCCGCCCGCTGTGGGAGATGTACGTCGTCGAGGGGCTCTCCGACAACCGGGTCGCGCTCCTCACCAAGACCCACCAGGCACTGGTCGACGGCGTCGACACCATCGACCTCGGCCAGATCCTGCTCGACGTCAACCCGACCGCGCAGCCGACGGGCGAGGACTCCTGGAGCCCCCGCAGCCCCTCCAACACGGCGCTGGTCATCGACGCGGTCCGTGACATGCTCACCGACGTCGACACGATCTCCGAGACCGCGCGGGGCGCCGGCGGGTGGATCGCGAGCCGCGCCACCGGGCTGCTGCAGACCGTCACGACGGTGGCCGAGGCCGTCGCCGGCCAGCGTCCCGAGCGCGAGACGCCGCTCGCCGGCGAGCTGTCCCAGCAGCGGCTGGTCGTGACTTTCGCAACCGACCTCGCCGACTTCCGCGCCATCCGCTCGGTCCACGGCGGCACCATCAACGACGGGATCCTGGCCGTCGTCACCGGCGGCCTGCGCACCTGGCTGATGTCGCGCTCCGAGTCGCTGGCCGGCACCCGGTCACTGCCCGCCGTGGTGCCGGTATCGGTGATCGACGACGACCTCGAGGCGACCCTGCTGGGCTCGCAGATCGCCCCGCACCACGTCGAGCTGCCGATCGGGGAGCCGAGCCCCGTCGTACGCCTCCACCAGGTCTCCTACTCCTTCGACACCCGCCGCTCCAGCGGCCGGTCGGTGGCCGCCAGCCGCCTGGCCGGGCTGACCGGCTTCGCGCCCGGCACCTTCCACGCGATGGGCGCGCGGGTCGCGGCGGCCGAGGCCGGCAAGGGGTTCGCGCTCGCGGTCACCAACGTCCCCGGCCCCCAGACGCCGCGGTACGCCGCCGGCGCCCGCCTGATCGCCAGCTATCCCGTCCACCCGCTGCTGCCCGGGCACGCCCTGGCGATCGGCGTGACGTCGTACGACGGGAGTGTGTTCTTCGGGCTGACCGCCGACCGCGACCTGCTGCCCGACGCCGCGGTCATCGGGCAGTGCCTCTCGGAGGCGCTCGACGAGCTGCGCGACACGGTCAACGGGCAGCGCCAGCGGGTGCCGCGCGGACGGAAGAGGGATCGGACATGACCCGGGTCTACGTTCCCGCCACGGCCGCGCTGCTCGGCGCCTGGCACGCCGGGGGCCGGATCCCGGCCGACGCCTTCGAGGAGGCGTTCGAGGCGCCCGACGAGACCGAGGAGGGCGAGTACGCCGCCCTCATGTCGGCCGCCGACGCCTCGGCCGCGCTGCTCGCCGGAGCGGGCCGTCGGATGGTCCTCGTCGTCGAGGCGACCGCCGCCGCGCCGGTGCCGCTGCGCGAGGTTCTCGCCGTCCACGCCGACGCCGCCGACCGGCCTGCAGGCGCCGATCCCGACGAGGACCTCGGCTGGTTCGCCACCCAGGAGATCCCCGACCTCCTCTGAGCCGCGGCGCCGTCCTAGGGTGGGCGCATGGACGCAGTGACCACCCCGCCGGCTCCCATCAACGAGCCGAACCTCCACTACGCGCCGGGCAGCCCCGAACGGGCCGAGCTCGCCGCGCAGATCGACGCCGTCGGCAGCAAGCAGCACACCCTCGACGCCTACATCGGCGGCGAGTGGGTCACGGGCGGGGGTGAGGAGATCGACGTCGTCGCGCCGCACGACCACCAGCGCGTGCTCGGGACGCTGCGCAACTCCACCCAGAAGGACGCCCAGCGCGCGATCGACGCCGCCGCGGCGGCCGCGCCCGAGTGGCGGGCCCTGCCCTTCGACGAGCGTGCCGCGGTCCTGCTCAAGGCCGCCGACCTGCTGGCCGGCCCGTGGCGCCAGCGGCTCAACGCCGCGACCGTGCTCGGCCAGTCGAAGACGGCCTTCCAGGCCGAGATCGACTCCGCCTGCGAGCTGATCGACTTCTGGCGCTTCAACGTCCACTACGCGAGCCGGATCATGGCCGACCAGCCGATCGCCAACAGCCGCGGCGTCTGGAACCGCTCCGACCACCGCCCCCTCGAGGGCTTCGTCTACGCGATCACGCCGTTCAACTTCACCGCGATCGCCGGCAACCTGCCCACCGCCCCGGCGCTGATGGGCAACACCGTGCTGTGGAAGCCCTCGCCGACCCAGCAGCTGGCCGCGTCGATGACGATGGAGCTGCTGGCCGAGGCCGGCCTGCCGCCGGGCGTCATCAACATGCTGCCCGGCACCGGCGTCGACGTCTCCGAGGTCGCGCTGGTCAGCCCCGACCTCGCCGGCATCCACTTCACCGGCTCGACGCCCACCTTCCAGAAGCTGTGGGGCCAGGTGGGCGCCAACATCGCGTCGTACCGCTCCTATCCGCGCATCGTCGGCGAGACCGGCGGCAAGGACTTCATCATCGCCCACCCGTCCGCCGACCCGGCGGTGCTGAAGACGGCGCTGATCCGCGGCTCGTTCGAGTTCTCCGGCCAGAAGTGCTCGGCCGCGTCGCGTGCCTACGTCGCCCGGTCGGTCTGGGACAAGATCCGCGACGAGCTGGTGGCCGATGTCGAGGGCCTGCCGATGGGCGACCCGGCCGACTTCGCCAACTTCCTCGGCGCGGTCATCGACGACCGGGCCTTCGCCAAGCACCGGGCCTGCCTCGAGCGGGCCGGCTCCACGGCCGGCCTCGAGATCGTCGCCGGCGGCACCTGCGACGACTCCGTCGGGTGGTTCGTGCGGCCGACGGTCGTGGTCGCCGACGACCCGACCGACGAGATGTTCTCGACCGAGTACTTCGGCCCGATCCTCGTCGTCCACGTCTACGAGGACGCCGACTTCGAGTCGGTCGTGCGCCAGGCCGAGTCGGCGGCGCCGTACGCCCTCACCGGCGCGATCGTCGCCCAGGACCGGCGTGCGATCGACTGGGCCGCGGAGACCCTGCGCTTCGCCGCGGGCAACTTCTACGTCAACGACAAGCCCACCGGCGCCGTCGTCGGCCAGCAGCCCTTCGGCGGCGGCCGGGCCTCGGGCACCAACGACAAGGCCGGCGCCGCGTCCAACCTGCTGCGCTGGACCAGCCCCCGGTCGATCAAGGAGACGTTCGTCCCGCCCACGGACTACCGCTACCCCTACATGGCCTGAGCCTGAGCACCCACCCCGTGTGGACGGCGAGCGAAGCGAGCAGCGTCCGGTAGCCGAGTCGGCGGAAATGCACGTGCGAGCGCCAGCGAGTGCGTGCATTTGCGCCGACTCGGCGGGCGCGGAGTTCGAGTTTGCGCCGACTCGGCGGGGGACCAGCGAGGCTCAGCCCGCGAGGTAGTCCCGCCCGATGCTCTGCTCCTTGTCGAACGCCTGGCTCATCAGGTCGGCGACGAGCGACTCGAGCCTGCCGCCGACCAGCGGGATCTTGACGTCGATCGCGAGGTTGAACGACTGGACCGTGCTGCCGTCGCGCTCGGCGAGGGTCAGCGTGCCGCCGATCCTCGCGGCGGGGACGCCGGCGTCGATGGTCAGCGTCGCGGCCGAGGGACTGGTCCAGTCCTCGTGGCGGTTGATCCGGACCTCGCTGCCGACGAACTTCTGCGCGAAGCCCGGCACGCCCTGGGTGGGCTGGGTCATCGTGACGTCGATCTGGCCCGGTACGCCGGTGACCGTGACCGTCCGGCTGGTGGCGTGCTGGGCATCGCAGACCCGCTCGCGGAAGGCGGGGTCGGCGAGCATCGCGGCGACGGTGGCCAGCGGGGCGTCGTACGTCAGGTCCAGCGCCAGGTTCTTGGTCATGCGGGCCATCATGCCGCGTCGGCGGAGCGCCTCGACGGGCCGGGCCGATGGGTCCCATCGGGGAATCCTGTGCGAACGGTCCTCGTGAGGAGTGGGTCACAGGGTCTAGCGTCGACACGTGTCAACGACGACGCCCGAGGACCTGTCCGCCGCCTACTACCGCCATGTGCCCGCCGAGGCGCTCGATGGCCGCTCGCCCGCCGATCTCGCATCCGCGGTCGACGCTCATCTCGAGCTCGCCCGGGAGCGACCGCAGGGTCGCGCCTGTGTGCGGATCCGCTCCGGGGGCGGCCGCAGCGTGGTGGAGGTCGCCGCCAAGGACATGCCCTTCCTCGTCGACTCGGTGACCTCCGAGCTCGGCCGGCGTGCCGCCACCCGCCCGCCGTACGACGTCCACCTGATCGTCCACCCGGTCTTCGACGTCACCCGGGACCTGACGGGGACCCTCGAGTCCGTGACGCCGGTCGCCGACGGCGCGCGGCCGGCCGAGGCGCCGGCGGTGCGCGAGTCGTGGATGCGGATCGAGACCGACCCGATCGCCGAGGACGACGTCGAGGTCGTCGTCGCCGACGTCCAGCGCGTGCTCGGGGACGTCCGCGACGCGGTCGAGGACGCCGAGAAGCTCCACGCCCGCGTCGACGCCGTCGCCGGCGAGCTGCGCCAGACGCCGCCGGCTGGCATCGACCCGGCGGAGGCGCGTGAGGCCGCCGCGCTGCTCGAGTGGCTCGCCGACGACCACTTCACGTTCCTCGGCTACCGGGAGTACGACCTGGTCGCCGAGGGCGGCTCCGACGCGCTGCGCGGCGTCACCGGCACCGGCCTGGGCCTGCTCCGCGCCGACCAGACCGGCGCCAAGGAGCTCACCGGCGCGGTCGGCGAGAAGGCCCGTGAGCGCACCGTCCTGGTGCTGGCCAAGGCCAACTCGCGCTCCACCGTCGGCCAGCCGTCCTATCTCGACTACGTCGGGGTCAAGACGTTCGACGAGGCCGGCGAGGTGTCCGGCGAGCGGCTCTTCCTCGGCCTGTTCACCACCCGCGCCGCCGCCGAGTCGATCACCCGGATCCCGCTGCTGCGGCACAAGGCCTCGGCGGTGCTGGAGAGGAGCGGCTTCGACCCCAGCAGCCACGCCGGCAAGGGGTTGATGGACACCCTCGAGAGCTACCCGCGCGAGGAGCTGTTCCAGGCGCCCGTCGACGACCTCGCCGCGATGGCGGAGGCGGCGATGGCGGCCCGAGAGCGGCGCATCCTGCGGGTCTTCGTGCGGCCGGACACCTACGGCCGCTACGTCTCGGTGCTGGTCACGCTGCCGCGCGACCGCTACTCCACCGCCGTGCGCGAGCGGTTCAGCCAGATCCTGACCGAGCGTCTCGGCGGCACCGATGTCGAGTTCAGCGTGCGGATCTCGGACGCGACCAGCGCCCAGGTGCACTTCGTCGTGCACGTCCCGACCATCGACGGGCTCGACGTGAGCGACCTCGAGCGTCGCCTCGCCGAGGCGTCCCGGAGCTGGCGCGACGACCTCGCTGGCGCGCTGGTGGCGCGGTACGGCGAGGCCGGGGCCGGCCGCTACACCCGGCTGCGCGACGCGCTGCCCGAGGCCTACAAGGAGAGCTTCCCCGCGACCGACGGCGCCGTCGACCTGGGCCGCCTCGCCGAGCTCGGCGAGGAGGGGCTCGACCTGGCGCTCTACGAGGAGGAGGGCGCGCCGCCGGAGGAGGCCCGGCTCAAGGTCTACCGCGCCGGGGCGCCGCTCTCGCTCTCGGGCGTGCTGCCGATGCTCACCTCGCTGGGCGTCGAGGTCACCGACGAGCGGCCGTTCGAGCTCAGCGGCCTCGACGTGCCGACCTACGTCTACGACTTCGGCCTGCGCTACGACGGCGAGCCGGCGCACGGCCGGACCAAGGAGGACCTCCACGACGCGTTCTGCCAGGCCGTCCTGGCGCTGTGGGACGGCCGCGCGGAGACCGACGGGTTCAACGCGCTGGTGCTCGGCGCCGGGCTCGACCACCGCGAGACCAGCGTGCTGCGGGCCTACGCGAAGTACTTCCGCCAGGCCGGCACGCCCTTCGGCCAGGCGACCATCGAGGCCGCGCTGAGCTCGCACCCCGACATCGCCCGCTCGCTGGTCGAGCTGTTCGAGGAGCGCTTCGACCCGGCGCGCGACGCGGTCGGCAACCCGGGTCGCGCCGACGAGATCGCCGAGGGGATCCTGGCCGCGCTCGACCAGGTCGCCAGCCTCGACGAGGACCGCATCCTGCGGACCTACCTCACCCACATCCGGGCGACGCTTCGGACGAACTTCTACCGTGAGGGACGCGACTACCTCTCGCTCAAGCTCGACCCGCAGCAGCTGCCCGACCTGCCGCAGCCGCGGCCGGCGTACGAGATCTTCGTCTACGCCCCCACCGTCGAGGGCGTGCACCTGCGCTTCGGCAAGGTCGCCCGCGGCGGGCTGCGCTGGTCGGACCGGCGCGACGACTTCCGCACCGAGATCCTCGGCCTGGTCAAGGCGCAGATGGTGAAGAACACCGTCATCGTGCCGGTCGGCGCGAAGGGCGGCTTCGTCGCCAAGGGCGTGTCCGGGCCGACGGCGTACCGCACGTTCATCCAGGGCCTGCTCGACATCACCGACAACCTGGTGGACGACCAGACGGTGCCGCCGCCGGACGTGGTGCGCTACGACGACGACGACAGCTACCTGGTCGTGGCGGCCGACAAGGGCACCGCGACCTTCTCCGACCTGGCCAACTCGATCGCGGGGGAGTACGGCTTCTGGCTCGGCGACGCGTTCGCCTCCGGCGGCTCGGTCGGCTACGACCACAAGGCGATGGGCATCACCGCCAAGGGCGCCTGGGTGTCGGTGCGCCGGCACTTCCGCGAGATGGGCATCGACTGCCAGGCCGAGGACGTCACCGTCGTCGGCGTCGGCGACATGTCCGGCGACGTGTTCGGCAACGGCATGCTGCTCTCGGAGCACCTGCGGCTGGTGGCCGCCTTCGACCACCGCGACATCTTCCTCGACCCGACGCCCGACGCGGCAACGTCGTACGCCGAGCGCCGGCGGCTCTTCGAGCTGCCCCGCTCCTCGTGGCAGGACTACGACCACGCGCTGATCTCGCCCGGCGGCGGCGTGTTCAGCCGCAGCCTGAAGTCGATCCCGATCGGGCCGGAGGCCCGCGCGGCGCTCGGCCTCGGCGACGGCGTCGAGCGGCTCACGCCGGCCGAGCTGATGTCGGCGATCCTGCGCGCGCCGGTCGACCTGCTGTGGAACGGCGGCATCGGCACCTACGTCAAGGCCGTCCACGAGCCGCACACCGCCGCCGGCGACAAGTCCAACGACGCGATCCGGATCGACGGTCGCGACCTGCGCGCCCGGTGCGTGGGGGAGGGCGGCAACCTCGGCTTCACCCAGGCGGGTCGCGTCGAGTACGCCCAGCACGGCTGCGGCGGTGAGGGCGGCCGGATCAACACCGACGCCATCGACAACTCCGCCGGCGTCGACACCTCCGACCACGAGGTCAACCTCAAGATCCTGCTCGACAAGCTGGTGGTGGCCGGCGAGCTGACCGGTCAGGAGCGCAACGAGCTGCTCGGCGAGATGACCGACGACGTCGAGCGGCTGGTGCTGCGCGACAACGCCGAGCAGAACCTCGCCCTCGCCAACGCGGCCGCCAACGCGGCCTCGCTGCTCGCGGTCCACGAGGACCAGATGTGCTCGCTGGAGTCGCGTGGGGTGCTCAGCCGCGAGGTCGAGGGCCTGCCGACGAGCGAGGAGGTACGCCGGCGCCTCGAGGCGCGGGAGGGGCTGACGCCGCCCGAGCAGGCGGTGCTGATGAGCTGGACCAAGATCGAGCTGGCCCGCGAGCTGCTGACCTCCGAGCTGCCGGAGGACAGCTACCTCGACGTCGACCTGGCGGCGTACTTCCCGGGCGCGGTGCGCGACCGGTTCCGCGACGCCGTCGAGGCGCATCCGCTGCGTCGCGAGATCATCGTGACCCAGGTCGTCAACGACCTGGTCAACGGGGCCGGGAGCAGCTTCTGGCACCGCCTGGCGGTCGAGACCGGCGCGTCCCCGGCCGAGCTGACCCGGGCAAACTTCGTGGCCCGCGAGATCTTCGGCTCGCTGGCGCTGCGCCAGGAGATCGCCACGCTCGACTTCCGCGTCGACGCGGCGGTGCAGACCCGGATGCGGCTGGAGATGCGGACGCTGGTGGAGCGCGCCAGCCGCTGGCTGATCGCCAACCGGCTGCCCGACGTCGAGGGGTCGACCGCGACGGTGGAGCGCTACGGCAAGCCGGTGCAGGAGGTGATGGCGCAGCTGCCCGAGCTGATGGGCGGCCAGGAGGAGCACGACTTCGAGGCCCGCCGCAGGCGGTGGCTCGACGCCGGCGTTCCCGCGGCGCTCGCGACCCGGGTCGCGGTGCTCGGCCCGGCGTACATGCTGCTCGGCGTGGTCGGCGTCGCGCTCGACCTGGGACGCGACCCGGTGGAGGTCGCGCGGGTCCACTTCCGGGCGGGCGAGCGACTCGGCCTGCCGCGGATGCTGGCCCGGATCGTGGCGCTGCCGCGCGACGACGCCTGGCAGACGATGGCCCGCGCGGCGATCCGCGAGGACCTCCACGGCGTGCACACGGCGATCACCGCGCGCGGTCTCGGCGACCCCGCCTGGCTCGACTCCGAGGACGTCGAGCGGGTGACCGACGTGCTCGCCCGGGTCAGCGCCGACGAGAGCGCCGACCTCGCCCGGCTCTCGGTCGGGCTGCGGTCGCTGCGGTCGCTGCGGTCGCTGCTCGACTGAGGGGAGCCTGAGCGTCTCCTGACCCGAGACCAAAGTCCTTAGCGAAGGAAAGGATTTCCGAACTGTCGGCGGACGGCTTTAAGGTGATCCTCTGATGCCCTCGTCCTCCGCCCCCGCCAGCGTCGAGGCCTCAGCAGGGATCGGTGACCTGCTGAGGCTGAGGCCCTACCTGCGGCCCTATCGCTGGTCCCTGTTCTGGATGGCCTTCGCGGCCCTCGGCGGCGTGATGATGACGATCGTCATCCCGCTGGTCACCAAGCGGATGATCGACGGTCCGATCGCCCACCACGAGACCGGTCCGGTGCTGCCGCTGGGCCTGCTCGCGCTGGCGCTGGGCTGCCTCGAAGCCTGCCTC
>Ga0131853_10021173_pt1 | contig 11803 bp, 10 predicted proteins | sample TergutLab28metaG_FD_92764 | JGI IMG/M metagenome (GOLD analysis project Ga0131853, IMG submission 92764) | Labiotermes labralis P1 segment gut microbial communities from Petit-Saut dam, French Guiana - Lab288 P1 (version 2) (version 2) | ecosystem: Host-associated > Arthropoda: Insects >...
ACTCTTCTTGAATGTACATCACACAATCACTCAGACTCAGATTCAGACCCCACAACTTTAACAAACACATGGCTACTCCTGGAGTCCATACAGACTCAGACAAATGCAGTCTGTGCTGTGATGTATGAATTGAATACCAAAGAGTAAGTGCATTTATATCACATCTGAAATGGATAATGTGTTGTATATGATATTTCAGTATTTTACACTGTAAAATGGGATGAAATTATGTTAGTCCAGTGCTACAGACAGTGGTATGTAGAAGGCAATGATGGTAGAATTTCAGTTGAAGGAAACTAAATTGCCATAAAAACCCACAGGTCTTACATGTGAATGACAACGAATAAAAATATATACATTTATACGACTGAAGTTGTGTTAATTGTTCCTATATGCTGTTTTATCTTTCAGGTTAACTATTTATACATCTTTCAGATCTTTGTTTCATTTTCAATCATCATGCAGTATAACTTTTTTACCAAACCTGAATAAAAATGTTACAAAATTAAAGGTTATTTTTATACTTATGTAGACAAGATTATGCTAAAAATTAAAAAAATCAAGGACTAAATAATTTGCATGTAAATATAGACACTGAATACTCAAAACAAGTCAGTGCTGTTGACCTTGAAAGTACAAACTGACCTTACTCTGCAAGGAATACAGTGTGTGTTCCTTTCAGTATACAGAAAGGATTTCAATGCTCTTCAAAATCAAGTTCACCTGAAATTGTCACTTCTCCATTTCAGAACTAAAAAAACTAGGGAAAATGTGTGCAAATTTTATTAGTAAATAAAACACTGCTTTTAAAAACTGCAAACTGAAGAGAAAACTGGCCAACAGCCAGTACAACAAACACACAAAATACAACACATAAAAAATATATATATGCTAATCTTTTGTTGATGCGTTTAACACAGCCAAATACACAAAATGCACTTCACAACAGGGTAAGTGCTATCTGAAAAGTTTAACAGAAATATAACAATACTGGAAGCTTTACAAATCCTTACAGCACCAACAAATGCCCTTTTCTACTATTATGTGTTTCACTCCTTGTTAGCTTGTACATGTTTTGACTTAACTGCCATCATTAGGAAGCTGACACAATATTAATAAAACTTACAGCAATAAAAGAGCCATACAATAACTTGTACAGATGATAGTTAAAATTTACAGTGCATAAAATATTATAAAATGTTGATTATAAATTGTAGCTATATAATGGTAGTTATTAGTTGTTTACAACTGTCTCCTTGCCAGTTGGTTTCTTGTTCTACATTCATCTACTGCATTATGATTGGCAATGGATCCTGTCCTGTAAACTGTATGTTATTTCTTGTTTCTGTGAGGTGCACTATGAGACTGTGCATGGATCCAAGATATGCCGAAACATGTAGAAGCTAATTAGGAGTGAAATACATAATAATGGCAATGTGCCTTTGTTGGTATTGTAAGGATTTGTAAATCATTTACAATGCACAGAATGAACAATATGAAATACTGGATGCTTTTAAAAGTTTTATACGTCTCAGGACCTTTGATATGAGAACAAAAAAATAAAAAATAAAATAGAAAACTGCTACAAAATAAATCATCCAACTGAATCAACTACCTTAGGTAATCGGGGAACTGCTACTGTAAATTGCATTCTACAGATCAGCATTTATATCATGAGAACAACCTAAGAAGCCAGGAGTTACTTGTCTGTCATGTTAAGAGTAAACATGCAGTTCCAAAGATGTGTATTCTGACAGTGCTAATAAATATTAAAAATTCAATAGAATAATTTGTACAACAATTACATTAATAAAAACAACAGAAACTAAAACAACAAAATATCAGGCCATGATTTCTTGGTCTTTCAGCAACATGGTAAATAATTTGAAAGTTGCTGCTTTAATGTCAGCCTATGATGAAGTTGCTTTACACACATGAGACTCATAACCAAACATTGTCACCTCAAGACATACCTATCAATTGTATGTGAAAGTGAATATCATTTGTATATTATATAAACTCGAGAAAAACTAATCTGATTTGTAACTATCTGTGAATCTGGCCGCAGAATGGAGTAGAAAAGAACACTGACATTATTTTCACTGTTGTTTAAACAATCTTGAATAAACATGCGAACGGTATTTTTCTTATGGTTCTGTATGTCACAAACAATTCAACCCAAATTTCAGCGGAAAACATTACTTTCAGAAGGGCTTACAATTTTCTTTGAACTACATATTTCTATACTGAACAATTATCACACTCATATTTTGTGTCCCATATACAATTGTAAAACATTTTTATCAGTAATTTGTCTTTTAAAAACAGATTTTCAATTTATTTTATACTTATATCATAAATCAATATACGCACATTTATAAATATGCTCAATCACACATTATTATTCTTCACCAACATGTTTTGGTAACTTATCATCAGGGTGTCTTATAACAAGAATACAACCAACATACAAATATGTATGATAAAACCACTTGATGTTACACTGTAACATTTACACATGTTTGTTTGTTGGTCTATCACCTAAGTATAATATATTCTTCAATGCATGGACATGGAACACAAAGATTTTCAGTTATCCATGATGCAACTAAAATAATAATATTTGACTGTGTACAACAGCAGCACTCTTTGACAACAGGTCCATCCAAGATAATAGAAAAGTAGCTTTCAGTAAGAAACTTTGTTTTGATCCAAATAATGTAATGTAGTTCAACTGGCCTTCATATAGACATATGACAAGTTATTTGCTTATTTTAGTGGTCTATTATATTTAGTTTAATTCTGCTACTATGTGCAAAAACGACAACTGTGGCACCATAAATTTAGGGTAGAAATTAAAAAACAGAAACACAAGGAAAGCACTAAAATTGAACTAAACATACACATCTCCTTTTGTAAACTTGGTCCCAACACCAACTACAAACATGACTTAACAATTTTGTTGCAACAGGCCAGCAGGAAAAGGCAGTAAAATAGGACTATCACAGACAATTGCTATTAATGTAACACAGGATGCTCCAAATTATTAGATACAAAGCTATTCATAGCACCATACTCTTGGCAAAACTAACTTAAGGGGGGGGGGGAGATAAGGGGAGGGGAGCTATTTTCTTTAATGAGACTGTTGGTGGTGGATGAATGGAGTATGGAGCAATGGTAGTATGAGAGTGACATGGGAAAACAGAAATATTTTGAGAAAAACATGTCCCCGTAATTCTTTGGCAACACAAACCTCACAATTAACCTGAGATTGAGCCAGGGCCTTCACAGTGAGGCCAGCAATGCAAAACAGAATTGATCTCAACCATGAAATACCAACATTTACAACTTCGTATCCTTGCTTCTGGAACTACCTAGGTCAAGGCACCAGCTATCCTGTTGGAAGGTGTCTCATTAACTTTTTATGTCTTCCACAGTCTTTACAACCACACGCCAAAAATTATGATACTACATAACCACTGCAGTTTATACAGTTTAAGTTACCTATAAACCATTTATTTCACTGTTGATAATTCAAATAAGAACCTAAACATTTAAAACACGTGACTGAAAATAATATCTGAAAATACAAGCGTTTCTGATACTTGAAGTTACTTTTGATTATTCTTATTTTTGGGAAGATGGGTTTTGTATTGAGTCACTACAATGTAGTAAATTTAGTTATGAAAGTATAAGTATTACAAAACCACAATAATATTTTGTAGGATAATAATATATGAAGTAGATCAATTAACAAAAATCCAGATAAATACATGCAAATCATTTTCTTTTTCAAATTCATACAACCCAATAAAGCAGTAAAGCACATAATATAAGACTAACTTTTCATTTATGAGATGTCAAGATCCCAAAAATCAAATACACAAGATATTTTAGGCATGTTCGAATGCTCTCTCAAGGCACATTGGCCTGAAGTAAATTAACAAGTTTCAGAACTTTATTAATAAATCAAGGAGCCTCAAATGAAATCATCATTACACAACAGGCAATTCATTAGTGACCAACTTGCAACTTCTCCTTTACAGTGATTTTAGTGCTTTAAGCTAATCAAATTGTGTAAGGTTCACAAAGGGGCAATGAATGACACATGTTTAAAATAATGAAAAATAATATCTCTCCTACACTCTACAAACACAATGGCTGGTCAATCAAACATTACTCAGACACAAAAGTAACTTAATTTAGCTCACAGGTTCTGTTTATTTTCCACTACAGATGTGATCCTTCAGAAATACAAGTCCTGCCACTTCTTGAATATTCACAAAATCACAAACTTATTTTAAAAAATGCATGACATGAGCATCTTTAAAAGAAATACATTCTATTTCTATGGTAAGGCCAAAGAGAATTTCTTACGAATAGGAAATGGAGCCAGGATAACGTAGTCAGTAAAATGACTAGTATATGAACTGAGTGAACTGGGGTTTCAATCCTGGCAGAAGCAAGAGATTTTTCCCTGCTACAAAACACCCAGACCAGTTCTGGGGCTCAACCAGCCTCCTATTCAATGTGCATCTGGGGTTCTTTTGCGGGAGTAAAGTGGCCAGCACATCAAGTTGAACATTCACCTCCAACTAAGGTGGGGGTTAAGAATGAGGGGAACAATACCTCTCTTTCCCTTATATTCCTTCCACAGGGATAACTTTACCTTTTATGAATAGGAAATAGCATATTATGTTCTCTATTTCAAACCAGAGTTTTCCAAATTGACAGCCAATTAGCCAGACCAATCCTTCATAGAAATCAATCTGACAAGCAGCATCCATAGACTTCTTAATTCCTGCAACATAACAATTATTGAAAAACTAGTAGTTCCTCACACAACATATTTTTGTGGCAATCAATAACTAAAAATAGTGTGCTCAAAATTCAATACACTTAGTCTATCTGGTCCTAGACAAGAAGTTGTTTTGAAAACGTTTTTCTGTGTGTCATGAAAAAGAATTTATATTTCCTACAAGCAACATGCTTTACATGAATCCTTTCATAATTCACTTGCCAACCCTGTTACATCTCTTTAGTACACTATCAACATCAATAATGATTTATTCTTGTAATACTGAAAAAGGTGTTACAAGTAACCACCAGATTCCACTGCAATAATTATATTTTTGTACAGTAAAGAATATCAGTGCTATGTGATTGCATGTACAAAATTAGAAAGTGGAAGACACACTCACAAAAGAGTTGTGTGCCAATCAGTTTTATGAGAACATTTCACTTTTACATTAAATTTCGTTTGGGCTGCTACAGATTTAAACAAATAACATGGTATGGTTAACTTAAATTGAACAATTAATTTCACTTCTGCAACCATGGACTATTACAGACCATCATATATGAATTATAGTCTCCCATTACACAGTATACAAATGAAGTTATTTAATAATTTTTGAACATGAAGGAGACAAATATGCCTGACTGTCTCATAATATTTAAAAAACAAGAGGATAAACTGTAAATAAATCTGATTACAGAGATTATACTGTACTTAATAGATGCTTCAAAATTACTTCATGATAAAACAGTTTTACTTTACAATAATCTTAATCCTCCATGGTATGGCCTGGAAATCACTATATGCCTTAAGCCAATTAAAATATCTTGGCAAAATGCAAAGTAAAAATATTATATAGACATCAAAATAAATTATCATAAAAACAGACACACAATAAACAATAACAGTGATGTAAAAATAAACCCAAGCAATCTCAAAGTAGACTGCAATGTATGTTCTGGCAACTCAAGCATCTCTTTTTCTGGAACCTGCAAGTTATCAGTCTTTGCAAACAAGCACACTTGTGATGTCCTTGCACAGGGTATGTTTAGAAAGCAATAAGGATTCTGTTTTCCTTCACAGTCAGATTCACACTTACACATAACTGAACCCTGATGCCATGGCTTCAACATCACAACTTCCTTCCCACTGTCAGAATCCCATATGTTATTTTTTGAAGTTCTAGCCAGCCAATTCCTTGTATGGGGTGCCTGGTTTCCCTGCACAAAGTCGCTATCAAAGTGCATATTTGTACTGTCATTCACCTCCAGCCCACTGAATTTTGAATGCAGGTCAGCAGAGAACATGCTAACTACAGGGCCTTTAACTGGGGTGTATTCCATCTTCTCAGCACAGTGAAAAGACTGAAGGCTAGGGCAAGATGCAGTATGTGCTCTGCTAGTTCTGACACTGACCCCAGCAACTCGCATTGGTACCAAATGATGTTTGGTACTGGACATACCACTCTGGACTTCTTGGTTTCTTGCCTGCAGCAACAATGTGAGATCATTGTGAGAAGACAGCTGCCTTATTTGGAATCTAGATAGTTGCTGCAAGTTAGAAAGTCTTCAGACCCCATCACTGGCATCTGGAGATATGTCATAGCGGCTACGAAGTTTCCAGAGGCGGACAGTGCAATCACTGTAAAGAAAACCTTTTGTTATGTTCACATATCACAAACACTAATAATGAAGCCAGAGCTTTTTATTATAAAAAACAAAGTAAATTTAATACACAATTTTTTTTATAAATATTTCTGCAATGTTTCCTAATTTGTATGCATCTGTAGAAACTTATGAAATTAATGTGTGGAATAAACAAAAATAGTTTTAAAAAATCCAAATATAATAATTATCTGCATAAAGTCAAGTACACACTACCTGGAATATCTTCCAGGGATAAGCACAAATCTCGAGGGGATAAATATTTTATACTGTAGACATAATTTTCTCATCATGGTCAATTCCCTTGGAAAAACAAGAATTTGTGAAGGATGCCAAATACAAGTGGAAAACTTGCATCTGCACATTCCTTCTCATGGTTATCACTATTCTTCTTACGCACGGGTAAAAAATGTCATATTCACAAATTAATAAGGAAATCCTTGGTGTAAAATATGAGATACTTGATAACAATTATGGTGTAATGAATGAATAGTTGGTGTATAAAAATTTGAAGTATTTGTTGTACTTGCATATAACAAAATCATTGAACGCCCACTATAAGAAAGTTCAACTATTAGTTCAGTGTACTAACAAATATGCATGATTAGGACAAGTCAGCCACCTTGCACTCTATATAACCCACTGCATCCAGGCTATTGCCCTCATTCTCATACTCGACTATAGTTTGTAACTAGTGGAGAAGGCTCTGACCACGATATCCGAGAAGAAGCACTAACACGTGTATAGGACACATACGACTTCTGCTCATTCAAGGTAAGCTGTGCTGAATATATTGGAAAACTTGTAACTTCGATAATCTCTAGGCGAATTGAACAGTATGCTTTCTGTGGTTCATGCTAATTATTTTGTAGTTCAAGTCAGATAACTTAGCAGTAACTTTGAAAGGACCTGCTCAGAATTTGTGGAACTTAAAACATTTCCCGGGTTTTCTCACTGGGTTGTAGAGGTAGACTATGTCCCCTAATTGGAAGCTTCTTAATTTCGCTTTTCGGTCGTACAACCGTTTTTATTTAGATGCGATTTTCTGTTCGCCTTCTTTATTGACCTCTAAGCTAACTTTAAACTACATTTCAGGGTTTCCAATCAGCGATCCAGATCAAAATTTTCCTCCTCCTTTGAGAGTTTGGCCTTCAGATCATATCGCTAGGTAATGTCATTTCCCTTCCATGGAGCAAATAGAAAGGACTGTAGCCTGTTGTTGCATTAGGTGTTGCACGGTACGCCATCAAGTAGAACGGTACTAGGGTGTCCCAATTTGTATTTGCGGAATCAATGTAATGGGAGAGACCCGTGTGTAAAGATCGATGCCATCTCTCAATCATACCATTAGAGGAAGGGTGATAGGTCGATGTGTTTACTCGTTGGATTACCAGTATTTTACATGTCTCTTTGAAGAATGAAGAGATGAACGATCGGCCTTGGAGGAAGGGTGATAGGTCGATGTGTTTACTCGTCGGATTACTCTGGTACATGTTTCTGCGGATTGGTCAGGAATGAGGAGGGCCTCTGCATATTTGGTGAAGTGGTCTATAAAAGTCAGCAGGTATTTGTTCCTGCGTGGGGTCACCAAATATGGGCCTGTTATGTCCTTGATGTGACTTTGAAAGGGGGTGTTGGCTCCTCCACTTCTAGTGGGGCTACGAATTCTCTATCCTCCTTCCGTCTCTGATACGGGTCACATTTCCTGACATAATCTTCTACTGATTTCCGCATGCTGGGCCACCAGTAGCTGAGAAAGATTAGGTCGTAGGTTCTCTTCATTCCGGAATGTCAGATGTAGACTGGATTGTGGTTCGCTTTAAAAACATCCCTGGCTACAGACTTAGGTACCACTAGTTGATGTCTGTAGTCGGATCAACGCCTATACATGACACCATCGTCGTCTAAAAAATATTCACTCTTGCTGGACTGGGTTTTTGGTTTTTGTGCGCTACAAAAAGAGTCCTTTCCTTGTTCTATAAGTATCCTTTCTTTAATGGAAGGCTGCCCTCCATTATAACGCCTATGTGTCGGCTCAAAGCATCAATATGACTAATTTTGGACCCTGTTTTGTGTACGACAATAAGTCAAATTCGTTCAATGACTTTGTTATATGCAAGTACAAGAAATACTTCAGATTTTTATACACCAACTATTCATTCATTACAATAGTATTCCTTAAAGACACACACACATACATATATATACATACATAGACACAAATAACAAAGAAAACACAAATAACAAGCAAAAAAACTCACTTATAAAGAAAATACTACAAGGTACATAAAATATGCCAGTACAGCCATGGTGCAAACTGCAGACACACATGGGATATCAGATGTGGAAGAAAAAGGGACTATAATGCTATGTAAATTTAACACAAGACTAGTTCTCAACATTATTTCAGTTCCTGGATTACTAGTTACAATCATTCCCTTCAAACCATACAAATCTGCCATTATCAAACAGGAAGTATTCTTTAATACCTGTGCAAGGACAAATATAATTCATATCTCTTTGGATTTAATGTGAAATATACTGTCTCCCATCACTGCCTAGTACAGCAAATCTTCACCATTCACAGGAGTTATCTTCCTGCAAAAGAAATTATCAACAAATTCATCTGCCATCTGGAGGCAATTTTTTTAAAGAATGGGTAGTAAGTTGTGGCCTCCATGACAGCAACAGAGTCTTTGTCATCAGGTTCACTGTGCACTGTCAGGTGTTCAAAGTCCTTCTCAGGTAACTCAGCAGCATGAGAGTCAAGCAATTCCTGGATATCAGTCTCCTCCAAATCTGAGAATTCCTCTTGTGGAGCTTACTGGGATATTACAAGGATATTCCTTACATCATCCTGCTGGTTGGAATTATCCCAGAAATCATCAAGTGCTTCAAGCAAAAGCTTCCTCTAGCTGCATTCAGAACTGTGGTCTTCTGCCTGTCCATGGTTCCTCTATATCTACCATGCAGTCAGCTAGGATGTACTATTCCCAGCATTTGCTGACACTACAAAGGTATCCTTCCCACCTGCATACAAGATACTGGAAAAGGTGCCATGAGTGTGATAGCTTTTTAATGCTGAGATGATTCCCTGATTGGGCTGCTGCAGGAGACTGTGGTGTCAGAAAATTTGAATAATCCAGTGGGTGAGACCAAGATCCTGTGGATGCCCTGGGGCATTACAAGGACCCTGAATGCCAAATTCTTGGACCTCAGATACAGTTTTCAAACCAGTCTCTACTGTGATGGTCTTCTCCCTCACAGCAACACCAATGACTGACAACCATTTCTGCATCTCATGTTCCAGCCATACACACAAGGTCTTTTCCATCTCTTCAAGAAAGGGTGTCATAATTTCTTACAAAACAAATATTCACTCAGAGAAGCACTGGTCTAAATGCTGTCCATGATATTGTCTTCATTTTTCTTGATGAAATGAAGGAGTATGGGGCACTAGTGGAACGAAAATGTAACATGATCCTAACAATTATACATGTAATTAATTCAGTATTTCTGGAATTATCCATATTTAAAACAAAATTAAGACAATTTATATTCTTATGACAATAAGAACACATGCAACCTCACAGTGTAAACACTGACAATTCATATCTATATGGTGCTTTACTATTCAACCTTCTCCTCTTGGACATGTTATTCCACAGCAGTGTCATAGCTTGTGGCAAAAAAAAAAAGCATGCTGTCTAGTGTAGCAGTATGTATTACTTACCACTTAAACAAATAAATGCAATATCATTTATATTAACAAAATAATACAGCTATTTAAAATATCCCTTCATTTTAAAGCACCTTAATATGAAACAAAGCATTTTTATTGCATTCTAAGCTTTAGCACATTCTGTCACAATCACGGTTAATTCAGATGACAGTCTTCTGGGTTTTGATACCATGCAGGTATGTACGTTGATACTGACATTCTTCTGAAATGTCACAGTCAACCTACTGAGAATGGCAAAACCCTAAAAATTACCATCAAAACATCTGCCATAAAACCCAAAACCTTAACGCAAGATTAATATTTTGGAAAACAAAATTAGTGCAACCCAACATGAAATGCACAACAACTGTTATGCAAGCAGACATGAAAATAATGAAATGTGCTGAAACATGCCAACAATACAATCTCACAGATTTAAGAATAAACCAGTCACCTGAAAGGGAAATACTGAAGATGTTGTTCATGAGCGGATGCTGCTGGCCTTTCACTTGCAGACTGATTTTCAAGGGCATGGGGGTACTATATGAAAGGATTTTATGACAAGGACAAAATGATTCAAAACAACCTCCTCCTCACTGTTAGATCCCTGAGAGAGTATGAAAACATACTTCCTGTCTAAATTCCTGCTTTATATACAGGCTCACTGTGTGGCGGATACCTCACATACTTACTAACTTTTGGGAACTAAGAACTGAAGTGTTTCCCAATGTTTACTGTAACTCCTGAAATAATTTATCTTTTGACAGAGAATTACAAACAATCAAACCATGTATGGCAGTTCTCAGATTCAAACCAGGTTCATAAAAAGCTTTTTTTGACAACACATCTCCAACTCATTTATGGCTGAGAAGACTTGTGAATGTGCCAAACATTATTCTCCTTGGGAATAGAGGCAATAAAAAGTATGTATTTAGAAAATAAAGCACACATATTTTTTTAATAAGTATAATGGAAACACACTGCAACTGTGTTTGTCCCCCTCCCCCATGGTTCCTGTGCACTAAGAAATTTTGATAAATCCTGAATTACCACATTTACTTAAATATTAAGAAGAGAATTTTCTTTCCTAACACAACATTTGAACAGGGCAGTTTACTTTATAATCACATACAAAATTAAACACATGCAGTACAGGCATTTTCTTGAAAAGAGAAGATTGTTAAGAGGGGTCATCTTACAATCGGGTAAACACAGCATATTACAAGCATATCAGAAATGAGTACTAATCCTGGAGAATAGTTCTGAAAGTCTTGCATGTTTATTGTACTTCTACTGTAGCTCTCAAAAACTGGGTATTTGGCAGTCCTCTGATTAATTCTACAGACAGTTAGTCTGGAATCTTAAGACCCACACAGACTTGAATATAACATTTCCATCTCACTTTCCTTTCTTGAGGAAAGAGAGTGGTCTTGTGCAATTAGAGGGCGTCTCTCTGTGTCCCCTGTACAACTTTTGAACCAGCTGACTGACTGACATGACCTGTGGTATCAAGACAATGTCACTGAAGGGGGGGGGGGGGGGGGGGCACGCAGTGGGGGTGTGGGGGTTTGGGGGGGGGGGGGGGAGGGAGACATACAACAGGTCCCCAAAAAAAAAAAA
>Ga0131853_10021175_pt1 | contig 11803 bp, 11 predicted proteins | sample TergutLab28metaG_FD_92764 | JGI IMG/M metagenome (GOLD analysis project Ga0131853, IMG submission 92764) | Labiotermes labralis P1 segment gut microbial communities from Petit-Saut dam, French Guiana - Lab288 P1 (version 2) (version 2) | ecosystem: Host-associated > Arthropoda: Insects >...
CCATCCCCCATACTCACCCAATCTGGCCCCCTGTGACTTTTTCCTCTTCCCCAAGCTGAAGCTTCGGATGAAGGGTCGAACATTCGACACCACTGAAGAGATTCAAGAGGAATTGCAGCGGGTACTTGACACAATTCCAAAAAAGGACTTCCAGGGATGCTTCCAAGCATGGCAGAAACGTTGGTACCACTGTATTCGTGCAAAAGGGGAGTACTTTGAAGGTGATGGAGGAATTTAACATCCAAGGTAAGCAAACTTCTTTTCACAAGTACTGTCCTGGAACTTTTGGACACACCCTTGTATTCTACTTTCTGCCAATGGGGCTCGGGTGTCGTGGGCAATGCTGGTAACGTAGTGGTATAGTGTTGATGTTCCATGGGTTCAGCGTGATCACCATTTACAGTGTACTGAGTTAAGGAACATACTTGCTATTTTGGTTGTGGCTGGGCGTACTTTGATGCGGGGGCAGTGTCTGCTGCGTCGCACTCAGCTTCTGGTAAGCATGGTCGAATGATCCCTCAGCTTCAGGCTGTGTATACTGCATGGGCTCTTGGTCCTGCATATACGCCACTGTCGCTGAAGACTCACAGGAACGTATTTGCTGTCTTTGGTTGTAGTTGGGCGTCCTTTGTTGCGGGAGCTGTGTCTCCTGCGTCACACTAGGTTTTTGGTGAGAATGGTCAAATGATCCCTCCATTTCAGGCTGAGTATACTGCATGGGCTCTTGGCCCTGCATATACGCCATTGTCGCTGTAGACTCACAGTGTTGAATTTGTAGGCTATGTACCGTGTTTAACAATTACTGGGTACCATATACGTTCCTCGTATGGGTGATGTCAATACTAATATCAGGATGGCCGACACTGAACGAGGTCGGTTTACGTTGTAAATATCACAAGCGTCAGGCAGAGCGAAAGGCACACGTCCTTACTCGGCAAGACTCGAACGGATACTGCGCATTACATGAGGTAGACTCAAGCAGGCGAAGTTTGTGTGTATCAGAGTGCACCTTAGTTTGTAACATTACAGAATAAGCGCAGCCTGCAGGTACTCCAGAACAGGAGGCTGACAAGAATACTGGGATCAAAAAGGAGGAAGTAATACCGCATCACAAGACTCACCATTTGTACACCTTGCAGATATAATCAGGGCAAACGAACCACAGAACATGAGATAGGACAGGCGTATAACATGCATGGGACGAATGAGAAATGCATCAGTATGAAGATCTACAGGACACCACCAGCAAGCATTAGAAGTAGACAGAAAGACATTAAAATTATTCTATGATGGTAAGGTACAGATTGGATTCATTTGGCTCAGGACAGGGAATAGCTGCTTGTTATGTATACAGTAATGAAGTTCCAGATTTCATAGAATGCAGGAAATTTACTGTGTACCTGCATGTCTACTTGCTTCTCAAGAAGGACCCTGCTCCATAACTCAGTCAAAACAACAATCCAGTTCAGCTTTTGCACAATTTCCCTGTGGTGAAGCAATCTAGTCTATGAATATTTCAAGAGTGCTGACTACACAGCTCAACTTCTTCACAGACATGTTTCTATATTGTGAAATTCCATTATATGACACTTGTTTTTCCAATCAAACTAATGTTGTAAGTTGAGACATATTCCACCGGAAAATTTCGTGGTTTTGCCACAGCACTATTTGCACTCTTATTCCCAGGCATTATAAACAACAGCAATGAACAGTCTCAAACCAAAATATGCTCTGCACAGCAAACACACAACTGGCCATCCCCCTATATCACCAACATCTGCACAGAGGCAAACCAATGATCCGCCACACATAATGTCACAAACACATTCACCCGCCTAACACCACAGAGCAGTGTCCATCTTCAGAAGCTAACAGTTCCTCAGGTGGTAATAAAATTCCCTACATTTTATGGAAACCAAAAGTTCATTACAGTGTTCAGAACTACCCATTGCTCATCTCTGTCCTAATCTAAATGCAGCCAGTCCACACCCAACATATTCCTTCATAAACAATAAGTGGGCCAGGATGGCAAAGTGGGTATAGCAACTATGAACATGGTTCAGGGTCCAAACCCTCCTTAAGGCCAGATTCTCTGCACTGTCCAAAAAAGCCCTGGGGCTCAGCCAGCCTCCTATACAATGGGTGCCAAGTCTTTCCTGGGGGTAAAGAGCTAGGGCAAGGTGTTGACCAGCCACCCCATCTCCCATCTGGTGCCAAGATTACAGAAAGGGTAGAGCTATAGACCTATACTTCTACTCCCCTGTTCATTTATGGCATGTTAGCAGACAAACTTCACCCTTTTTAGCCATCTTAATATTATCCTCCCATCTATACCCAGGTTTTCCAAGTGGGCTATTTCCTTTAGGTTTTCTCACCAAACGCCTATGCATGCAAGTCTCTTCTCCTCCATATGTGCCACATGCCCTGCCCGTCTTTCTCTTTGATTTTATCAACAAAATAATATTTAATGAGCATACACCAAGAAGCTCCTTATGCAATTTTCTACACCCTCCTGTTATTTCTTCCCCCGTAAGTCTTCGCATCTTCCTCAACATCTGATGTTTGTCCCTTCAAATAACAACCCCAGTTTCACACTAATATAAATCAACAGGCAGAATTACATTTCAGGATTAGATTGGAGTGTATAGACTTGTCTACCAGAACTATATGACGGCAGAGATATGTATATAATTTATTACATAAAGAACAACTACATGTTTCGGCCCTTTCCATTGGCCATCTTCAGGTTGATAAATGAAAAAACTTAGTAAGCACCTATACTCGACTTGTGTGGGTTGTATACAGTGGGGAGGTAAGAGGTGAAGTGGGTACGAGATCTCGTATTTGTTGTGTAGGATGGGTGGTGTGGGTACATGGGTTCTGCTGTTTTTGCTATTCTAGGTTAATATAGTTGGATCTATGGTATCATGTTTGTAGAGATTACATGTACATGTAATAAATTATATACATATCTCTACCATCATATAGTTGTGTCAGACAAGTATATACACTCCAATCTAGTTTATTATAAACACAACGGCGATGACGAACCTTAGGATATTTTGTTCCTGATCCTACCGCTCACGTAAGTGATCAGAATACTCTACTTTTTTTTTTTTGCTAAAATTTGTTGTTTTGCCTATTGTTTGTATCCATGTTAAATATCTATCTCAACTGTCTATTATTCCACAACTCACACTAATGTACATCACAGCCATTGAAAGTTAATATAACTTCTTATTTTATCCGACTACCACCAGCCACTACTCCACTGCACGTGGATGGTTTCCACAGCAAGCTACAGCAATACAATAAACAAGGTGACAGGAAGTAGCACATGCTATGAACCAGATAAAATATTGACCCTATAGGTACTCACCCTTCTGGTGGTTGTCTGGAAAGGGTGGCAATACGTGCCAGCACCTCAATTGTGTGATACAGGTCACTTTCTGTAACGGTGCTGTTCATGCGTTCATCCACTAGGTACAGCTGTACCAACTGCATGGCAAATGAAACTGCCATGTAGTTCAGTCCACTCTCCATAGACTGCGCTAAATGCAAATCATATTGCGGCAGGCTAACCAAATGTGAACGGATAAGACAGTCCACTGCATCTACATTATATCTGAATTCTTCTCGACACTCTATCAAACACCTGCAACAGGTAAGAATATCTTTCTTATTTACAGTACAGTCTTGACTGGGAAGCACTTTCTTTAATGACAGCTGTTAGCTAATTTACACTCAGGAATATTATAAATTGATGGCAGAAAAAAAGTTAATGTGTTTTTGTATCCAGTACTGCTTGTTTGATGAAGGAGCACTGCTACTGTAGAAGGTCACCAGGTCTTTACCACTTGTCCTGATAACAGCTGAACTAAGGTGAATGAATGAATGAACAATGAAAGGATATGTAGCAGTGATGGAATGATACTGACAAAGCAAACTCCAGGTTCCCAGCGCCACTCTGTCCACCACAAATCCCACATAGAATGAATGGCATGCCATCAGACCTGCATCTCTTTACAGTGACAGGCTAACAACTAACGAACTGTGTCATAGTAAGGCCTTAAAGAAAAACTCATCTACATAATATTTAAAAATTCAATTCCCATCTCACAGAAAACACTGCATTACTATTACCACGACAAACAAGTTAACTCTCTTTATGGAAACAATCACTGTTTATTGTGAGAACACAAAACATATAAACACAATGTGTGGTGAAAATGCAGTTTCTGAATGTTAACACAGCTAGTATATAGTTACCACTGTGTTCTAAGTGGGTTCAGTGCCATGAAACACACCTGGTCACTTGTTTGTTAGTCCACGGCACACCATACGCTCTTGGATCCTGCAGGGCTTTCAGGACTCTAAGATGAATGTCTCGATGTCTGATCACCAGTTCGGGGTCATTTGACATTGAGGGTAACCCATCTAATATTCCTTCAACAGCCTGAAAATAAAATAATTCCATTCTCATAATATCTGCACAAATAACATGATCAAATCTGCACCTACACATGGGGTCCGTAGTCATCGGTAGGTGGATCCCTTAAGCAGCACCTGGCTAGCAAGTGACATGTAACAGGCACCAACATGAAGCAAGCCGTACCTCCTGCCTACAGACACTAGCCGCTGGTTCCTTCACTGCTGGGACACAACTGATGCCACACTGGGCCACATACTTCAAGGTCCCAATTAATCACATACATCAAGCCTCTACTGTACTGAACAGCACACTACACAAAGGCTGCAGAATTATACCTGGAGATAACAGCTGATCTTGTGTCTTACCTTCTGTACCAGAGAAACGGCTGTCATGGCATCTCTCGACTTCCTGGCTATAAGCAGTGCTTCCAACAGATTATGCAGGCTGCCAACATGACAATTTGATGGTATCACCGATTGATTTCCAATTATACTTTGGAGGTAATGATCTAAATCATTTGCAATTTTTTCAAACACTGCACCTAGTTCATCTGTTCCGTAAGTCTGTAACAGAATGGTATAAAATTGCCTATGAATTTGCAAACACTTGTAGAGCTTACTCAGTAAACAGCAGCTACATTCTATGTACTTACAAGCTGAGAGGGTCCTGTGTTTTGAAATGGTGTGGCTGACGTGTTCGAGTCCTGATAAGAGAAATAAAAGCAGCTACATTCTGGTACAAAATACATTTAGTAGTTCAATAAAGACAAAAGTCTGAGAGGTTCTGATGATGGTATAGTGCTGCAATGATGCCAGTGCAGCATTCTACAGTGTCCAGTAATTCAAATAGGCTCTTTCTAAAGAACCCAACTCAGAACGTTTCTTCTCTACCTTCTCACCTGATAGAAGCAGAATGAAATCCAACTCCATGCAGCAGAGTTCTTCTTGAGAAGCTAACATTTCCTCAGGCAGTCTAGAAAGTTCCCAAATTTCATGGCACTGAAAGGTTCACTACCATTTTCAGAACTGCCTCCCATGTGTCCCTATCCTGAGTTGAGTTAATCCAGTCTACACAATCCCACCCTATTTAAGATCCACTTTACCATTATCTTCCCCTCTATTCTTGTTTTCCAAGTGGTTCCTTTCCTTCACATGTCCCCAGAAATACCATATATGTACTTCTACTCCACATGCCCCAAACACCTCACTGCCCTTCACTGCATATGAAGAAAACATGAAGCTGTTCATTATGCAATTTTACTCAGTCACTCTGTACGCCCTCTTAGGCCCAATATTCTTCCTCAGCACCATATTCTCCAATCATCTCAGTCTATGTTCTTCCCTTAATGTGAGAAACAAAGTCTCATACCAATATAAATAACAGGCAACATTACTGCTCCGTATATGTTAATCGCTGTATTCTTATACAGTAGAAAAGAAAACAAATGACTCAGGAATGAGTGGTAGCAGGCATATTGGCACACAGGCACATGGGCAGACCAAGTTTCCTAACTGATGTGTCCTGCTCAGAATAGCACATGATGGACAAAGCAAAAAATGCAACAATGAACTGAATTCACCGTCCACCAGTCATTTCCCATCTTCCTACAACAATCAGCAATATGTAACAGACCTACCACAACAGATTTTGGGATGAACATTGCTGCATCTCGATCAGTAAGCGGCAGAAAACCAGGGATGTTACGAGCAAACTCTTCATAGACTGCCATCTGCTGAGACGTAACTCCTCCCACTTTCAGTCGAATCTGTTCTGGCATGCGCTCAGCTTGATATGTGAGCACCAAAGGATCACAGTAGCGCCGACCTTCACTGCGTGCATGTTTTCGTAATTCAAACTCCTACAACAGCACAACAGCAGAGTGACAAAACAATAACTCAGTTATCAAAATGAAGTCTTCCCTAGCAGTTGCTCTGTTAGTACGGAAGTGATTGCCAACAATTCAGAAGTATCACCAAGTACGGAGGTGCTGAGCAATCCCCAATGATACAGACAATGACACAATTCAATGTATTCATGACTTCACTACTTCATGAAATTAAATGAATGACACTAGTGCAGTTACAATTAAACCATCAACACATTTTATACAACATACCATTTGCAAATCAATAATTCACAACAGCGCAAAATTTTGAGGTTTTATCTGACAAATTTAATGCATGAGCTGCACTCAAGTAGTCAGTTCTTAAAAAAAGTTAATTCAGTTTTTGTTCATTGTGTGCTGACTCAACAGCCTAATGGTTACTGATGAGTATAAAATCAGCACATACACACACAGAGAGAATGCTAAAAGGAACAAATGGATGCATATTAGAATACAGATTCCCTCAGATGTGATGCCCCATCATCAGTTAAGTGGTTCCTTATGTTTCAGAGTACCATTCTGCCTTCATCTCAGACGAGGGCACGGTGCTCCTTCAAAACAACACAGCATCACTTCTCAGAAGACCCAGCCCCTGCCAACATCATGTGAAAACCTCAAACCTCACATAGATAATTTCCTATGAACACAGACTTTTCCATGTTTAAATAATGGTTGCAAAGAACTGGGGTACAATTTGATAACTCACAGTTAAAAGTCGTTTGTCAATTTCGGGAATTGCTTTCTCAATAGCAGTCTTCTGTATGAATGCACAGGCAAGCTCCATGTTGTCCTGGGCAGCAATTGTTGCAGCCTGTTCCACCAACTCTTTCTGCTGCGGTGTGGCACCCTGAAGTCAAAAAGAACTGCTGTATGCGGTATACATTACACAGCAGCGACAGTCACTGGATTCTCAACACGAAGACTGAGTTCGATCGCAGGGTGTACGTATGTGGAGAAAGGGATGGAGCAAAGAACTGCCAAGTTACCATTGTCACTGCTCTGTATGCAGCTAGATCAAGGGTTGGAACAGCAGGCCCACTTGGGAACACAGTTTGAAGGAACTTGTGCCTTATCCCACTCCTACAGTTATACACTGCATTAGCATTGTGTACAGGGAACAGCTGTACCATGGTTCAGGTAATTTCTGACTGGTCTCTCACCACAAAGGCCCCAATTCAATTCCAGGCCAGTCCATGTGGGATCTGTGGTGGACAAAGTGGCACTCTGTCAGGTTTCTCTCCAAGTACGTTGGCTTTCCCACTGTCAATTCACCAGTGCTCCACTCATTCATTTATCCATCACCAATTGTACACAATGCTAGCAACTGGCAGCAAAGTTAAATAACACACAAAATGACTGTGAAGGGTTATGTTATACGTAAAGAATTCTGTGTTAGAAGTTCCGCTTACAGATTAGAATAGCAAAGACAGCATGTACCACATTTAACTGAATCTGAGCTGACCTAGACCAGAACTGCTGTTTGCTGTGCTCTTGCATCACTATACTGTGTTACCAGGCACTATGTTTACTATAAACACACAGTCATTACAGTACAACAAATGTTCTCTTACTTGTTCAGGTATTTTCCATTCGTAGCAGTTCAAATTAATTGCAAATATCGCAAATCTACTGTATGGAACCACTGTTTGGTATACTTCCCTTCAGAACACTTACCATAAGTGTAGATAAAAATGTCTGCTTCAGATTTGTACTAATTGACACCAGCAACTGGTCCCGACATGTTATCATGGCCATTCCTGCAGTCAAATTTCGAACCATGTGATGTGCTGCCACTCGCATACGGGACTCATCAGAATCTAAGGCAAAATCTTTCTTGACTATCTGTTCACAAGTGGTTAGTGCTATCTTTATGGATCTGTCCACCACCGGATGAATCCATTCCTGTACCGCTCGCTCTACTGCTGGACGAATGAACTGCTTCAGATGAGGGTGGGCTTGGAACAGAGCAACCTGCAACAAATTACTTCATGAGTGAACTGAAAGACATAGCTAACACAACACTATCTCCACTGAGCACCAAGCTTCTTGCAAAGCTAAAAGTGGGAGAATCAAGTTCTCATTGCAGTTTTACTGAGAATTCAGGTCTTCTGACATATGGCGCTGTTCTGTTGGGTGTCTTGTCCCCGACTCTTCAGAGGAACAAGTGCCCATATTCAAGGACAATGGGTCGTTCTTCTTGGAGACAATTACGAGACGAATGCACTGTGTTCCTTCACAGCATTAGGAACCACTCACCCTATGACACAGTGTCACAATCAATGATATCCAATCCCCAAGTTAAACTATTCAAAAAATCCCCTGCATGTTATGAAACCTAAAGCTTCATTACCTTGCTCACATCAGCTCATTACTTGCCAAACAAACCCAGCTCATGGTCTCCAATTATTTTTTTGGGAGATCCATATTAATATTACCCTTCCAACCCTGTGTAACATTTCCTAAGATGTTGAATTTGCACAATCAAGAGGCTACAACCCCCTTCCCCACCTCCAAGATGGAGGACTACTCCTTTAGTCTGTCTCAGGCCTTTTTTTCAATAAATTCACAGGTACCAACGATATTTGCGACCGCCTCCTCCATCCACAACCCAAGGACGCACCATGCCATGATAAGAGGGACTTCACTAACATGGAGTGAAAGTTATGAAGTCAGTACAAAAGTGTTCACATACATATGTGGCCCACCCATAACATTCCTGCGACGTCAACAAACTGCAAAAATGACATCTACAGAACGCTGGAGAATTTTGAAGAAATTTATTGTTGCTATGGATTCTAAAGAAATAAGGTAGATAGCACAGTCAGTACACTGACTGGAGAAAAGGGGTTTGCATAGCAGTGAAGTCAGATTTTTGTTAATTGCCATGTGCAGACTGGTGCACAGCTAGGCACTGTGGGGTCTGTACAGGGGTTCAGAGCCAGGCTGTGACACTGGCCATTCACCTCCAAGTAGTGGTATAGGAGCTGCACCTCCTCAAGAAGTACAAGACACATAGTGGGTTGTGGTGCCTGTCCATTAGTCTATGTCATCCTAAACACTAACCACATTCACCATAATAATCACCACCAGACTAATGCAGTCTGATTCACAGTCCTACAATTCTTTGACCATGAAGCTGTCTACCCCAGTTGTTACAGTAAATTGCACCTAACCAAACCTAACCTAAACTTTCTACCCAAAGTGTTACAGCAGACTGCACCTAACCGTACCTAACCAAACAATTCTAACCGAAGTAGCAGACTGCACCTAACCATACCTAACATAACACTTCTACCCAAAGTGTTAAAGCAGACTGCACCTAACCGTACCTAACATTTCTACCCAAAGTGTTACAGCAGATTGCACCTAACTGTACCTAACCTAACATTTCTACCCTAAGTTTATAGCAGACAGCACGTAAGAGTACATAACCTAACCTAACATTTCTACCCAAAGTTTTACAGCAGACAGCACCTAACCGTACCTAAACTAACATTGCTACCTAAAGTGTTATAGCAGACAGCACCTAACCATACCTAAACTAACATTTCTACCCAAAATGTTACAGCAGATATCAACTAACCATACCTAACCTAACATTTCTACCCAAAGTGTTACAGCAGACAGCACCTAACCACACCTAACCTTTCTACCCAAAGTGTTGAAGCAGACTGCACCTAACCATACCTAACCTTTCTACCCAAAGTGTTGCAGCAGACTGCACCTAACCATACCTAACCTAACATTTCTACCCAAAGTGTTGCAGCAGACTGCACAAACTCACCTGTCCATTGACAGTAACATGGGGTGCCAAACTCCCAATCCCTGCCACACTGATGTCCATGTAACTGAACCGAGGATCTGGCGGTCCTGCTGGTAAATTTGAAGTCGGTGTAGTATTTGTTGGTGCCACTGATGTAGGTGGTGTTGCTGATGACGAGACTGCAATCTGAGACATTTCTTCGGTCGAAACTGCAGCATTGGATGTTGTGGTTGAAGCTGTAAATAAATTAAAGGTAAAGGTAAAGGTCAATGTGCAGGTCATGAAGGCATGCTTGGAGAGCAGAAGTATGGCCGCACACATTCTTAGCCTCAACACTGACGGCACTGAGTGGTCAGCTTCACAATGCCGACAGCTTTACTCCTGGGAGGTGAATCCCATTTAATACAAAAGTGGGCAGGCTTCAGAGCCATTGTCCCTTCTAGAAACTGAACCCCAGGCCATTCAGTCTACTGCCTAGTCACTAAGCTGAGTAAACTACTCCAGCTGCCAGTAAGTTACACCTCAGTTTCATTAAGCTTCTAAAAAGGACTGATATTAGGGACTGCAACCTTAGGACAACACAATTCTATGAGCTTCTGAGGTTCTGAAGGTGGTGAATGTGACAACAACAACCTAAAACAGTGCGCCATTTATCGAAACGTGGGGACTTGACAGTCAGCAAGGAGGGGTATTAGACTTGAAACTAAGATCTTCCATTAATGATTTATAAAATCTTACAATATACAGACCAGTAAAAATAACTGCCTTGGAACAAGCTAAAACATTTTTACTATGGTGGGACTACAGCTTTTTGACAAAATGACTGGCAGGTTATCAGATGCAAAATACTGATAATCACTGCTCTACATTACAAGCATATTAAGCTGCAACATATATCCTTTTCACCAAAATAATCTGTAATGAAGGCAGTCATGTGATGGTACACACCTGGCTGCTGCTGAGCTGGTGACTGAGATACAACCGGCTGGGCTGAAGGCTGTGACAACTGGTACTCCAGGTTCCTAAGCTTCTCCTGATCCTTCAGGTACAGTGAGGGCTTCAGATCCTGTCACACCCACAATACACATTAACACACGTACAACAAGGTGTGCTACAGTATCTAACAAGGAGCTCATTAGTGGCAAACATACTCAAACACATGTTCAGCCAGCACAATTAATCATCTTTTTATTTCTGACATTCCTGGGTATGTTTCCACTGTAAACAAGCATCTTCATGCTGTACATATGGTATGTGTGAATCACACATTTGTACAGTGCCAAATCTATAATGAGGGGTATTCCCATGTCACTCAACAGCAGTGACACAAAACAACATCTTAAAATATATACAGGATGTCCCAGGAGGAATGTGCCAGACTTCGGGAGAGTGTTCCTTATGTTAAAGTATACCGATATAACCCAAAACACCTATATCCAAAGTTGAATGGTTACGGAGATAATGGCCAGAGAAAAGCGGGGGCTTCTTGCAGTTCCAAATACTGCAACCTGCACAGCTGATGTGTCACGCGAGAGCATTGATGACCTTGAGAGTGGAATGCAGTGTTAATCGTGCCTGCATGACGATTAGTTGCTTGCATGGGAGTTGGAAGCGCCATGTAAAGTGCTTGGAGCCCTAAGGACGACTATGGCGTTAATGCGGGTGTTTATGTAGTTCAATTTAATGGCTTTATGTCACTCATACGTTAATTACATGTTAAGTA
>Ga0131853_10021176_pt1 | contig 11802 bp, 6 predicted proteins | sample TergutLab28metaG_FD_92764 | JGI IMG/M metagenome (GOLD analysis project Ga0131853, IMG submission 92764) | Labiotermes labralis P1 segment gut microbial communities from Petit-Saut dam, French Guiana - Lab288 P1 (version 2) (version 2) | ecosystem: Host-associated > Arthropoda: Insects >...
CGGCCGCGGGGTCCCCGGCCTCGGCCGCGGCGCCGGCGTCGCCGAGCGCGCCCGCGTCCGGCCAGTCGCAGGCCGGGGAGTCGCTCTCGGTTCCGCCGTCGCCGTCGCCGTCCGTGACGGGAACCGGGTCCCCGGCGGCCTCGGCCTCGGGCACCGCGTCGCCGTCGCCGTCCCCGTCGGCCACCGGCGTGGGCTCGATCGCCGCGGCCAACGGCGGCATCAGAGCCAACGCGGGCTGCGGTTCCGATTCCCAGGCCTTCGCGGGACCGAACAGTCCGCCTATTCCCAGCCCCACGCCCACGCCCACGTCTGCTCCCAGCCCCGGAGCGACCGCCTCGACCAAGCCCTGACGGCCGATGTCCCGGGCCGGCCCGGGACCCGGTGCTAGGGTTCCGAAGTTACTTAACGTACTCAAGTAGCTTCGAAGGGTTGTGTCATGGGCCTGAAGTTCCTGCTCCGCGGGCCGGTGCGCTGGATTGTCGCGGCCTGGGCCGTGCTGGCCGTCGGCGGACTGCTGCTGTTCGCGATCGGCCAGCTCGGCGGGAGTCCCCAGCCGGCGGGCCGCCCCGCTCCCGCGACCGGGGACGCCAACACGGCGACCGCCCCGGCCGGCGCTGGCGCGGTCCGGGTCCCGGCCGCGACCACGGTGGCCACGGTGCTGAGGACGTCCGCCCAGTACGTCCGCCCGGGGGCCGAAGGGCAGGGCGCGGTCCCCTCGTCCTGGTGGGGGCGGCCCTCGGTGCTCCCGGTGATCGGCACGCGGCCCGGCTGGGTCCGGGTCCGGGTCGCGCAGCGGCCGGACGGCTCCACCGCCTGGCTGCCCGCCCGCGACGTCCGGCTCGGGACCACTCCCTACCGGATCGTGATCGACCTCGCGACGACTCACCTGAAGCTGTACAAGAACGGGAACCTGATCCTGTCGGCCCCAGCCGGAGTGGGCGCGGCCGACGACCCCACCCCGCCCGGCGAGTACTTCGCCGCGTTCCGGGAGGCGCCTCCCGGGCCGGGATACGGGCCGTTCGTCCTGGTGACCTCCGCGCACTCGCCGTCGATCACCGACTGGTCCGGTTCCGGCGACGCCATCATCGGCATCCACGGCCCGCTCGGCGACGACACCGAGATCGGCACGCACGGCGCCCGGATCTCCCACGGCTGCGTCCGCCTGCACCTGCAGGCGCAGAAACAACTGGCCGACGTCCCCCCGGGAACCCCCATCGACATCACCGATTAGCGAATAGTCCGGATTTCTATTAATCCCCGGGCATTTCTAACTGACTCTCCCGGTTCCTGTTACGCCGGGAATCGCGAACAGACGTTGCTAGTGTCTGGTTTCGCGGTATGGGATGGTCCCTAAACCTTTCCGTGCCGTAATTCGAATGACGGAAAGGGGGACTTCATGTCCTTGCGAATTAGAGATCCGCTACCCGGGAGACGCCGTCGGCTGAAAACGGTCGCGGCCGTCGCCACGCCCGCTGTCGCCGCCCTGGGCTGCGTTGTCACGGCCCTGCCCGCGGCGGCGGCGTCGCACCCGCAGCAGCATTCCCGCCATCCGGCCGCGGTAGGCCACGCGAAGCACGCCGCCCGCGCGGCATCGCCGAAGAAACACCGCCTGACGGTGGGGCGCGTGCGTTACCGGAAAGGGGCCCGGGACTCCGACCCGGCGATCACCGTCAACATCGGGGGGACCCGGACGGGAAGCGCGAACGAGCCGGGCGGCGTGGCGGGCGTGTGGTTCCGGGCGGTCGGCAACACCGTCGCGGCGAACACGGCCAGCTGCGTGACCGACGCCGCCGGCACCTGCACGATGAACGTCACCAGCGAGGTCACTCAGTCGTACACCGTGGAGCCCGATCCCGCGCACGCGCTGCCGGCCAACTGGGCCGCCAACCCTGAGCTGGGCATCTTCGACGGCTCGTCGGTGCCGGCGACCAACCCGGGGACGACGTACGACTCGGTCACCACCCCGTCCCTCACGCCGACCGGGGGCGCGACCGTTCCGGTCGCCTTGAATACGACGGCCATCACGTCCAGGGGCAACCGGATCGCGTTCACGCGGCACGACACGCCCGACCCCAGGGACTGCGGCCTGAACGTCGGCCTGCTGGTCGACCTGTCCAGTTCGATCACCGCCGCCGGCGTGCTGCAGGAGTACCGGAACGCCGCCGAGTCCTTCGTGACCGCGCTGCAGGGCACCCCGTCCTCCATCGCCGTCCACACCTTCGGGACCGACTCGCCGGCCGCGAGCGGCACCGTCGGCGGCACGTTCGCCGACAACTCGAACGTCGGGCTCAAGCCGGTCGCCACCGCGACCGAGGCCCAGGACGTGAAGAACAAGATCCAGCAGCTCAACGTGGTGGGGGCCCAGTGGACCAACTGGGACGCGGGCCTGGACAGCTTCGTCACCTCCGGCGAGCGCTACGACGTGGTGGTCGTCCTGACCGACGGGGACCCGACCCGGTACGGCCGCCCGACCGCGGCGGCCCAGCCGGGCACCGGCTCGCCGGTCCGGACCCGGTTCCTGGACGTGGAGAACGGGATCTTCTCCGCCAACGGGGTGAAGGCCCTGCCGGGCTCCACGGTGACGCACCCGTCGGTGCAGGCCGTGGGCGTCACCACGGGCGCCCCGGTGTCCCCGGGGTCGCAGGACAACCTGCGCGCGATCTCCGGGCCCGGTGACTACTACACCACCAACTTCGCTGACCTGGGAGGGGTCCTGCGGAGCCTGGCCCGCGAGCAGTGCGAGGGCACGGTCAGCGTCGTCAAGCACGTGGTCCCGCACGACGGCGACATCAGCGAAGCCCAGCCGGGCGGCTCGGGCTGGCACTTCACGTCCTCGAATCCGGCCGAGTCGAAGGACACCGACGACACCAGTTCGGTCAACTTCGACACCAGGGGCGAGACCACTCCGACCACCATCACCGCGCACGAACGGGATGGCTACGAGTTCATGCACGACCAGACGCACTGCCATATCCCGGGCAGTAGCACGCCGGTGCACTACACGCAGAACAACGACGGGGTCACGGTCACGCCCAATCCGGATGAGCCCATCACGTGCGACGTCTACAACCGGGCACCGGCCCCGCAGGCGATCCTCAGCATCGAGAAACACGCGTCGCCGGCCACGTTCACCCACGTCGGGGAGCGCATCGAGTACACCTACAAGGTGACCAACCACGGGAACGTGGGAGTGGAGGACCTGGTCATCCACGACGACAAGGTGCACGGCACCATCACCCACTGTGACTCGAGGACCCTCGAGCCGGGTGAGTCCACGTTCTGCCACGCCGTCTACGAGATCACGCAGCAGGACGTGGACAACGGATACGTCCACAACCTGGCCTTCGCGGCCGGGGAGGAGGAGAACGGCACCGGCAACGGCAACGGCAACGGGGGCACGAACGGCATCGAGGCCGTCAGCCCGGACGGCGGAGCGGAAGTCAGGTCGATGGAGGTGCCGGTGACCGGGTAACGGGTTTCCGGACAGCACAGGGCGAAATGGGAGGCGCGGAATGGTCGCGCCTCCCTTTCGCGCGTAAGCGGTACGTAACCGTCGGGGCGGGGCAAAGGCCGGGGCCGTCACGCCGCTATGGTGATAGCTTTACGGGGCTGAATAACGTGAGGTGCATCAATGGCGGGTACCGATGCGCCGGAGTCGGCCGGCGTGCGGGCTCGGGCGGGCCAGCTTCCGGCTGAGGTAACCGGCTTCGTCGGCCGGTCCGCGGAGCTTGCCCGGATTACCCGGCTGCTGGCGGCCGCCCGCATGGTGACCGTCACCGGTCCCGGCGGGGTCGGCAAGACCCGGGTGGCGCTGCGCGCGGCCGCCCAGGCCGCGCCCGGGTACGCCGACGGGGCGTACCTCGCCGAACTGTCCGGGCTGCGGGACGGCGAACTGCTGCCCGACGTGGTCGGAGCCGCCCTGGGTATGCCCGCCCAGGACGGGCATACCCAGCTGCGCGCCGTTCTCGATTACCTGCGGGACCGTGAGGGCCTGCTCATCCTCGACACCTGCGAGCACCTGATCGACGACTGCGCGGCGTTCGCCGGGGCCGTCCTCGGCGAGGCGCCGCGGATGACCGTGCTGGCCACCAGCAGGCAGCCACTCGACGTGATCGGCGAGCACACGTTCAGCCTGCCGCCGCTGCCGGTCCCGGACAGCGCCGGGAGCATGCCCCCGGGCCGGGACGGCGACGCGGTCGAACTGTTCGCCCAGAGGGCCGCCGCGGCCGCCGCGGGATTCGCCGTCACCGACGCCAACTGGGACGCGGTCGCCACGGTCTGCCGTCGGCTGGACGGCATCCCGCTGGCCATCGAACTGGCCGCGGTTCGCCTGCGGGCCCTGACCCTGCGCGAACTCGCCGACCGCCTGGAGGACCGGTTCACCGGGCTTACCGGGGGCCGCCGCGGCGGGGTGTCCCGGCACCAGACGCTGGCCACCGCGATCGAATGGAGCTACGACCTGTGCTCCGGCGCCGAGCGCGAGCTGTGGGCGCGGCTGTCGGTCTTCGCGGGGAACTTCGGCCTGGCCGCGGTGGAGGAGGTCTGTGCCCGCGACGACGAGGCCGGCCTGACCGACGACGGGCTCATCGGCGCCTTCGCGGGCCTGGTGGAGAAGTCCGTGGTCCTGCGCGACGGCGGCCAGTACCGGATGCTCGACACGCTCCGCGAATTCGGCGCCGGGCAACTGGCTGCCTCCGGGCAGGAGACGCTGTACCGTCGCCGGCACCTGGCGCGCTACCTCGCCCGGGGGCGGTATTTCGGCGACCATTTCCTCGATGACGACCAGATCGACCGGTACCGCGAGCTCAGCGCCGAGCACGACAACCTCCGCGCGGCGATCGAATACGGAATCATCAGCGACGATTCCGAAACCGTCGCCGACGGCGCGGCCCTGGCCACGGCACTGTACGGGTACTGGCAGGTCTCCGGGAAGCTGGGCGAGGGACGGCACTGGCTGCGGCGCGCGCTGCTGGCCCTGTCACCGGGACCGTCGCCGGCGAGGGCCTGGGCGCTGATCGTGCGCGGGTACCTCGGCACGTTCGGCGCCGAGGTGGCCCAGGCCGTCACGGACACGCGCGAGGGGACGGAGATGGCCCGGGCCCTGGGCGACGACGGGCTCCTGCTGGCCCGGGCGTGCCTGTACGAGCACATGGCGTTCATGTTCGCGGGCCTGCACGAGGAAGCCTTCGCGGCCGCCGAGGAGGCGGGCCGCCGGCTGGAGACCCTGGACGACCGGATCGGCCTGCTCTGCCACGACGCGCAGATGGGGTACCTGCACATGATGGTCGGGAACCTGGAGGCGGCCATCGAGGCGTGCGAACGCGGTCAGCGGAGGCTCGGCGAGAGCCGCGAGCTCTGGATCCAGAGTTATTACCTGCTCGTGTCCGGCTGCTCCATGTTCTTCCAGGGCGGCCGGGAGGCCGACTGCGAGGAGATTATCTACCGGGCGCTGCGGGTCAAGCACGAACTCGGCGACATCGTCGGCCAGGGATACGGGCTGGAGATCCTGGCCTGGCTCGCCGCGGGTGACGGCCGCGCCGAGCGGACGGCCTGGCTGCTCGGCGGGGCCGACCCACTCTGGAACGCGGCCGGCGGCCGGCTGGGCGGAAACGCCATCATGGAGCACGCTCACACCGAGGCCGCCGAAGCCGCCCGGACCGCTCTCGGGTCCCGGCGCTTCAGCTCGCTGTTCTCCAGCGGCACGGTGTCCGAACCGGGAACGGTCATCCAGGCCGCGCTGGCCGGCGCCCGTGAACTGCCGGGCCGGAACCCGGCGCCGGACCTGTCCGCGGGCGGAACGCTGACCAGTCGCGAGCGGGAGATCGCCGAACTGGTCGGCACCGGCCTGTCCAACCGGGAAATCGCGGAGCGGCTCTATATCTCCCGCCGCACCGTGGACAGTCACGTCGAGCACATCTTCGCCAAGCTCGGCGTCACGTCGCGGGTCCAGCTCACCGTGAAACTAATGAAAACCGAAAACCGGTAATTCCCGTAAAGCCGCCGGGGGTATAGTGCCCTAACTGACGAGGCGATGGTAAGTTACCTTGGTTAACAATTGCGCTTATTGATCTGATGGGGTAATGGAGACAGTTGCCGGCTCACCGGGTACTCCGGGCGGACAGCGGCACGAAACGCCTGGAGTGGTGGTGCAGCCGCGGCCTATTGACGCGCTCACGCTGGAAGTGACCGAGCTCGTGGGCCGGAAGACGGAGATCGCCGAAGTCTGCCGGTCCCTGGGCAGCGCGCGCCTGGTCACCATCATCGGGCCCGGCGGGGTCGGGAAGACCCGGGTGGCGCTGCGGGCCGTCCGGCAGTCGGCCGGACTCTACCCGGAAGGCGTCCGCTTCATCGAGCTGTCCGGTCTCCTGAACCCGGAACTGCTGCCGGACACGGTCGCCGCCGGGCTGGGGCTGGCGACCCAGGAGTCCAAGAACCAGCTGGACGCGGTGCTCGACTACCTGCGCCCGCGTCACCTCCTGCTCGTCCTCGATACCTGCGAGCACCTGGTCGAGGAATGCGCGATGTTCGCCGAGGCCGTCCTGCGGGAGGCTCCGGGGACGACCATCCTGGCCACCAGCCGGCAGGCCCTCGACGCGGTGGGCGAACATACCTACTATCTGCAGCCGCTGCCGCTCCCGGAGACCACCCAGGACCCGGTGGCCGGCATTGTGCCCGGACCCCAGCCGGCCACGCTGTCCGGGGCCGGGGACGCGGCGGAACTGTTCGCCCAGCGGGCGGCCGCCGCCGACCCCGCGTTCACGATCACGGCCGCCAACTGGGCCGATACCGTGCGGGTGGTGCGCCGCCTGGACGGAATTCCCCTGGCGATCGAACTGGCGGCGGTCCGGCTGCGGGCGCTGCCGCTGCGCGAACTCGCCGACCGGCTGGAGCGGAGATTCGACACCCTGGCCACGCGCCGGGCCGGGACACCGCGCCACCAGACGCTGCGGACCGCGATCGAGTGGAGCCACGACCTGTGCACCGAACCCGAGCAGATGCTCTGGGCCCGGCTCTCGGTCTTCGCGGGCAGTTTCGGCATCACCGCCGCGGAGGAGGTCTGCGCCTGCCCGGACCTGCCGTCCGCCGACATCCTCCCCACCCTGGTCGGGCTGGTGGAGAAATCCGTCGTGGTCATGGACGGCGACCGGTACCGGCTGCTGGACACCATCCAGGAGTTCGGCGCCACCCGGCTGGCCGCCTCCGGGCAGGAGGACGCCGTCCGGGAGAAATTCATCACCCGGTACCTGCGCACGGCCCTCGTGTTTTCCGAGCACTTCCTGGACCACGACCAGATGGATCGGCTGCGGGCGCTGCGCGAGGAGCACGCCAACATTCGCGCGGCGATCCAGTACGGGCTGACCAGCGACGACGAGTCGATGGTCCGCCGCGGTGCCGGGATCGCCACGGCCCTGTACGGGTACTGGATGATCACCGGCCTGCCGGGGGAGGGCCGGCACTGGCTCGCCATCGCCCTCGACCGGCTGCCGCCCGGCCCCTCCCACGACCGGGCGTGGGCGCTGATCTCGCGCGGGTACCTGGGCACCTACGGCGGCGAGCCCGCGAAAGCCGTCACCGAGACCCGCGAGGGCACGGACATGGCCCTCGACCTCGGCGATAACGGCCTCTTGCTGGCCCGTGCCTTCCTCTGCCAGAACATGGCCCTGATATTCAACGGGCAGCTGGACGAGGCGTTCGCCGCCGAGATCGCGGCGCGGCCCCGCCTGGAGGCGCTCGGCGACCGTATCGGCCTGGCTTTCCTCGACGCCCAGATGGGGCACCTGCACGAGCTCGCACTCGACCTGGACGCGGCTCTCGTCGCCGCCGACCGGTGCCTGGAACGGCTGCGGGAGGGCAGTGCCACCGGAGAAATCGGCGAACGCTGGCTGCAGAGCTACTGCCTGCTGGTTGCCGCCCTCGCCCTGCACTTCATGGGCCGGGATGAGGAGGGCGCGCGGTCGGTTTCCCAGGCGCTGCCCATGTCCTACGAGCGGGCCGACAGCGTTGGCTGCGGGTACGCGCTGGAGGGTCTGAGCTGGGCCGCCGTGAACCAGGGGCGTGAGAGCCGCGCCGCGTGGCTGCTCGGCGCCGCCGACGCGCGGTGGAAAGAGGCGGGCGCCCGGCTCGGGAGCAATCCCATCCTGGAAGACATCCACCGCCAGCGCGTGGAATCCGCCCGGCAGGGCCTGGGCGAGACCCGGTTCAACGAGCTGTTCGCCGAGGGCGCCGGCTGCGACCTGGAGACGGTGGTCGAGCGGGCCGTGAGCGACGCGGACACCCTCCGCGACCCCGCCAGCGAGAGCGCGGAGGCCGCCGCGCCCGTCGCGCTCACCCGCCGGGAACGGGAGATCGCGGACCTGGTCGCCAGCGGGATGTCCAACCGGGAGATCGCTGAGCAGCTGTTCATCTCCAAGCGCACCGTGGACAGTCACGTGGAGCACGTCTACGCCAAGCTCGGCGTGTCTTCCCGGATTCAGCTGACCATGAAGCTCCCGGACCCGGGCCGGCCGGGAAGATAAGGGCCGCGGCACTCGCCGAGGGCGGGAACAGGCAGCCCGGTCCGTTAGGTACCTAAGATGCCTGTTCCCTCGGGCAACGGCCCTCAGCTGGCTCCGACCAGCCCGTGGGGGTCGATGATGAACTTCTGGGCCACGCCCTGGTCGAAGTTCCGGTAGCCTTCCGGCGCCTGGTCCAGGGTGATCACGGTCGCGTTCACCGCGTCGGCGATGTGCGCCTTGTCGTGCAGGATCGACATCATCAGGCCCCGGTGGTAGCTCATGACCGGGCACTGGCCGGTGTGGAAGTGGTGCGACTTGGCCCAGCCGAGCCCCAGCCGTACCTTCAGCGAACCGACCTTGGCGTCCTCGTCGATGCCGCCCGGGTCGCCGGTCACGTACAGGCCGGGGATGCCCAGCCCGGCGCCCGCCCGGGCCACGGTCATGATGTCGTTGAGCACCGTCGCCGGGGCCTCGCTCGCGCCCGCGCCGTGCCCGCGCGCCTCGAACCCGACGGCGTCCACGGCCGCGTCGACCTCGGGCTCGCCCAGGATCTGCTCGATCTGGTCGGCCAGCGACGCGTCCTGGGACAGGTCCACCGTCTCGCACCCGAAGCTCCGGGCCTGAGCCAGGCGGTCGGCGTTCATGTCACCGACGATGACGACCGCCGCGCCCAGCAGCTGCGCCGAGTGGGCCGCCGCCAGGCCGACCGGTCCCGCGCCCGCGACGTACACGGTGGAGCCGGTGTCGACGCCGGCCGTGCGGGCGCCGTGGTAACCGGTCGGGAAGATGTCCGACAGCATCGTGAGGTCCCGGATCTTGGCCATCGCCTGGTCCCGGTCCGGGAACTTCAGCAGGTTGAAGTCCGCGTATGGGACCATCACGTACTCGGCCTGGCCGCCGACCCAGCCGCCCATGTCCACGTAGCCGTAGGCCGACCCGGGACGGTCGGGGTTGACGTTGAGGCAGATGCCGGTCTGGCGTTCCTTGCAGTTGCGGCAGCGGCCGCAGGCGATGTTGAACGGCACGCTGACCAGGTCGCCGGTCTTGATGAACTCGACGTCCGGCCCGGTCTCGATGACCTCGCCGGTGATCTCGTGACCGAGTACGAGCCCGGCGGGAGCGGTGGTCCGGCCCCGGACCATGTGCTGGTCGCTGCCGCAGATGTTGGTCGAGACGACCTTCAGGATCACGCCGTGGCCGCACTTGCGGCCCACGTTCGCCGGGTTGACGCCCGGCCCGTCCCGCAGTTCCAGCTTCGGGTAGTCGATCGTCTGGACCTCGACCTGGCCCGGTGCCACGTAGGCGACCGCGCGGTTTCCTGCCATGACGCACCTCCTCGTGCTTAGTTCCCATCCCCGACGCTAGGCGCGCGGAAACGGCCCGTCACCTGTCCACCTGGCCAGTTCCGACTCCCTGATCGGCGCATAGAGGGCACAGAGTAAAATTTCCCGACGTGCCTGCTTCCCCTCCCGGTCCCCGCTACAAGTGGACGGCCCTGTTCATCTCGACGCTCGGGATGCTGATGGCCACCATCGACGGGTCGATCACGCTGATCGCTCTTCCGGACACGTTCCGGGGGATCGGGCTGGACCCGCTCCAGCCGGACAACAGCTTCTACCTGCTGTGGATGATCCTCGGCTTCCTCATCGTGACCAGCGTCCTGGTCACCAGCGTGGGGCGTCTCGGCGACATGTACGGCCGGGTCCGGATCTACAACCTCGGCTTCGCCGTCTTCACCGTGTTCTCGGCGCTGCTGGCGGCCGACTGGATGACCGGGCACGCGGGCGGGCTGTGGCTGATCATCCTGCGGGTCTTCCAGGGCATCGGCGCGGCGATGCTGATGGCCACCTCCGCCGCCGTCATCACCGACGCGTTCCCCGCCGGGCAGCGCGGCACGGCCATGGGCATCAACCAGGCCGCCGCTTTCAGCGGCACGTTCATCGGCCTCGTGCTGGGCGGCGTCCTGGCCCCGGTCAACTGGCGCCTGATCTTCCTGGTCAACGTGCCGATCGGCCTGTTCGCGACGGCCTACGGGTACCTGAAGCTGGTCGAGCTGGGGGAGCGGAAGCCGACCCGGATCGACTGGTGGGGCAACGTCACGTTCGCCGTGGGCCTGGTTCTGGTCATGATCGGGATCACCTACGGGATCGAGCCGCACGGGCACTCCGCGATGGGCTGGGGGAGCCCGACGGTACTGACCTGCCTGACCGGCGGGGTGGTGCTCCTCGGCGTGTTCTGCGTGGTCGAGACCCGGACCCCGGAACCGATGTTCCGCCTGCCGCTGTTCCGCATCCGGGCGGTCAGCGCCGGCCTGTTCGCCGCCCTGCTGGCCTCGCTGGCGCGCGGCGGGCTGATGTTCATCCTCATCATCTGGCTGCAGGGAATCTGGCTGCCCCTGCACGGCTACAGCTTCGAGTCCACGCCGCTGTGGGCCGGGATCTTCATGGTGCCGCTGACCATCGGGTTCCTGGTGGCGGGACCGATGGCGGGCGTGCTCACCGACCGGTTCGGAGCCCGCCCGTTCGCCACCGGCGGGATGATCGCCACGGCGGCCTGCTTCTTCCTGCTGGAGTCGCTGCCGGTCAACTTCCCGTACTGGATGTTCGCGATCCTGCTGTTCCTCACGGGCCTGTCGATGTCCTGCTTCGGGAGCCCGAACCGGGTCGGCATCATGAACGCCCTGCCCGCCGGAGACCGCGGCGCCGGGTCCGGTATGAACACGACGTTCCAGAACTCGGCCCAGGTGCTGTCGATCGGCATCTTCTTCAGCCTCATGATCGCCGGGCTGGCGGTGTCTCTGCCATCGTCGCTGCAGGCCGGCCTGACGGCGCACGGGGTACCCTTGTCCGCCGCGTCGCGCATCGCGCACCTGCCGCCGGTGACCACGCTGTTCGCGGCGTTCCTGGGCTACAACCCGGTCCAGCACCTGGTGGGCGCGCACCTGCTGTCCACCCTGCCGGCGTCCCAGCAGGCGGCGCTGACCGGGCGCTCGTTCTTCCCCACCCTGATCAGCGCCCCGTTCCGGGCGGGCCTGCACGAGGCACTGAACTTCGCGATCGTCGCGTCCCTGCTGGCCGCCGCCGCGTCCTGGACCCGGGGCCGACACGTCGCCGGCTCGCCCGCCGGGGCCGGCGCGGCCGAACCGTCACTGTCCGGCGAACGTTCGTAAAATGACCGCGGAAATTCCCGAGTCGCACGCCGGGGCCGTGCGCATGTACGGTCCTGAATTCGCCGCCGACCCGGCGGCGTTCTACCGCGAGACCCGGGCGGCCCGGGGCCCGGTTACGCCGGTTCTGCTGGTCGACGA
>Ga0131853_10021177_pt1 | contig 11801 bp, 4 predicted proteins | sample TergutLab28metaG_FD_92764 | JGI IMG/M metagenome (GOLD analysis project Ga0131853, IMG submission 92764) | Labiotermes labralis P1 segment gut microbial communities from Petit-Saut dam, French Guiana - Lab288 P1 (version 2) (version 2) | ecosystem: Host-associated > Arthropoda: Insects >...
TATTATTTTGTTTCGCTTTTGGATCCCTAATGTTTATTTTTAACCAAATTTTCCTTTCCATATAAATAGCCCCCCCCCCCCCATACAGTCTTCAGTAGTTCAGAAAATACCTGCACAGAACATGTTTAGCTGTGTGCTTGATTATAAGGTAACCCCAGTTTCTCAATTGATGGAGTAGGAAAAAAAATTCTCATCATATATTGAAGTAAATGCAGCAGGTGTGTAGAATACATGCTATTATCATCATGGAAGGGAAAAAAAAAATGCTGATTGGATAAGGTTTCACTAAGAATTTCCATTTAATGTTTCCCAGTGTAAGTCTTCCCCTCTTGTAAAGTGAAATGCCAGTGAGCCCAGCTGTATGAATTTGGTATTGAGTTTAGAGTTCATATTCATTGTTTCCCCTTAGAAACTTTAAATAAGATTTCGGATATATATAGCAACATTAAGGTGTATTCAGTAATGGTATGTCAGCCATGTACAGGTAACATATATGTTTAGTAATACTAAGGAAAAATAGGGAATGAGAGGCTACTTTTGAGCTAATTACGAAGTGAATTAATTGTTTAATAGTCCTCTTATTTTTACTGAAATTTTGTAAGGTAAAAAATGGGTTTTTTTTTGAAAGATGCTAATATGAATGGAAAGAGAAAAAAAATTTTCTTAGCATACTACTGAAGTGTGTGTAATCATGGAGTTCTTATTCTACATATCTTGCATACATCCACTTTGTTAGATAGAACCGCAAGTTTTTACCTCTTTGCTGCATTTGTAGCTGTTGATTCATAAACATTATGTTGTATTTGAAGGGTGTAGATGTGCATGGTCTATTGCCATGCCAATTTTTCTTATCAAGCTGTGGTATTTCACTAGTTACTACAATCACACTGAAAGCTAATGAAATTGTTGAATGGCCACCATTTTAAATTCTGCAAGAATATTATGTGAACAGCAGTTGCACATTTTTCAAGATCTACTTGTATACCACACATAATTTCAGGATCCTTGGGTGAATGGCACTGGAATTGTGTCTGCCTCCACCTGGCATGTCCAGTATGTTGTTACTACTGATTGCAGGGATAAATGTATGGTATTGGGGTAGTGTCCAGATACGCAAGTTTAATTGAAGTGTGTGAAGTTGTTCAAAATTTAGAGGATGCACAAGTGTGATGCCTACATTTTATTGTGTCATAGGCTTTTTTTTTGGAAATCATTGTTACAGTTATGAACACCCTTATTGTCACTTAAGTTTTGCATTTTCCTTTGCAGCATATGATGAACCATATTTATTGGCTTTGCTGCCTGATTGTGTTGAGATCCGGACAGTAGAACCTTGCTTGTTTATTCAATCATTGCCACTTCCAAAGGCGCGGCTGGTTTTCCGTTGTCATCAAGGCCTGGTGTATGCAGCATCAATAGATTATGTGTGGTGCCTGCAGGCAGTTTCACTGACGCAGCAGATTCATATTCTTCTGGAGGACAAACAGTTCCAGCTTGCCCTCAGACTTACAGTATGTACAATGATGAGGATGAAATTGTGTATAACATTTGAAATTCACTGTAGAAGTAAAGGCTGAAAGAAAAATGTCTGGCAAGAAATTAAGACATTTCTATAGACCTGCTACTTATGGGAATGTGTGCTTTGTATATGTTCAGTTATTTAGTGAAAAGAGATGCAGGCTTTGAGTCTTTTAGGTGGATGAAATGGTGGCTTATTTGTAGTGCTCTTAGCATTAGGCACAGGCTAAGAGGAACAGCAAGACTAGAACTTCTTTGTGGCATTGCACTGTCATTTTGTTATGATCCTTATTAGTGCTAAATTTCAGCCTACAAGGAGACCACCTGAGTGACTATGTCAAAACTATGTCTGAAATCTTTCACAGTAGTAAAAACTGATGAGTAGTTACGTTATGAGAAGTTACAGTTGCTGTTACAAATTGTAAGTGTCTGAAAGTGTAAAATCAGGCAAGTGCACAAAATTAAAGTAGTACTAAGCAACTACATAGGACTGAGAAGGATGTAAACACTGTTACAATAATAAGCAGATATAATATTCAAAGCAGACAAACTATTTCTTTATTATTAGGCCTGTTGGTCTATATGAAAAGGTTGATTTCACATCTGTGAAGCTGTCAGACCTCACTCTTTAATGTTAAAAATCTGTTTGGAGCAACTGGATACAGTTAACTTATATGTAGAAACCATGTTCCTGGAGCTTGCCCTGTGATATATTGGCAGCAGAACTATCAGACTTGAGCTGTTTCAATGAGACAGGAGTTTTAAGTTGCAGTCATTTCTTCATTATCACTTTTCTTTATCTGAGATTCTTAACATCATGTGGTATTCCCAGCATGCAATAAAATATTGTAATGGGGGTGTTTTCCCTTTTTAGGGGGTATTACTACCCTGCCTGGCATGGAATTAACCTCCGTTAGGTTGCTATGCCTGTAGCATAGGCTGATTTGACTCTGTATTAATCTTGCTACCATTAAATCAGCTCCCAGTGCTGATCTCACTGTGTTTTTAGATTACAAGAAACTGATCCTAGCTTGGGATGAGGGGTTCCAAACTGGCTACTGCTGTAAATAACTGAAGTGTGTATTGCCTTATTTATTAATATTGGTTTTGACTACACACATATAAGCAAATGTGTAAATTTAGAGCAAATAAAATTTGGAGGTGCACTGTTCAGTATTTTATAACACTTTCTATTCACACAGTTTTTGTATGCCATGTTTACACTAAATAATAGTAAAATGATTGGGGTTCAGTCATGAAAGTTAAATTATGGAGTTTAAAAATTAATTTCTAGGGGAAGAGTCTGAAAATTGGTGGGTTCTTATAAATCCAAAGTCACTAATAATTTAGAATGTAGAAAAAACAACTTCAACAGAACTTATCTTGGCACATAAAACTAACAAAGATCATTTTCTTCTGCCCTATACCAAAGGTTACTCAAATCACTCAAAAGCAACTCCGACACAAACTTTATACATGCCAAATACTGTACAGCAAAGAAAGTGTGACATAGGTTACACAGGGTTTATATAACCTCTAACGAGTATCATTACTTTGAGATGCTGACATGATAATTATGCCACCATCAGGTCATGTGATAAAGCCAGTCTCAGTGCTATGCACTCTTCAATAACACAATAAGAATGTCACTAGTCAGCAGAATCTGTTTACCGTTTTTTGCTGTGTTACTCACTGCGTGATGTACTGCACCAGCGGGAAGAATAAAATCTCTACTACAAATTATCACACCAAAATCTTATTCATTAATTATTCATTACAATATGTAATGTTAAATTATGGGTTTGCATGACACTAGCACAGTTTTGTTTGTACAGAAGAAACTATGAATAACAGGAATGTCAGGTGGTGGCATTTACTGGATGTTCATGGTGAAAATAAGACATGTTTCAAGTATGCCATTGATACTTCACACAATTGATACATATCTTGAATAATTTTGTGTTCCGTCCTAAGTATCTAGTTTATTTTTTCTATTATAGGCGGAAATATATTTGAAGTTTTGGATTTTGGAATCATGCTGTTGATTTTTTGGTGTAACATTTGAATCTTTGTGTGTGTGTGTCAGCAATTGAAATTTTGCAGAGTCATTACTCAGTAGGTTTTTTGATGTGTGAAATTACAGATGAGGGTTTGCTGTGACCACTGGAGTGGTTTCTCTGTTAACTGAACAGGTAAATGTATCCCTTTTGTAAGTAAGCATCATACCACATATGACTTATGAGGGGATAGAATACATCTCCTTGCATTTTGAACCTTAGAACTGGGTGGTTGTGTGTTGTCATCTTCATGCTTTGGTTGTTTTATTCCCCAGGAGAGAGCCTCCATTATGCATTTGGCAGAAATGAACTGGGCATAATGGCAAAGAGCCAAGTCCCTGCCTTAGCTGGGAATTGAACCCTGATTGCCTTGTGGGATAACTATTTCACACAATAAAAGTGTTGTTATGTGACTGTGCCTAATAACATTGATTTTTTATGTTGATGTCATTGTACCTGCTGTTACTGAAGATATGCATTGTTCTGTGCAGAACATATCAGATGAGTCGGATGAGGAGAAGACAAAAAATGTCTGCCAGATCCAGAAACTATATGCATTTGACTTGTTCAACAATAAACAGTTTCATGAGTCAATGAAGGAATTTTTGAATCTTGGGACAGGTGAGACATCAACATCATGAAACAGTTCAACATAAATTGTTATTATTATTATGTTGTATATGTCTGATGTGGGTAAGTAGGAAGATCTGTGTACTCACATTATTTATGTGTTCCTACATTTAGACAAATTTTGGAAAAAATATCAATTACTCTGCTTTTGCACCCAAGTATTAACCACATGGTAATTACACTTATGTGCGTGTCTTGTACCAACATGTGCAATACTGAATTTGGACAAAATTCAGTATTGGGTTAGTATTTGTTTATAATTTAATGTTTTGTGGATTAAAAATAAGTAGGAAGTTCAGACTTGAAGGAAGTATTTTTAAAAAATCACAAAAATTTTGAGACATGTCAAGACACATTTGTGAGTGCTAGTGATGTGCCTGTAATATAACAGTGTGATGATACTCAGTACTTTAATATCTTCATCTTGCAGTGTTGGTATGTGGCTTTGCAGATCTTCCAAACTTAGAACTAAATATTAATTGTGCTTTTTGTGGCAGAACTGCATCTGCATGCACCATGTTGAGTTAAAAACAGAAAAACCTTTCTGTAGCCATTATAATACTCAAAGCTTCACCTCTCCCTTGAAATTGAACATATTTTTGGTGATGATTTTCATATTAGTTGCAATGAATGGCAAGATATAATTTTTGTTTCTCCTGGGTATGATTTACATACTTTTCTGTAAAGTATATAAATTTTTAATGGAATAATACTGTAAAGAAATTGTTGTTTGTCATGTACTGTTGTAATATTATGGAATGTGTTGACAGTTTTTTATTTACACTGTATGCTGGAGTATTTTTAAATCACTGAGAATGTGATGGTTGTGGCATGAGGCTGTATGAAGGAGGACAGAATGCATACAAGATTTTGCCCAGTAAACCTGGAAGGAAGGGGCCACTTGACAGAACAACAGCAAAATACATTTTAGAGAAATGTGGTCTTGTGGTTTGAAGTGAATTCAGGTGGCTCAGGTGGCTGTGAATGTGGTGGCAGTCCTTCAGTAATGGAATTATTTCAATAAAAGCAGCAATTTGTAGATCAGATACAACTGTCATTTAACTGCTTCTGGAAGACTACTGTTTGGAAGCAGTGAGAGAACTGAAACTTATCCCCCACACATCTGCTTAGCAGCTACTTCCTTTAAGCACTTGCACCAGTTGCCAAAGTCTGTATGCACTGTGTCTGTCTCATGAAGTATGTGGTAGGTTTCCCAGTACCAGTACTGCTACCCACATCATTTCTTTCATTTACTTTGTTGTGTTTGGTTGTCAAGTTATGAATCTTGGATGCATGCTAGTACCATAATGCTAAATAATGATTCTCCTCTTTTAAGACCTATGGTTGGCTGGTTGGTTGGTTAAACATCATTAGATACACGTATGCAATTTATTCGGTTTGCTTTAATACTCCCTTACACGTGTGCGTGTGTGTGTGTGTGTGGGTGCATGTGTGCATTCGTGTGAGTGTGTGGTTGTTGACTTTTATAGCACATCCTATTAAGAACAAGGTTGCTGTTTTCAGACCCGTATGAAGTGATAAGACTGTTTCCAGAGCTGCTGCCTCAACAGTCCCGTGGATCCCAAGAATTGGAACAGCGCCCAAAACTGCAGGACCGTGACTTGGAAAATGGCTTGCTGGCACTGATTGAATTTCTCACTGAGGTGCTTATACATCATTCTTTTTTATGCTGTGTGCATAACTTGATTCAGAGATCTTGACATCTGCTAGTCATGGCTTAGCCATGGGTTTAAATTCTGCTGGGGCATGGCTGTCTGTCTCTCTTGAGTGTTGTCAGGTAGAGGTCTGTGTGTCAGGCTGATCAGTCATCCAGAGGAGTCCTACCAAGTATGGTGCATCTGAGTGTGATTTTGAAGCCTCAATAATGAGGAGGCACTGGTCCACTAGGGGCTGTTGCATCATAGGAAAAAAAAAACCGAGTCATTCTGTCAAACACATTGTCTTTATTGTAACACAGCTACATGTGTCTGTCCACTTAATGGACCATCATCAGGCTGTCAGATAAAAACTTTAAAAAGAGGAAATTATGCATAAAGAGTATGCATATCCTTTTTTGTGTTTGTGAGATTTCATAAATTATGTAAGTTTAGATACTGTATTTCTTATTGTACTATCTAGTAGCTGTTATTTATGATGAAACCATCTATTTTAAAAATGGGTTTTGTAAATTTATCATTCAGTATTTTAATGTTTAATTCAAAACTGTGTTCAGATGTTTTCTGTTTGAGAGCTACTTTGTTTTCACCTGTTTCGTAATAATGCTTTAATGCCGTGTGGTGAAGGCTGAATTCACATAGGGAATGTAAATCCATAACTATTGATCTTTGGTGGTGTTCTGTATTAACTTATGTTTGTATATCTTTCTTTCCTGGGTTCTGTTTTTTAATGGTCAGATATACCAAATATACTGGAAGTAAGAGAGAGTGAAATGAACTGTATTGCATTTTATTGGTTAACAGTTTTATGGATTTATTGTTAATGTACTTATTGATTTAGACTTCCCATTTCCAGAATGTACCAGTATGCATTTTGTGTACTTTGAGCAGGAGACATATACAGTACCTACCTGACCATGGTTGGAGTGATTTATTTCTTCAAAATTATTTTTTGCTGTCTTAAATTAATGCTTAATTTCAAGCTGTGTATATAATAGTTAAATTAATTACATGAACTAAGTGGACAAGAAATTTTTAAACAACAACCCAGAAAATGGATTTTGTCACTGTTTTATTGACATATTCCTTAATGTATGATGTATATTGTATACTTTTGCTGTAACATATGCAGGAGATGGACAAAATAATGGAAACACTAGACAGTATAGGAATAGAACTGTATGTGTTGGGTGCACTGAAAGAACTGTAGATGTGAATATCTTACATTATTATTTTGTTTGTTTACACTGTGTAGTGCCAGTGTTAATGCATTACAGATGGTGTTTAGTAACAGTTTGTATCAAAGTACTGCAAAATGGGAGACTTGTCAGATTTTCAAACAGGACAGATTCTTGGTGCATGTTTAGCTGAAGCATCTATAACCAAATCAGTTACTTTCTTCGGTGTATCCAGATCAGCATTTTCCGAGGTTATGACATCATACACAAATCATAGGAATACATAATCAGGCACGAGGAATAGTGGCCAAAAACCAAAACTAAGTTAAAGGATCACTGTATATTTAAGAGGAATTATGTTTAAAAATCATAAAACTACTGAAGCACAGGTGACAGCAGAACTCAATATACATCCACAGTAGAGCTGCAATTTCTAATCCTCTGATTCTGAAACCAATGTTAAAAGGTGGAAAGGATGGGTTGATGATCATAAAACTTGGACGTCTGATGATTGGAAATACGTAATATAGCCAGATGAGTCGTCCTTCATGTTGTTCCCAACATCAGGCTGGATTTATGTTTGGAGAATGCCCAAGGAAGCCTATAATCTTGAATGCCTGGTTCCATCTGTGAAACATGGAGGCAGATCTGTCTTGATTTGGGCAGCAATGTCTTGGTATTCTACCAGTCCTATAATTATTCTGAATTGTCAATTGCTGCCAGTGACTACAAGGACATTTTAGGTAACCAGGTGTATCCTATGGTCCAGATGTTGTTTCCTAACAAGGGTGCAGTTTTTCAAGGTGTAATTTGCCCCTACACACAGCCAGAGGTGTTCACTTGGTTTGAGGAGCAAAAAGATGCACGTCAACATCTTACCTGGCCAACACAATGGCCAGACTTAGATATCATTGAATCACTTTTGGTCAGTTATAGAGAGTAGGGTGGGAAGCAGATTCCCTCCGCCATCATCTCTCAAGCAATTAAAAGATGTTCTTCATGAAGTGTGGTACAGTATTCCACTAGAGAATATGCAGAATTTATATGAGTCTATTCCAAGAAGGGTACAAACTGTTTACAGGCAAATGGTGGCCCAACTCCTTATTAACAAAGAAGCATGTATCTTTCATGGTTGTTTCCATTATTTTGTCCATCCCCTGTGCTTTATTTTAACCTTAATTGATATTAACTACATATCTTTATAAAGAATTATGAAATTGTAAAACTTACGTACTGGCTAAACAATTGTTTCTCTGGAAGTCTCTTTGAGAGTATCTTGGGGAAAAAGCTGAACATGTTGGAGTAGTTGGTAATAATGCTTTTCTCATGTACGTAGTGTATATAACTAATTTAAATCAGGTAGTTTGCTGTTTGTTATACCATGTGTAATTTAATCAACAAACTATCAAGAAGTAGAGCTCTAGTGTTATTCTGCTTATGTTCATTGCTGATTTTGTAACAGACGGTGTAATAGTTTTAACTGGTGATTTCAGTTTTGTGGTTGCATCCTTTTAATGTTTGCATGCAAAAGTAGTTCCAGGTAAGTATGTGGACCAAAAGATACTGAATATTTATAGAACACTACAGAAGGGAAGGGCTTTGCTACTGTTGGATATTAGTTCAGAAGTTTGCATATACATCCACAAAGATTTTTAGGAACATACATTCCAGAATCCTGTTGCAACATTAGAAGTATGCAATAATAGCATAGGGACAGGTTTGCCTTTCACTTATAGCCTGTGGAAACTGCACATGGATTAAAATTATGACGTGGAGTGAGTTTATTGAGAAGACTGGCAAATTTCATACTGTTGTTAGTTGGCTGTGGTTACTTTGCAACTAATGTTCTAAAGAACAGAAATATTGTTACTTTAGACTGGGGTTTAACAGACCTGGTAATTATTATTTTTTGACATAAAAGGAATGTCATCAGTGGTGGGTGCATTTTGATGTTACAGGTACGACACAAACTGATGGGTGACAGCAAGGTGAACACAAAGAGTGATAAGCAGAATAACATTAACCACAAGTCAACACAGCAGCTTCTGCAGATCATAGATACAACTCTGCTTAAATGTTACTTGCAGGTGAGTCAGAATAATGTGATTGGTTAAGAATGAATGTACTATCTCCATGGAAGAAGAGGCCAACTTGAGAAGCTGATAGTCATGTAGCTGGTCAAGAAATTACACAAGTTCACCAGTAGTTTCCAAGAATCCCAGGGCTGATCTTGAGCTAGCTGAATCCAATCCAAAGCTATCCGCTTACTTTTGGTAATATTCATTTTGTTGTGTTGCTCCAGTCTTTGTGTAGTTTTTCCTTCATGTCTCAATGACATTTTTGTGTGTGTTTTTCATTTCTCCATGTCCTGCCCTTTCATCCTCCATCATTTGATCACTTGCAATAAAGTGACACATCATCTTGATTCGGCATGTTTTGATTGATCCTACCAAGCGTTTCATTAGACACATGTTCCTGGAATATAGATATCTGCTTTCTTCTCATTACCTTGATATATTGAAATTCCGCATACATTAGTGTGCTGCTGTTGTTTCAAGTACTTTAAATTTTAAGTAGAAGGAATTCATTTTCAGGTATTATTTTTTGTCTCTGTTTTCTTTGTGTGCTTATCAGTCTGTGGCTTCAGAGTCATGTTGTCAGAGTAGAACCATGGTTTCTACTGGATGCCAAGCCTGCATAATGATGATTGACTTTTAGTGGGAGCTATAAGTGACTGCTTGCTTCACATGTTGAATAACCTTTATGCCCAGCCCTTCACTCGAAGTAATTCCTCTAGCCATACAAAGTTTTCTCATGAGACCGTTTAAATTTTAGCGCATGGATATTATTGGAACCCATTAAAGTTACGTTATGAATTAAATGAAATTTTGTTAAAAATATAAAGAGCAGTCTGCAGCACATCAGAAAAATTGATAAGTATCCTTATCTCCTGAACGTAAATAATAGTGTCATGAAAGTCTGTATGTTACCGAATTCTTTTGTCAGTATTTAAGTCTAAGGTTTTAGAATGTCATTTCTCGCAAAGCTTTCTGGCTGCAGCTGTGAAGGCGAATTGTGTGTGGGCTGCATGTTTATGCCTGAATGTTCCTTTTCTTGACAAGAGAAATGAACTGAATTGCAAAATGGTTCAGATGTTACAGTTACAACATACAAGAATTACATTCAAATCCTCAGAATTAAGTTTTATTTGAGGAAGTTATTCACTCTGATCATTGTTTACTGAATCTTTTCTGGCAAAAATTTACAACAAATACAATTTAAAACACTGTGAAAGAAATTTTTTTTTTGTTGGTTTATCAGAATAAAGCAGATTGCTTTAGAGCATTTTTTGGCTAATGACTTTGAGCTGTTGTCTACAGTTCTGAGAAGCAATAAGCTGTTTCTTCATAAATGCTGCAGTGTGTAATATGACATTTGAATCCTGATAGAAATCTGAGACTACACATGTCTGCCCACTTACATGGGTCTATGATGTGATAAGGCTTGCACAGGATGCACAGTCCACAAAGACAACTTTTGCATAGATTAGCACACATGTTTGTGCATTGGTTTTTTTTTTTGTGAAGGGGGTAGATAAATATAATATGAAAATGAGCAAATTTTAAGTAGGGTCCTAAACTAAGCTGTGTGAAGTAGGTGGATTGCTTCAAGACTGTGTGAAGGAAGGAGTAGATGAACTCATTCTAATGGGTGTATTTGTTAAATTGAAGGTTTAGCTTTAAAGTGTGAGAAATACAATGTACAGTATGAACACATGCAGGAATAGCTATTTAAAATGAAAAGAAACCTCATCTATCAGTGGTTGCAGTGGCATTTTCAATGCTGTACAATAAAGTGTTTACCTTAGCATTGTAAGAAATTGAGTGGTCAACCTTATGACCTGGCCACTCTTTTTCCCCAGGGAAAGTACTTTTGTTACCCAGTGAATAGAAGTTTTTTTCTTATGTTGCTTGGTATTGTAATTTGGTGTAGGAATTTTGGAAGTCTGATGGCATGATGGAAAATGGCTGTAGAAATATATACTCCATAATTTTCATTAAGAAAAATTAAAACATTTTGGTGACTTGTCATTGGAGACCTCCACACTGAATATGAAACAGCGTTTAAGTTCAGTAGGACTCCCAGTTAACAGGGTTATTACCACAAACCACTGCTGAACACATTCCTGAAGGAGTGGTTTTGCTGGTGCAGTAAGATCTGCACTGCATATGCTGCATTATATTGCATGTGTCCACTCCAATGACTGCTGTTTTTACCATTTGGTTTGTGTCTAGTGATGCAGCAAGATGTGTTTCTGTTTGGTTTTACTTCCATAATCGGTGGTAAATGTTTACTTGCGATGAGGAAATGATGCTGGTAGAATATATGTCACATAATAAGAATAAACTATGTGAAGAGTGAAATGGACTCGGAACACTATGCTTATGCAATAATATTTTGAGCCAACATTCATTGCTGTGCCATTGTGCCTGCCTGTCCTCCATTTCATCTTTTGAACCACTTGATCAATTTTTACAAAATTTGTTATGCACATTATACCATAGGAAGCCATCTGCCAACAGCTTGCTTAATTCCTGCAGTGTGGAAGACATATGACATTACTTACTTACTCCATGGTGCAGAGTCCTTCTTGAAAAGCTAACTGGTTTGCAGCTAGTCAAGAAATTCCCCGCATTTCATGGAACCCGAAGGTTCATTACCGTACTCACAAGCGTCCGCCA
>Ga0131853_10021178_pt1 | contig 11801 bp, 12 predicted proteins | sample TergutLab28metaG_FD_92764 | JGI IMG/M metagenome (GOLD analysis project Ga0131853, IMG submission 92764) | Labiotermes labralis P1 segment gut microbial communities from Petit-Saut dam, French Guiana - Lab288 P1 (version 2) (version 2) | ecosystem: Host-associated > Arthropoda: Insects >...
AACCCTGTCCCCCCCGCCACGGGGCGGGGGACCCCCCCCGCCAAATCGGGGAGGGGCGAAAATTTCACCCCCCCCCCCCCCCAGGACTCAATTCAATCCCTGGACTGTCCACCCCACAGTGAGTCACTATACCAACCCAGCTATCCCAACCCTAAAAGAAAGTCCCACAGATTATAAAAAAACAGCAAGTAACAGAAAAGTCTCTGAAGGTTCAAGTCTCTCAGATGCCATGCTATGTCAATGGGTCAGCATTTCCTGACATTTCAATGGTAGTGCCTTAAACTTTTTCAACTGCTTGACCCTGAAGATCTTTCAAAATATCAGGAACTACTTGCCCAGTAAAACAGCGTAACATCCCAAAAGCACTTCATTCTTCAGTAAGACTGTTGTTCAAAACTTATATCCTGCAAGAACGTCTTCATGGCTACAATGCCAAACAGTTACAGAGGAAAAACACGATTTAAGCAATAAATAAACATACAATTTTTTTATCACATATGCAAAAGCATGTAAAGCATCCAAGAATTTAACTTAATTGGAATGTATACATACCAAGCACTATATTATACAATTTTTCCCCTTTATAAAAAACAATAGTCCTGTCACACAAGTTAACTATGTGATGTCCCTATATGACAAATAAATTCAGTTTAATACTGTGCTACAATAACAAATCTACAGTCATTAAGGAATGTAAAAATCAGTGCTTACTCTTATAACAGTGGTTTCACCCTAAGAAATTTAACAATAAAGCCTGTACATGGTATCTGCTCCTGAGTGGTACATGTAACTGGAAGTGTTACAAATCTATCCACATAAAAAACACATTTTGCACTAAAAACAGCGGGTACCCAGTTATGACTACGTCATATGTGGATTCAGTCTTCTGGGATGTGACGCTGTGCTACTAGTCTGACTGCCCGATCCTTCAAAGATGAAGGCATTATGATCCTTCAAAGTGTCAAGAAACACTCATCCAACCACAAAGTCTACACCCCAAATGATATGAAGCCTCAAACTACATTGCTTCAAAAACCTCAACTCTCGTGTATCTTTATGCATCATAAAATGAAAGAAAAGAGTATTTCTCACTTGTCAGGATTCTCAGTTTTTCTTTTCAAACTACTCAAAATAAATTTTGCACATTTTAGTGTCCACTGAGTTTATACCACAACTACAACCCACAGTCTTTGACTAATGTAAAAACATAAAGCAGGATCTGAATAATAAATGCAAAATTCCTGACACAGTCATGGAAAATCTGATGTGTCATTCTAGCAAATGGTAAAAACCTATCCTACCTTCCACAATTACTAACATAAAGACAGATGTCAAAGGTAAGACTGACAAATAAAAGCGAAGAGGAAACAATATATGAAAAATAAAGGGTGAGATAAAAGAACATAAAAATGGGAGTGATGGAACCATCTCAACAGGAATGAGACAGTGTAATACAACAGATAATGACAATGAAGAAAGATACAATATTCTGCCACATCTGATGGGCTATGCACTGCTTGATTAAATCGTGAGACATCTCTGAACTGTTAATCACAGAAAAAGGGGCAAAACTAAAATTGTTCCCATACCCATATGGTAAATATGTGCTGTTTGTAATGAACGATTGAGGTAGTAGGATTTTGTTTTTGTTTTGTAATTGTTGATTTGTTGTTGTTGTTGTTGTTGTTTTAAATGGGTTTGGATAATTTTGATCGGTAGTGTACATGTACTAGTCTCCCTTTGTTCTCACGGCGGAGTGTGTGAAACTTTGTCAGCATTTTGGATTGAGTTATGCAGTGCGAAATTTTCTCCAGGCCTACAGTGTGTGGAAGCTGGCGAAGGTTGCTGTTAGGCTGTGGGGCGGAGTTCGGCATTTGGCGAGATGATAAAAGACCTTGCATTATACAGCGGGAGCTCTCTGCTTCTCCGGTTTTGCCTGGAATAACATATAGCCTATACTGGCTGCTACACTGTTAAATGAAACTACACTCTAATAGTACAGATTTAATCTCACAGCAAAGTGGAACAATTCTGCATTATCAGTACAGCAATGCATCAGGTTCGACACACACCTGCATCTGGAAATTGATTTATGCTGACTGTGGCAGTTATAAAATTGTAAAAGGAACAAAAAAAGATTCATTATGAACTTTGGTGGCCCATTTTGGTAGTACCATACCAGAATTTTCCTGTCCATACTCACATAAAGGAACCAGAACAACACAGTTGAAGGCTGTGTCGTCCAAATATGAAAACTCCTGAAAACATGGTCAAACAAGACTGTGTGGAAGATAACCATCCTTTGACTATGCTGTTCCCCTATGGTGAGAAACAAACAAGACGAAAAATTATACTGTACCGTATTTTAAAATATACATATGTACTTAGTTAATGGAAAGACAAAAGACAATGCCCACATTTATCCTGCGCTTATATTTTTGCAAATTAAATTCGGATTCTTCTAGGTTACCTTAACCCTTGAAGAACGAAGGAGTACATTCCTTCAAAATGATGGGGTCAATAATCCTACTACACTGAGTAGCAACTAAGGAGACTTGTGACCTAATTCTAATTTGTTATAAATTAGTGCCATTTTTATTGCAAACATTCTCCTTTGATGAGGAAAGTGAAAAGCAGAAACCTCAAACTTTCATTAACTGAACAACAGTGAATCTTTGTACAAGTTCTGAATAAAGTTCAGTATAAACAAACTTGTTTGGTGAAAGAAAACACCTTTCATATACAGAGCTGAAGACAAATTCAGCTACTTTATCTTAAAATTTTACTCTATATAGACCAATGTTCTGTGGGTTAATTGGTAGGCATCCAGTAGAGTTAGCAACAAAGTTGCAACATCCTTTCTCAACCTAGTCATTTGAAGTGCGTTCCTATGCTACCACCTGCCGATAGTAGCAACACATTTGTTATTTTTGTGGCGAAAATTAGATTACAAAGGGTGGACAAATTCCCCATCTAAGACGTAGCTCCCTATCAGTCCTGCAACTTGAATAAACCAAATAGTAAAATGAATACAATCATCATTTTTTATGACGAAATGCATTCTCTTCATCAACCACAAATCAATAATCATTTAAAAACTGGCATGAAAATATATGTCATCATCTGGTGGGTAACATCCAACACACTGGCAATAGATGTCTATTATTATGAAGTAATGTGTCAAAATCTGTACATGGTCCAAATGCTGGTGAAGGCACATGGTGAAAATTCCTATCGTCATGATCACCAGATCGGATACATGTACAAAACAAACAGGCATCAAATTACTTTAGCCATGTAAGAATAACACAATTCAGATATAACTTGCAAGGAAATTACTATACTTGGCAAATGGCATCTTAACTTCGACATGAAGGGTGGGCACTGCAGTGACACATGTAGTTTAACCACACTTGATATTTGATTCCTATAAATGCCAGTTTATAATCAATGTTTGATTTGTGTATTCATGTCTAATTCTGTTTACACACTAAAACAAGAAAACCTGAATGTCAGTGACTTTAAGACATGAACAGAATTCCACTCACAGTGCTGCCAAGACACCAACATGGCACTGCCCATGTTCTCAGCTGCATACTGTCCAGTAACTGTCATGAGTATTCATTTGTTAGAAGGTGAAGTCCCATTGATAGGAAGTTGCAGGTTCTTATCTGGTAAGCATTTTGCAACTGTCGGCTGAATCAGCTGCCAGACATCCGCCATCTATGAATACAAGCTTATCATAAACACTGATGTTTGGTGCAAAAATTAAGAAACAACATTACAAGCTCCTACCATGCTCTCGGACAAAACACTCCACACGTACTCTCTAACCACCGCAGAAGTCACAAGACCAATACTAGAAGCTCCTCATGGGTCTGCACCAAACTACCTGACAGCTGCCCTTTCAGGAACAGTCACGTAACTCAAAATTATGTTACTCCTTTGGTTTCATTGATTTGTAATTTTCATTTAAAAATACACAACTTAATTAAATTTTATACCACTTATTTTATTACGAGGTTTGTTCAAAAAGTATCTGGACTGACCACAGTACATGAAGTAGATAAGGCTTACGGTGTTTTAACCCTAAATGTCTTCAACATAGTTCCGTTCCGCAGCTACACACTTCGCCCAACGTTTCTGCCACTGTTGGAAACACTTTGCGAACTCATCTTTCAGGATGTCTAATAAGTGTCTTCGTCGAATTTCGTTTAATGTCCTCCGTTGCCTCAAATCGGTGTCCTTTCAGAACTTTAAGCCTTGGGAATAGGAAAAAGTCACACAGTGCGAGATCTGGTGAATATGGCGGCTGCTGCAACTAAGCGGTGCCGTGTTTGGCCAAAAACTGCTGCACAAGGTGTGAAGTGTGTGCAGGTGCATTGTCACAGTACAGGTACCAGTCACCATCTCGCCATTTTTTCCGGTCGTTCTAGGCGAACTGATCCACACAAACATAGCAAGACCTCCAAATAGAATTCGTTGTTAATTGTTTGCCCATCGGGAGCGTACTTGTGTACGATACGCTCAGAATCAAAAAACGCCAGTAATATGACCTTTGTTTTGCTTCGCACCTGGCGCCCCTTCTTTGGTCACGGAGACATGGGACCCTTCCACTGTGATGATTGCTGTTTTGTCTCCTGGTCATACCCGTAGACCCAGGACTCGTCGCCTGTCACAGTGTTCTTAAGAAACTGCACATCTTCACATGAGCGCTCAAACAAATCATGGGCAATTGTCTGATGTTGCTCACGTTGGTCATCTGTTAGCAAATGCGGCACAAACTTCGTGCACACACGTTTCATGTGCAGATCATCGGTTAAAATTGCATCGCATGAGCCCACGGAGATCCCACAGTTATCTGCTATCTCTCATACTGTCAATCTCCTGTTATTGCGAACGACTGTTCTAACTTTAGTAATCATTTCCTCGTTTCTCGATACTGACAGTCGTCCCGAACAGGGGTCACATTCAACGAAGGTTCTACCCTCTTTTTAATCAATGGAACCAGTCAAACACTTGTGTACGACCCATTGCATCTTCACCATATGCTTGCTGCAATAATTGATACGTTTCTGTTGTGGTTTTTCTAATTTTAAAACAAAACCTGATGCAAATGCGTTGTTCGGTACTTTCACACATCGTAAAAATCACTATGACATAAATGCACGTTACTTCCACAACCTACTACAGCCAACTGAGCAAACGCACCCACTTGCAACTTGTGTCATGAGTTGCTAAGACATGTACGAGCATGTCAAAAGCGGTTGCAAACACATCCCACCCAGTGAACAAACACTACAATTCCAATCTGGATACTATTTGAACAAACCTCATATTTCACTAGTCCTAAAGCCTTCATTTTCATTCAAATAACGTCGTCTCTTTACCTTCACCAAGGGGTCAAGGGGAGTCGGCTGGGCCGTTTCCGTAGGGCGACATAGGTAACCCTTTGGAGGGGCTTCAGCTATTCCCCAGGGGTGATAGATGTGTTATATAGCCTCTCAACACTCAAGACCGTCTGTGCATGGTGAAGAGCCATATCCTACTAGAGGTGACCCTGTTACGCAGAACATAGCGTATCTAAAGGAGTAAACCTTGAAAAAAAATCCCCAATCCTACGGTGTGAGTGCCATGCCTATGGAATGAATGGTAGTGGGTGAGTCTGTCTCAAATGGCACCCCCTGGGATACCAGGCGACCTCCAAGGGGTAATTTCAGCCTTACCAAGTACGGGGTTTCTCGTGGGACCAAAATGGAGCGCACAAATGTAAACTTAAAGGATATAGAGAGCTCCACATCTGCGGACTCCGATAAGGGTTCCTGCACAGAGGCCCTGCAGGTTGGGGCAACTGGGCAGGACCCAGCTGAGCAAGGAGCAGGCGAGACTTCCCTGATTGGCGGGGAACATCCGTCTCCCAGCAATTTAAGTTTGGAGAACCTGGAGGGTCTGAGAGAGGTCAGCACTCTTAGCCTTCAAGTCACTAGCAAGAACCATTGTGGTGCTGCCAAAAAGCGGGCAAGGGGTGGTAGGCTCGTGGAGGCTCCTTCGGGGGACTCTGGCAGTGGCCAACCTCGGTCTGCTCCAGGCGGTCAGCCACAAACTTTGCAGAAGCCCAGTTCATCCAGGGTCCAACAAGGTAAACCTACGGACAGTAAAGGGCTCCCACCGGGCCCAAGCAAGCGACAGCGGTCGGCCAGGTGCACTCCGGGGGGGGCAAGCTATGAGACCCAAATGGGTTGGGCAACTTAGTTACGCCAGAGTTGTTCGGGAGGGCCTTCAGGTGGTGGTTGTCTGTAAGAAGAAATCTTTACAGATATCCAGCGGGCGATCGGCCGGCTTGTGGATGAGCTCCCTGAAGAGGGGTTCACCCCTGGGCTGGTTGATTCCTATTGAACTAAAGGGGCAGCTATTATGGTCTGCCACCATGAATCAACCAAGGACTGGTTGGCTGCCAGGGTACCTACCCTCGTGGCCTGGGAGGGCTCCAGGCTCAAGTTACTAGGCCTGGACGCTCTTCCCACCTACAAGAGGGTGGTGGCCTGGTTTCCGGGCCCTGCAGAGGATGCGGAGTGGTACTTGTTGCTGCTTCACAGTCTGAACCAGGATCTGGACACTAGGCACTGGAGAGTTTATAAGCACAGGGAGGAGTCCAGTGGGGTCCGCCTGGTGCTCAGTATTGATGCAGCCTCTGTCACTGTGTCGGAGAGGTTGAGATGGAGGCCCTTCAGTCTTGTGGGGCAGGCTACATTCTCCCTTCTGGGTACCAAGTTGGAGGGGAAGAAATAAGAGGAGGAGCAGGCCAAACAGGTTATGGTGAGTACCATCTCTTTCATTCAGGCCAACCTGCAACACAGCATTGCAGCTTCTGGAATTCTTACCAGAACAGTAGGCATTAAAGGAATAGACATGGCACTGGTGCAGGAACCGTGGTATCGCGAGGACTGTATCAGGGGCTTGAATATTCCTGGATATACCCTTTACTCTGCTAGAGGGAAGGAAAGACCTAGAGCCTGTATCCTTGTGAGGAACATGAATGCATGGGTGCTGCTGGGATTCTCTTGTAGGGACCTTGTAGCAATCTTAGTAAAATATATTGAGGATGGGGCAGAAAGGCAGTTAGTCGTTTGCTCTGCTTATCTGCCATATGATTCCGAGGATCCTCCCCCGTCAAGGGAGATGGGGGAACTCGTGCGATACTGTGAGAATGTGAATCTCTACTTAATTGTGGGGTGCAACTCAAATGCACATCATACTGCATGGGGTAGCACAAATGCAATGTAGAGGGGAGTCCCTGCTAGAGTTTCTCAATTCTTCGAACTTAGAGTTTCTCAATCAGGGCAATGAGTCCACCTTTTGCAGTGCTTCTAGGCAAGAGGTGATTGATATTACCCTGGGGTCTTACAGTCTTCTAGAAAGCACCGCTGATTAGGAGGTGTCTCAGGAGCCCTCCCTATCAGATCATAGACGTATTCTGTTCACTCTATGGGACTCCATACCAGCACTCCTGATCAGGAACCATAGGGGCACCAATTGGGGCTCCTTCCAAGAAGGCCCCCCCCCCCCTACTGGAGTTGGTGGTTCAGAGTGAGGCTAGGTCAGCTGCGCATCGACTCTGGAGTCTGGGATGTTGGTCTTACCTACATCCCAATAGAGGACACTGCAGTATTTTGATGCAGCTCCAACAGTCAGATCCCATATTTAATATGGGGGTTGACGTTATGAGGCCAGCATACAACTTTGAACCCCAATATAGGGTTACCATGTTGACGAGGGAGAATTGGACTAAAGCAACTGGTGCTCCTCCTGCAGTCAAAGGGCTCATCTGGTTTACAGATGGGTCCAAGATGAGGGAGGGGACCGGGGCTGGAGTCTATGGGCAATTGGTAGAACGAAGGCTCAGCTTTTCCCTAGGTAGATATGCAACAGTCTTTCAGGCAGAGATATATCCTATCTTAGCCTGTGCCTATGAGACTCAATCTCAGAATAGACCAGAGAAATATGTGAGTATCCGCTCCGATAGTCTAGCGGCCTTGAAAGCCCTTAAGGCCATTAAAACGTCTCCTTTGGTTCACCAGTGCCAAAAGGCATTGAATGATATCTATCCAGCATGCGGTGGGCCCTTTTTGGATCCCCGGACATGCTGGAATACATGGTAATGAAATCGCAGATGGGCTCGCGAGGGGTGGTACTGAATGAGGTTTCTTGGACCCAAGCCGGCCCTGGGTGTCTCTAGGCAAGATATACAAAAGAAGCTCAGTTGCTGGTTGGTCAACCAGCATGGGGCCCAATGGTGTTGTCTTGGTAATACCCAAAGACAGGTTCGAGAGTTTATCTCGGGACCCAGTCTGGGTACCAGGGCAAAATTTATGACCTTTAATAGGATTCAATCCAGGGTTGTAACTGGCCTTCTTATGGGTCATAACACCCTGAGGAGACACCTGTACCTACTAGGGCTGCTTGACAGTCCCTTGTGTACGAAGTGCGGGGTGAGAGAAGAAACCTCAGCTCACATTCTATGTGAGTGCGAGGGTTTGGCCTCACTCAGACGTGCGTACCTGGGCTCCTTTTACTTGGAGCCGGAGGATATTAGGAGTTTAGGCTTGGGGGCCATCTGGAATATAGCAAGGTTACGGGGCTCCCATGATTCGATATGGGGCACAAAGGGGCCGTTCTAATCAAGCCCTAGGTGCATCAGGGCTGAGAGGCCCTGAACACAAATGCAAATCAATCAATCAATTACCTTCACTAAAAAAATTACAGAATAAATTAAGATTCATATAAAATTGCATTAAGGCCATGGTTGTTTATACTGAAACTGCATTTAACATGGTGGACCCTGCATTACACATTTGTGGAATTAATGCCCTGTATGAGACAAGACATTCATATTCAAGAATCAGTTGCTTTTTAAACAAATCAATTAATGAATGAGAAAACACAACTTTTAAATTCCAAGCCACAGTCAAAATTTCTAAAACCTAAGAAATGTGATGTACTAACCTGTGTGTTCCAACATTGTCCTGAGTCACCATAAAGATAAAACAAAAATATTACATTCTGCAATTAAAATTTGTACCACCAAGTTCCACAAATATTATTCTTCCCGCAACATGCATTATGATTCCAGTCTTCTGGGATGCAACACCACATAGCATGGCAGAGATACCTATATTTCAGACAAACCTACTACTAACTTCTCCTAAGCATCGACACTGCAGAGACACACTAGATTTTCCTGAAATGTTGGTATCCATCTACCAAACAACATGGTATCAGAACCCTGACAGCCATAATTGTAACACTTGGGGCTACAAGAATCTCATGTTATTGTGATATCACAACTGCTTGAACACAAGATAATCCCACAAATTTAACAACACTAATTTGACAACCATAAATTTTCAGGAAAATTCCTAAACAAAACATACCTGATGTTGAAATATGTTCACTCACCCCCCACCACACACAGCCATCCATGCATGCACATACACACACACACAAACACACACACTATGCATGATTTCAGGCTTCTGCAACGAAGCTGTAGAGAACTGAGCTCTTCTGGGTTATTAGGCAGTGGTAATTTCTTACTGATGTTTTGGGACAACCTACCAGTCCCATTTCTTGACCCTGAAGATGGGACCGATAGGTTGTCCTGAAACGTTGGTAAGAAATTACTACTACTCACTGCATAATAACCCAGAAGAGCACAGATCCCATATATCTATTACTCTGAGCATAACACCTACTCCTTCCCCCTGCCTATCACTAGTTTTCATTCAAGTTTCATAGAACATAAAAGAAGGCAGTTTTGAAAGTGTAAGCAGTTGGTGATACACAATGTAGTAACACACATTAATTATAAATATTGTGCTGTCATAAAGGAAATGAACTGTTGGACAGTACAAACACAGCACAATTTGGCAACAGACTTGAAAATGGAATAAAAACTGAATACTTACCATGAAAATAGAAAACCAGCTCCAAATATAACAACACACAATTCTCTACACTGACTAAAATGAACAAAACATATAACTACATTAAGATTACAACATTATGGCCTGACACCATACAGTTTGGCCAAGAGGTATACACACTGTTAAGGTACCCATCTATGGAACATGGCACTGTATCACAAACAACACAATCTTAACACCAACCACTGTGAAAGCTTCAAATTTTAACACTATGCCGACTACCATCTCCAGAAAAACTACATATTCTACGAGTTAAACAAAAAAGGTTTCCCCAGCATGTGGATGGCGAACAGGCTCCTCTGTAAGGAGTCACATAGACAGTGACAGAACTGCCTACAGATCATATTAAGAGCATCCCAAAAGTCATGGACATCTACGAAGAAAATATTCTAACAACCTATTCAGTTTTCTGGGCAAGAATTAGAGAGTATCCAGCTGCTGGTTTTCAAGGAAAGTGTATGAAAGTTTAATCTACCCTATGTGACTGCTTCAAGAGAAAGATACACACCTCAGAATGCCCTCTAATCTGCACTGCAACAAGTGTGCCTAGTACAGCTGCCAGAATCTCCAGGTGTGCATGTACCAGCTGTGTTTCCAGGTGCAGACAGTGTAGAGAGAAGGCATTGCGGAGCTCAACATTCGCAATCACAGATTCCTGCTCCATCATCTTTGTTTCCAACTGTTCAACTGACTCAGCCTAAAACATAAGTGTAGATATGATGCTTCTGAGAATCTGAAATGTACTCTGCACATATGGATGAATATCCAGATAAAGAATGTGTTAAATAAATGTCTGAAAATGCAAGAATTATGGAAGTAGTGAGGGAAAGAAACATCTTAAAACAAGAACTAGTCAAAACAACAAAACCAGCAGATAATATTGTATGCAACATACGTTTAAATGTAATATTGTATTATAACTTTATGGACACTACACAGCCAAAAGGAAGAACAGATTGTCTTGTAAGATGTGAAACATCAACCCAAATTACATTTCACATCAATATAAAATATCCATCTCCACCACTTGAAAATCTGAGATGCCACTGCAGTGTCATCAATGTTGAACACTACTTCTGCACTTAAATTCCACAAGCTACTTGAAAAATATCCACACAATAAAGCAATTTTTTAAAAAAATGTCTACAATTTTGAGAAACTTCCTCTCATTTCAACGACATCTCAAGATAAAATGTGCTCTCAAATTCTGTGATTGTAGTTCCACACGACCAAGCCCTAATTAATACATTCCAGAAGTTAAAGCAGGAAGCAATAAAATATGGATTAGTAATAAACCAAAATATATGAGGCATTCAAGAGTACAAATCAACGTGAAGAATAAGGAAACAGAAATAGAAGGAACGAAAATCAAAGAAGTAAACTCCGCCAAATATCTCGGAACAGTTATGAATGCGGACAACTTAATAGAAGAAGAAATAAAAGAAAGAATTGCAGCTGGCAATAGATCCTTCTTTGCAAACAAAAAAAATATTCCAAAGCAAACTAATAACTAGGAAAACCAAAGAAAGGCTGTATTATACAGTAATCAGACCAGTAGTAGTATATGGATCCGAATGTCGGGTATTAACAGAAAACATTACGCAGAAATTATTGGTATTCGAAAGGAGGTTATTGAGAAGAATTTTTGGCCCAACGCAGAAAACAAATGGAGAATGGAGACAAACAACAAATGACGAGCTGGAAAAACTGATTAACCATGAAAATATAGTAAGGCACATTAAAAGTAAGAGACTGAGTTGGGTGGGACATGTTGAAAGAATGTCTGATGAAAGAGTAGTTAAAAGCATTTATAAATGG
>Ga0131853_10021181_pt1 | contig 11801 bp, 9 predicted proteins | sample TergutLab28metaG_FD_92764 | JGI IMG/M metagenome (GOLD analysis project Ga0131853, IMG submission 92764) | Labiotermes labralis P1 segment gut microbial communities from Petit-Saut dam, French Guiana - Lab288 P1 (version 2) (version 2) | ecosystem: Host-associated > Arthropoda: Insects >...
AGTCGGTGCAAAATAATGTATGCTGATGTCCGGATTTCCATTATTGCGTTCTGTTAAACGCTGAATCACAGGTTCCGGCAGCTTGATGCGGGCAAGTTTGTCCATGCGATCAAGAATTGCTTTATCCTGAATAATTGTAAAATGACGATCCTGGCGGTTCATGCCTGTCGGAGCCCAAAGCCCAGCATCAACAATAGCTGATAAAATATCTTTGGATAATTGCTCGCTTTTATATTCACGGCAGCTTCGCCGTTGCCGGATAATTTGCAAAGTTTCATTCATAACCACCTCCAATGTTTATGCAGGGTTTTAGTCTTATTAGTATTATACAATTTTAATTAAATATTTTTCTGCCATTTTGTGTGTTTTATAAAGTTTGGGGGGGGGGGGGGGAGCAGGGGGTGAATTAACTATTAGAATAATTAGAATTAAAAAACGAAAGGAGTAAGCACAAGAACATCTTGCAGACAGCTATTTAAAGAATTGAATATTCTCACCTTGGTTTCACCATATATAATGGAAGTTATGTGTTATATAAGAAAACACCACCAGTTTGTAGATCTAAATTCAAATATCCATGCTCATAATACACAAAGAAAAACGGATATCCACATCCAATCATACAATACTGATTTATATAAGAGAAGTGTAATAAATATGGGGACTAAATTATATAATAAACTTCCTGGGTACATAAAAGAAATAGATATTTATAAGACCTTTCAGAACGAATTGAAATCACTTCTTCTTCCGCATTCCTTTTACTCAGTGGAAGAATTTATAGCTTTGTAACTATGTAACTTCATTAGCTCTATATCTAATTTAAGCTTTATTACACTATATATAAGCAGTTCTGAAATCATTTGTAGAATACTATGTTCATTGCTCACTTCTTGTATATTGCTAGAAATTGACGAGTCCACTATCATATGTATGATATTTTGGATTTGTAAACTAAACTAAACTAAATCATATTCTTGCAACCAGAAAAAGTACTTTGAAATAAATTATTTGGAAAAAACTAGTTGGATTTCAGAGAAGTTTACATCAACTTTAAAGGAAACAAAAGGTGGAGTCCCTCAGGGCTCGGATCTTGGCCCAGTTTTGTTTCTGCTATATATAAATGATATTTATATTAACATATAAACAGGAAGAACAGCCCTGTTTGCTGATGATACTAATATACAGATAGAGGCCACAAATGCAAATATTTTAAATGAAAAAATAAAAGAAGTTACGCAACAGTTATAAAGTTGGTTTTATTTAAATAAGCTTGTTAATAAACAATGATAAAACCACTGTGATATCATTTCATGCTTGGCAGAATAAAAGCAAATTAAAACCTGAAATTGTGTTTCAAGACATGGACATTAAATATAAAAATGAACCAAAATTTTTAGTCAGTATTTAGCCACTTGATGCACAAAATTTGTTTCACAATAAGTTTTATTTCATGCCTCTACGTGTTTCGAGCACATGTGCGCATCATCAGGAGGTCAAAATTGCATTACACAGCCTCTGGTATCATCACACCTGTGTAATTCAATTTTGACCTCCTGATGATGAGCACATGTGCTCGAAACATGTAGAGACATGAAATAAAACTTATTGCGAAACAAATTTTGTGCATCAAGTTGGTTAAATACTGAGATAAATATACTGAGATGCACGGTCAGCAAAAGGTCAAAATTTTTAGGTTTATATCTTACTGAAGATGCAAAATGGGAAGTGCATATAAAACATGTGTGTAAAATACTAAATAAAAACCACTATGTAATACAATCACTTAAAAACATTACAGGTATAAACACTGATAAGTATACATTTTGCAAATTTTCACTCACACTTGAGATATGGTATTCTTTTTTTGGGGAGGTGATTCACAAAGTTTTTAAATTGCAAAAGAAGGTTGTGAGATTAATTTGTAATGTTAAAAGAAAGACGCCCTGTAGAGAACTGTTCAGGACATTGAATATACTGCCAGTGCCATGTGTATATATAATGGAAACTGTACTTACATTAAATTAAATAATAAAGGGTTAAAACAAAATTTGGTCATACATGATTATGACATGACATAGATCAGATTTTCAAACCCAATTTTGTAAAACTGACATTTTTAAAAAGAGTGTAAATAATTCGGGGACAAAATTATACAATTAGCATCCAAATTATTTAAAAAAACCAAGAGAATATAAAACTTTTTGAAAAAGCCTTTTTACTACAACAGACATTTTATTCAGTGGATGAATACTTGTCCTATGTGCAGGCACCCTGAGAGGGAATTTAATGGAAAAGTATGGTATTGACAATTTTTTAGTTAGTAGAAAAAATTTTAAAAATTTTAACTTACTGATAATACTTTTGGTGCAAATGTGGACAAAAAGAAATTGTTATGTATATGGAGTTAAAAAACACGTTTTGTGTGCGATCGATATTAACCTTTAGACGCCTAATGTCAACTATAGTTGACGTACCGCACCGCTAACCTCTAAAGTTGCATTTTATACATTTATTAAACAAATATAGGCACTGAATATTTTAAATGTGGTATATACTCTCCGTTTTTTTTTTCTTCAAAATGCAGTTTGTTTCATAATTCTAACGTGTTTGGTTCCTGTATTATTCACATTTTATATACAGGGTGTGCTAAAATTTAAAAAATAATTCCAGCGCCAAAAGGTTAAATGTGTAGAAGTACCTCACACTTCCAGAGGTGTGACAAATGGGTAACGAGTATGAAGAGTCATATGAATGTCTTTACTGTCGCACCATGCATTTTGTAGTTTACTTAAGTAACACACCAACAAATGCACATATATAGTCTTTAATAATCTAAAATTTACATTAAAACACTTAAAACACTCCTACATGTTTCGATGATCATACGATCATCCTCAGGGAGCATACTGCAGCATGCTGCCACAGCACCAAATTAATATAACAAAGTAAATCATTGAGAGTTTTAGACTGTAACTTTAGCAAGGAACAAAGTATGCTCCCTGAGGATGATCATATGATCTAAACATGTAGGAGCATTTTAAGTATTTTAATGTAAATTTTAGATTATTAAAGACTATATATGTGCATTTGTTGGTGTGTTACTTGAATAAGTAATATGAATGTTTATCCGTATAAGCAGAAAGAAATTTAATTTTATAATTGTCCAACAAGATGTAACTGTATTCAGTTCATTATATTACTGTAGGCAGCTCTACATGTTTGGGGTGTTGACACCCATCATCAGGAGCTCGTACAACTGTAATTCCAGCTTCTGGCACTGGCCAACTGCAATGAATAAAATACACTGCTAATTATATTAGTAGCAGTGACTGTATTCTGTTTATTACATTTCTGTAGGCAGCACTACATGTTTCAGGTGTTGACACGCATCATCAGGAGCTCTACAGTAGCAGCGTATTCTATTCATTGCAGTTGACCAGTGCCAGAAGCTGTAATTACAGCTGTATGAGCTCCCGATGATGGGTGTCAACACCCTAAACATGTAGAGCTGCCTACAGTAATATATTGAACAGAATACAGTTGCATCTTGTTGGATAATTATCAAATTTGATTCACAATGCACGGACCCATGAATATAAAATCTAGCAGAAAGAAGGTGTTATGTTTTTATATTGTGTATGAATCATATTAGTTATGTACAATTTCTATATTGTATACGAATTGCACTAGCTAAATAGAATTATAAAAACTTCATATAACAGAGACATCAAACGCATTGGCTGGAAAGATGTGAAATAAATGTAGCTCACTTGAAAGAGGACAAGTGTTTCTGAGATCATAGAACTGCACCTTTTGAACCTCTTCATTTAACAATGATACATTTCTCCAGGCAGTACCAGGACCTGCCACTTGTATCACAAAGCATTTTACTTCTTCATACCAACGCAAACTCTTGCACCTATGTTGAAAACATGAAAATTGAGGAAAAAAAGTTTGGACAACATAATTGCTGTGCATGACATACTGTTACTATAAAGGTTCACAATATTGCACCAAACAGTATTACACATTATACAACTAAATGTATGAAGCTCTTAATGAGCCAATTTTCACTTTAGTTAAGCAACTGCTACTTTACCTTCACCCTCCCCACTTTCATTTTCTCATATTATGAACACCAGCTTATCTGCTGGATAAATATTTTAGTTCTTGCAATAAGCAACTAGGTAGGCCTGTTTGGCAAGCTTGTGACCGTAAAACACTTGCACCATAAGCAGAAATAATGAGCAGGTAACAACCATCCACAATACAACCATTGCCACAGTGCTTTTACTTCAATAAACATTCTTCAGTAACTGTATTTCCAAGGGAACACATTGATTCTGCTGTTGAAAAGCCATGCATAGCTAACTGTATGTGCTGACACACGATTAGTGATGTTTCATTGATTCAGCTTCTCAGATACCAAGTGAGATACAGTATACATAACTCAAGCAACATCAAGTTATACATCTGATGTGTGGTTGACCGTGCATCGTAATTCAGTATGGGATAAGAAACCAACTAGATGTCACTTTGTGTTATCCTTCATTTCTCCTTTACAAGCATGTTGTGCTACGAACTCCTCAATGGACACGCTACCTGCTAACCGGTGCTGACAGCCTTCTTGCAGCCACGGCGCATACCAACATGTGGCGATAACACTACACAGTCGTCAGCTCCTGAAGATGGGCACATGGTTGCCCGAAACATGTCGAGCAACTTGTAAAGGAGAAATAAAGGATAACACAAAGTGACATGTAGTTGGTTTCTTATCCCATACCAAGTTATACACCTTTCAGCAAGCATACCTGTCACGAAAACTAGTATGCCAAAAATAATTATACATCTTTATCCTAAATTACTTTCTCCTGTGCATTCAAATTAAAATATGACATCCTTATACATAAATACATGTATATATATATATCGTTTTATGAATTTACCTTGTTTCTTTTCCCCATCCTTTACAGCTCTAACACTGTATTGGAACCTGAAACAGCAGAAGATTGTTACATAACACAACAATAATGTACTACATACTGTACTAACATATTTCTTGCCCACAAAGTTACTTCTTAAAGAACTATTACTGATATGTACATACAGGTTCAGTGCTATGCACTGGAAACTCAAGTCAATTTTGACAACCAACTGTATTTGCCTTCCAGAATCCAAACATTCTAAGATCCAACCCATCACAGGACAGTCTGCTTGTTACCTTGCATTATTAAAGCATTTCCATGTTCTTATCCTACACAACTACACAAGACCTACAATTGTTTTAAAATTATTCCTGCAGTCTAACACTGAACATAATGTACAACTTCGCAGTCACAAAGGGAACATCAATCATGCTTTTTATTCTGTAGGTCCCAGGACCAAAGCTCAGCCAAAGTCCTTCAGGGAAATATATAAGAATGGTACACCTCAGCTTAGGTAGCAGCGGATTCATTTCACATCCTTTCCAGTTCACTGATCACTAATAATACGTAGACAATTATATGCTGATCTTCTAAAGGCACTGTCCAATAAACAATACACATATATACTTTACCAGACTAAGACCCTGCTACGCATGGAGTTCCACAGGTTTCAAATTCAGTCCTTTACTATTCCTCACATATACAAACAACCTAATTCCAACTGCAATAGCAGTAGCAGTATCAATATGTAAATTCCAGAATGAGAACACTTACAGAATTGATTAATGATGTCTTCAATAAGTACAAAAAACTGTTAAGGGCAACAAGCTTGTATTAAATATTGATAAAACAATGTATGAAATTCAGCACCAGAAAGAAAATCATCCAACTGAATATAAACATAATGAAATAAAACTGCTGAAGAAGTAAGAACATTCAAATTGTTTGGCTTGCAAATTCATAGGTGAATGTTAAAAAAGGTAAGTTGCCCCTCTCCATGCCATGCAGGCATATAGGGGGAGTAGTGGCATAACTCCACTCATTCTTAACCTCAGCACCAGGTGGAGGTGAGTGGCTAGCTTCATGCACTGACAGCTTTACGTCCAGGTAAGAACCCCAGTACCCATTGAATAGGAGGCTTGGTGGTTCCCAGAATCAGTTTGGATAGCACTGGATAACAGAAAATCTCTCAACCCCGCTAGAACTCAAACCATGGACCATTCAGCCTGTGGCCAGTCACTACACTGATTACATTATCCCAACTCCTTGGCTTGCAAACTGATAACTTCAACTGGAAAAAGCAAACTGAACATTTTATACATTGCCTTGGTTCAACATGAGTTGCAATGAGAATAGTTGCATCATTTATGACAACTGATGCTTCCAAATTGGTTTACTATGGTTCTTTTCATTCAATTATGTCTTACGGAGTCATATTTTAAGGTGATTTAACTGAAGGAAAGAGGCTATTCACCACCCAAAAGAAAGTTATTAGAATAATGGTAAAGGGCACAGGAAAGAGAATTGAGTGGGTCATTATTTAAGCGGTTCAGTACACCACCAACTTGCCAGTGAATACATACAATCATTACTGTCTCTGAGAAGAATAACCACAAATTTATAAAAACCTCATACATACATAGCAGATATACTAGATGCAAACAAAACCTGCCATGTACCAAATCCTAACATAATTAGTTAGCCAAAAAGGTATATACTATACACAAATCAAGTTCCTTAATGCTCTTCCATTAAATATTAAGATTCGTAGAAATGATACAAAGGGTTTTAAAGAGTACATTCACGCTCATTTCCTCTACTGTGAAAGGGAATTTACTTCAATTTATAAGAAAATTACACGATTTCTGGCTTCCGCCGCGATGTATACGAGATCTGTGCTCTTGTACTGTACGTTGCGTAATACCACAGAAGAACGCAGGCCTCAAAAACGTACATTTTCCTCAACTAGATTATGGTGGTGCGGGATTGTGACATTCTTTTAGAATCGGGTTACGTATGGTTGTAGTATGTGTGACTATTCGTATGGCGTTATATTCGTAACATGACAAGCTTCGCATCATGAACATTTGTACCACTTTCAATTTATGGAATGTGCATAAATTTTATTCTTTTCTATACAAACATAACCTCACAGGCACATGGTGTACAACATTTAATACCTTCCACTTACAGTTCAAGTCAGGCGTGTTAGAATCAAGTTACTCAGAGGAACGTAGTTAACATGTTTGCCCACTGAACTTCTGGTGAATGTTATACGTGGGAATTACAGAAACACAACATTTAACAAATTATCACAACACTATGAATCAAGTATCACAAACAGTACCAGGCACGGATTACGTAGGTCACAGATGATGTACGACATCTATAGGCAACGGAAATGTGGCTACACTGCCGAAACGGGGCTCCAATCTTTTGCTGACCACCGCGTGTGTCGCTGTTGTCGTGGTTTCCTTTTCAAACACCCACAATGCATTTCGCATAATACACCCACAATCCAACGCGCTTCATCTTCAACCTGTATTACACCCACGATGCTTTTTGCATAATACACCCACAATGCGACGCGCTTCGTCTTCAATCTGTTCTGTTCGTTTCCCGTGTCGTGTGACTAGTGTTGCTACTTTCGCAAAAATAATGGTGGAACACATCATACAAGTAACATCGGAATACGAAGAGAGATTGCGGAGGTGTGAATACGTACCGAGGTTCTCATGCGGAGGTCGGATGCTGAAAAATGACGGGGATCCGAACAGGTTTTTCCTGATGTACCTTTTCCGTGAACAATCACTCGCGATTCAGTTCCTAAAGGACATCGGCCTGCTTCGGAGTAAGGTGCAGTGTAATACCTGCGGTCGAGATATGAAGTGGTCCGTAGATTCCACTCATTCTGAAGGTTTTCGTTGGCGGTGTCAAAGGAGGGTTGCTGGGGTCAAGTGCAATCAGTCTGCGTCTATCAAGGTAGGGACGTGGTTCCAGTAGAGTAAACTCACCCTCCAGGAGATTTTGCTCATTTTATACGACACCGTGCTCCGCGAACAAGCCTCCTGGATTCAAAGCTAATATTGCCTGGGTCCACATACTGTCGCAGACTGGGGCATGTTCTGCAGCGAAACCATGCTGGTGTTTCTAGAGGGCAGCTCCGTCAAAATTGGCGGTCCTAACAAGACACTCGAGATTAATGACAGCAAGTTCGGTCGGAGAAAGTATTATAGGGGACACCCTGTTAAGGGCCAGTTGGTGTTTGGTGGTGTTAAACGGGAGTCCGGCGAAACATTCCTTGTTCCTGTACCGGACAGAACCGCCGACACACTGATGACAATCATATGTGACTGGATCGAACCCGGCACTACGGTCATCAGCAATTCGTGGGCTTCGTACCGCGATCGGCGCTCAGGGTTACACGCATCGCACTGTCAACCACAGCATCCACTTCGTTAATCCTCACACCGGGGCCCACACGAACACCATCGAGGGAACGTGGCGAACTGTGAAGGCTTTCCTCGGCCAATACAACCGCGGGGAAGACTACGAATTCCATCTAGCGCACTACATGTTCGCGGCGAGGTGCAAGGCCAAACGCGTACCACCATACCTGCAACTCCTGCATCTCGTCGCTAACACAGACTGCTTACAGTGCTGTCTTCCCTGCACAGAACGCGCCACGTGATGGCCCCGCATTCATTCCTTACCTCCGCAACCAGGTAAGGCAACGTAAAATAATCATCTTTAGCTTAGGTTTGGTGCTATTTTTCTTTTAATAACCTATCACGTACAATACTCATCATCTTTAGGTTAGGTTTGGTGTTATTTTTCTTTTAATAACCTATAACCAACCCCTCACTTCCCTTCCACAGGGCCTCATACAAAACTTCCTCCTCCCACACTTCACACATTCATCTCCACCCTCCCACCGCTATCACCCGCACGGTCGTCTGCTTCTGCTTCATTTCCGTTACGTCTCTACTTATACCCACAGATATCACTCGGTCGCGGATAACTGCTTCGCCCGCCGCCATATTGGAGCCCCGTTACGGCTGTAGATCCCGGAAATGTTACCACAAATTATAGTTGAGACCATGGATCAAAGTTGATCCATGTGGTGGCCGGGTGATGTTAAGTGGAAGGAATTTGAGGTTAGAGCGTGAGTAAAAATGGAAGAAGGTGTTTTTATAAGAAAATTTGAAATCAACAGTTGTGGTAAATCCTTAACGTTGTGCCAGAAAGAAGTAGGCGATGTAAGTTGTGTCGTATGGGATGCTGCTTTAGTACTGGCAAAGTATTTGGAAGCCAGATGTAATGACATGCAAGATTGGCTTCGAGGCCGATCAGTAGTAGAACTTGGTGCAGGAATGGGATGTGTGGGCCTAACAGCAGCATGCTTTGGGTAAGAAATTTGGGTGAGTATAGCCTTGCTTCTTTTGTTACGTTATTTTTACATTAATAGTGAGAGTTGTACTAAGTGAAATTTTATATTTTTGTGACAGGGCATATGTAACGATGACAGATCTTTCTGAAGTTATGCCACTCCTTCAGAAGAATATAGACATAAATGAAACTGTGTGGAATTCTCTTGGAGGCAAAGTGTACACTCAAGTTCTGCAATGGGGCTCAGACCTTCAGGATTGGAACACAGCAGATGTTCTACTACTGGCCGATTGTGTGTACTATATGGAGGTATCTGTTTTAACCATTATAACTGTAGAATACAAAATTCGAAAATATGTAGGGCATTAACTATCCTTTCTCTCAAGCCTAAGTTTACTCCTTGTTTGCATGGCATTGCAAGACTCAAGTTTCTTTGTTCCTGAATGCTGAGAATGCCAGGTTTTATGATTATACACATAAATAAATACATATATACATACATTCAATGAATCAAAATGTTAGTCAAAATATTTGTAGGGTTTGAAATGAGCTATACAATACAAAACATGCACATAAGTAAAATTCACAGTACAGTATTTTTAAATTAAGTTTTCGCCTAACTTCTTATACACAGATACATCAGGTGTGGTATGTAGGATCTTTATTTTATTTGACCAGCATTTTTTTCACTACCTGTCATGTTGCTTTCTGATGAAGAGTAACTCACTACCCAGCCCACACACACATTGTCATCAAAAGCTTGTTTCTGTATGCATAATCAGTTCTGTTTAGCAATGAAGTTTTGTTTTATTTCATTGAATATGGTAACTCTCAGAACAACAGCAGTGTCAACAGAAAATCCTGTGTTAATACATGAAGTGCCATTACATGATTTAAAGGTTGGTGTGCTGTGAGTGCAACTGTGATTATCAGATCATTTTTTTCTGAGACCTCAAATTCACACAAGTATATTAGGCAGATTCTGACACCATGTTTTAGACATTTGTCCTATAACAAGAGAACCTGTTCTTTCTTCAAGAAGAGAGTGCAACAGCAAACACTGCAAACAGTTCAATATACTGTTCAGAGAATGTTTTTATTGACAGAATAATAAGCATGAGAATGTGGCCAGCTTGTTTCCCAGATATGAATAGGGGCAATTTTTACTTGTGAGGCACATTAAAGGATAATATCTATAAAATGTACAATAAGAATCTCTATATTAAAGATAATTTCAGGGAAAAAGAAGTAAAAAAGGATTCCAATTGCAGTGTCTTCCATTTCACTAGCAGAACTTTGATGTGAATGAATAATGAATATTTAGATGATGTAAGGGGTCTGGAAGCTAAAGGATACCTGCAACTGAACTCCGATGAGTCCACAGACACATGAGCCCCTAAGTTACCACAACAATGTGTGGCCAGATGGCATGGCTGATCCTCCTTCAGTCCTTGTTAGGAATCAGCAATGTTTCAAAGAACGGATCACGCACATTGCCTAAGATTACTGGGTGATTTGTGGTACAGTATGAGGTTCGTCTCAGGGAATTGTTGTGTGATGTTTCCAAGGGAATTTTGCAGGATGTTCGAATAAGCAGCAGCATATGTTCAGTATGCCAATTTTATAAACACAATTTTTGTTTCAATTGTTACTAAATGATAAGATGTTGAATGTGACACAATTACTTGATTGGCATCACTGTAGTTAAGTTTATCAACACTGCACTTTAATCGATACACAAATATTGTCCAACCTTCAAACCTTTGGTTAATCTTTTATTGATTAATATTCCAAAATTAACGAAAACAGAACATGTAAACTCTGGCAGAATTCCAAATATCTAGTACTTACCAATGCTATTGGTTTAACTTATTTGCCCCATTGCACTTAATCCACTCCTGCTACAAATTTCCTGTTGGCTAGTATACAAAAATCTCTTTAATCCTCACAAGCCAAAAATTCAGAAGTTCAAAACTAAATTTTTTAATTGGCTTCCCAATCTGCATGTAAGAGTCTCTGAAACAGCACAATGAAACCCCGCTAGCCTAATGCTCATGGTTATACAACTGAGATTTCTGTCCCCTGTTTTGTGGAGACCAATGCCAAAATATCCCCCTTTTATCAAACTTTGTTATACTTAGGCTACGGTGGCCTTCCTGCACACATGTTACCAGCATGGCAACTTTAATGTCCAATTTAAGTTACGTTTTGATTTCCCTTAAATATGTGTGTTCGGTCATAACCATTTCCAGCAACTTTGAAATATAGTGAGAAAATATCTAATATTCACTGTAATACGTTTAGTTAAATCTTTCCAGCACTTTTTTTAATATGGTGGTAACTGTAATATTAACTACACGGTGTTCAACTTAAAAGTGGACCGTTAACTAAGCCGTGAATATATCACGTCAGATGCTATTTATAATGGTTCTGCTGGTATGACATTATACTACTACATGTGCAGGAGTTGGCAAGACTGTTGCA
>Ga0131853_10021182_pt1 | contig 11800 bp, 7 predicted proteins | sample TergutLab28metaG_FD_92764 | JGI IMG/M metagenome (GOLD analysis project Ga0131853, IMG submission 92764) | Labiotermes labralis P1 segment gut microbial communities from Petit-Saut dam, French Guiana - Lab288 P1 (version 2) (version 2) | ecosystem: Host-associated > Arthropoda: Insects >...
CCCCCGCACCGCCATCCTCCGCTTTATGGCGGCCAACGGCGACAAGGTTGCGGTAACGGTAACACAAAACCCGTCTGACCCCACGCCTCCTGCCCCTTTAGGCGAGGTAATTGTATACGACGGCTCTAACCACGAGGTATTGAAGCCGGGCCCCTTTGGATGGTGGGACGACGAAAATTGCCTGTATCCCTCCTTGACTTCTTGGACCTACAATCAAGTCAGCCTTACGGGCGGAACTGTTATCTTTGTTTATGGCGGCTTAGCCAATGCCGAGGGCGCAACTGTGGCCCATAATACCGTTACCATGAGCGGCGGTGAGGCATCGGACTTGACTGGCGGCTGGAGTCTGAACGGAGACGCTGCCAACAACAGCGCGCATATGAGCGGCGGTAATCTGCAACATATCGACGGCGGCACTGGTTTTAGAGACGCTATAGGAAACCGCGCCATCGTCAGCGGCGGCGAAGTGTTTAGTGTTTACGGCGGCTATAGTATGTCCGGAGACGCTACCGGCAACCACGTCATCATCAGTGGTGGTACGGTGTTCGGACTAGTATGTGGCGGGGGTGGCCCGGGAAGTGCTACAGGAAATACAGTAAGCCTAAGCGGAACGCCGAACCTAAGCAATGCGGGTATTACTGGCGGCCGGTCTTTTGCGGGAGGCGCCGCTACCGGCAACACTTTGGAAGTAACAGTGCAGCATCCGGGCGTGGAAGCTAAGACAATAGGGAACTTTGACAAAGCCGTCTTTTACCTGCCCCATAACGCGGCAGACGGCGATGTCTTGCTCAAAGTTTCCGCCGGTTGGTCCGACTTGTCGGGAGTTACCATAGACATTGATTTTGCAGACATCATTCCGTCCTTGAAAGTCGGGGATATGATAACACTGATTGACAGCCATAGCCTTGATGCCCCTCTGAACAACAACCAAATCGTCAGCAAAAACGGCTACTCCTTTCTCGTATTTACAGAAGACGACAAGCTCTATGCACAAGTAACGGCCACGCCGTCCGACCCCACGCCCCCGACCCCTTCAGGCGAGATAATTGTATACGACGGCTCTAAGCCCGATATGTTGAAGCCGGACCCCTTTGGATGGGGCAGCGGTGTTTGGCTATATCCTTCCATGACTTCTTTGGCTTACAATCAAGTCAGCGTTACGGGTGGATTTGTTGAGAATGTTTGTGGTGGCGTAACCGATGTCGAGGGCGCAACGGTGGCCCACAATACCGTTACCGTGAGCGGCGGTGAGGCGGAGTTTGTTTATGGCGGCTATAGTATGTTCGGAGACGCTACCGGCAACCACGTCATCATCAGTGGCGGCGCTGTAACCTCAATAGTAATGGGCGGCATCAGCGATAGCGGTAACGCCTCAGGAAATAAGGTAACACTAAGCGGAACGCCGGACCTAAGCCGTGCGGGCATTTTTGGCGGCGTGTCTCCGCTTGAGGACTGGTATGTGAAGACCGGCAACATCCTTGAAGTGAGAGCGCCGCGTACAGGAATGGAAGTCAGGGACATAGGGGAATTTAATAAAGTCGTCTTTTACCTGCCCCATGATGTGGCGCACGGCGATGTCTTGCTCAGGGTGTCCGGCACTTGGATGATGGAATATTTCGGTGTCATAGACATTGACTTTGCAGACGCCCTTCCGTCTTTGAAAGTCGGGGATTCATTTATCTTGTTTTATTCTGAGTGGGGTGGTACGCAGGGAGAAATGACCATTAGCAAAAACGGCTACACCTTTTTCGTAGGTAAAGAAGACTTTTACCATACGTATGCAGTAGTAATGGCAATACCGTAAAGAATCCGGCAAAAAACTGCGGGCAGACCATCAACAGTCTGCCCTTTTTGTTTGCGTCCGTCTGTGTGCTAATTATTTATTACCGGCAGTTCATCGTCCGAAACCGCATCAAGATTGTTGTTCCAAAGATACTTTTGGGTTTCACGGACTGTTATGCCGCTGAGCAACAGCAAGGCAATGACATTGGGAATAACCATTAGGGCGTTGAACATGTCGGCGGCGTCCCAAACAACCGCCAGCGGAATCACCGCCCCTACATACGCCACAACGCTAAACACGATTCTAAAGGGTAAAATACACTTTTTGCCAAAGAGGTATTCCATGGTTCGTTCGGCATAATGACACCAGCCTAATACGGTGGTCCAAGCAAACAAGAATATGCCCACGGTAAGGATGATGGGGCCTACTACCGGAATCTGGTTAAAGGCAAAGGCCGTAAATTGTCCGCCTTCGAGGCCTTCAAAGCCTGCGGGGTTTTTAAGAATGGTTGTTACCAGCATCAAACCGGTTAGGAAACACATAATAATGGTATCTAAAAAAACGGCGGACATGGAGACCAAGGCCTGTCGCACCGGATTTCGAGTAACCGCAGAGGCTGCCGCCAAAGGCGCAGAGCCCAGTCCCGATTCGTTGGAGAACAGTCCGCGTGCAACCCCAAATCGCATGGCCATCAACATGGTAGAAGCTACGAAGCCCCCGCCTGCCGCCCGCGGCGTAAAGGCGCTCTTTATAATGACCGAAAGCGCTTCGGGAACATAGGAGATATTCATAATGATGACGACCAAGTTCATAACGATAAAAATGACTGCGTAGGAGGGAACTATTTTTTCCGAAAACTTGGCGATGGACTTTATCCCGCCGATAATCACCGCAAAAGTAATCACAAAAAGTACAATCCCCGTGATGTGTACGTTCACGTTGAACTGAGATTCCATCATCATGGAAATGGCGTTTACCTGTACCATGTTTCCAATGCCAAAAGCGGCAATAGAACAAAAGATGGCAAACAAAACGCCTAACCATTTCATTTTAAGTCCGCGTTCCAGCGCGTACATCGGCCCGCCCAGCATGGTGCCGTCCGATGTTTTTACCCTGTACTTGACGGCAAGCAAGCCTTCGGCGTATTTAGTGGCGATTCCAAAGAATCCCACTATCCACAGCCAAAATATGGCGCCGGGGCCGCCCAAATAAATGGCCAAAGCCACGCCTACAATATTACCTGTGCCCAATGTTGCCGCCAAAGCGGTGGACAAGGCCCCAAACTGGCTCACGTCTCCCGCCGCGCCCTTATCCTTGGTAACGGCTAACTTTAGCGCTTTAAACACATACTTTTGAATAAATTTTAACCTAAACGTCAAGAAGACGTGGGTTCCTACCAACAAAATAAGCATGGGAGGCCCCCATGCTACATTATTGATGGCCGCAATTACTTTGTGAATGGCATCTATCATAAAAAACAAAAACTTTACCGGCAAATGTACAAAAGATTTTGATGCCCGATGTTTTTCAGAAAAAAATCGTGTACCTTTGTCTTATATAAAATCCAAATACTAACAAATCCAGATAAACATATGAAGCGAATTTTAACATGCCTTTTTGCGGCAGCCCTTGTTTGGCCGGCGGCAGCACAGGTTAGGGGAAAAATTGATATTCCTAACCTCAAAGACTTTGTAACCCTCAAATGCGACTTCCACATCCATACCGTTTTTTCGGACGGAAATGTGTGGCCCACCGTGCGTATTGCCGAAGCCTATCGAGAAGGACTTGACGCCATATCCATTACCGACCATATTGAGTACCGGCCTTACAGCGCCGATGTTGCCGCCTCGCACAACCGCTCCTTTGAGATTGCCGAACCTGCGGCCAAAGCAGCGGGCATCATCTTGATTAGAGGCAGCGAGATTACCCGCGCCATGCCTCCCGGACACCTCAACGCCATCTTTTTAACCGACTGCGACCAGCTGGAACAGGCGGACTATATGGATGCCCTGCGCGCCGCCCAAAAACAGGGCGCCTTTATCTTTTGGAATCATCCGGGCTGGGACGCCCAGCAACCCGATACCACCCTGTGGTGGCCCGAACATACCAAGATATGGGAACAGGGGTTGATGCACGGAATAGAAGTAGTAAACGGTAGCCACTACTACCCCGAAGCCCACCGCTGGTGCTTGGAAAAAAATCTGACCATGATAGGCACTTCCGATGTACACGACCCGATTCAGGCGCAAATTGACTTTGCCAAAGGAGGTCGGCGCAGCATGACCTTGGTGTTTGCCCGCGAAGCCAGCGCAGAGGGAATACACGAAGCCTTAGTCGAGAGGCGTACTGCGATATACAGCAGAGAGCGATTGATTGGCCAAGAACGCTTCCTCAAAGAGCTGTTTGAACAGGCCCTTGACATCAAGGTGGAAAAGAGCGGCAATTCGGCCCGAATCACCATCAAAAACAACTCCGACTTGACTTTCCGCCTCAAAAAGAACCGGCACGATGAACGATTGGTATACTTTCGCGATTACACCATCGTACCCCAAGGACTGCACGTAATTACCGTCAGATTTCAAGGCGGCATACAGGGCGGCGACATGAATTTTTCCGTAGAAAATCTGCTTACCCGGCCCAATCAAGGAATGGATTACACCATAAAACTATAATCTGCGGGTGGCGCAAAACACTCCGCAATCATACAACGGGCGCTGCCTCCGCCGTTTTCTTCGATGGTAGGCAGTTCCGGAGCAAGCAGGGAATAATGGCGCTCTAATTTCTCTTTTTGGCCGGATGTCAAGCTGCGGAGCGCGGTGGCCGAAAGAACAAGAAAGGGCTTGCCGGCGGCGTTGTGGAGTTGCAGCATATTGCCCGCAAAGTGTTCCATTTGGGTAATACTGATGGGGATGATTTCCTTGTGCGTAGCGGCGGCGGCAGAGCGTATTGCTTCACGGTCTGCAACGGCGGTTATGGCCTCCATGCAAACAATCAAGTGTTCCGTAGCCACGCACATCATCACGTTGGTGTGGTAAATGGGTTGGCCGTTGCGGTCAAAAGCGTCAAACAAAACGGGCCGGTAGCCTAATTGTCCGCAAAAGTCAAAAAAGACCTGTTCATGGGTGCGGAGCGAACGGCAGGCGTAGGCAATCCGGTATTCGTGGTCAAGAATCATGCTGCCGGTGCCTTCCAAGTATTTTTCTTGTTCTTCGTAGTGGGTCAAGTCAATTACATGCTCCACCACAAAGTTTTGCTCTAAGGCGGAGCGGATGCCGGCCTTACGTTCCAAGCGTCTGTTGGGGGCAAACATGGGATAAAGCACCAAGGTGCCGTCTTGATGCAGGGAGAAGCCGTTGTTGGGAAAGATAGAATCGGGGGTATGCGGCTCCGGCGTGTCTTGGACTACGGTGACATGAACCTTGTTGGCGTTCAACAGAGATACAAAGGCTTCAAATTCAAACAGCGCGCACCGGTGCGTGGCGTCTTCTGACTGTGCGGAGGACGGCTTGGGCGTTTTTTGGAATGCATTATTTTGGGCGGTCAGCGGATTGTAGGCAAAACGCACAGGCCGAACCATGAACACGTGGCGGGTCGTTTGTCGCAGTCGGTTCATTATAAAAAAACTATTCGATTATACTGTTTCTATGGCCGTTTTGATAAGTTCAACAGCCTGCAACAATTCCTCCTCGGTAATAACCAAGGGCGGGGCAAAGCGAATAATGTGCTTGTGGGTGGGTTTGGCAAGCAAGCCCAATGCTGCCATCCGGAGGCAGACGTCCCAAGCTTCTTTTCCGTTGTGGGGGGTGATGACAATGGCGTTTAGCAATCCTTTACCTCGAACCAATCCGGCCATGGGGGAGTCAATTTTGGAGAGTTCGCGGCGGAAAATTTCGCCTAAGTATTCGGCCCTTTCGGCTAATTTTTCTTCTTTGACCACAGAAAGCGCAGCAACGGCCACGCGGCAGGCCAAAGGAAATCCGCCAAAAGTAGAGCCGTGTTGTCCGGGCTTAATGGTCAGCATAACATCGTCATCGGCCAAAACTGCAGAAACGGGAAGCACTCCGCCCGAAAGGGCTTTGCCCAAGATGACAACATCGGGACGAACGTCTTCATGTTGGCAGCACAACATTTTTCCCGTGCGGGCGATTCCGGTCTGCACTTCGTCTGCCACCAAGAGTACATTGTGCTTTTTGCAGAGTTCGGCACAGCGCTTCAAGTATCCCTTGTCGGGCACAAATACGCCGGCTTCTCCTTGAATAGGCTCCAACATAAAAGCGGCAATCCGGTGGCCTTCTGCCTCCAATACTTTTTCCAAAGCGGCCGCGTCGTTATAGGGGATTTTAATTAATCCGGGGGTAAAGGGTCCAAATCCGCTGTAGGAGGCAGGGTCGGTAGAAAGGGAAACAACGCTGATGGTGCGTCCGTGGAAATTGCCTTGACAGCCAACGATGATTGCCTCATTTTCGGGAATCCCCTTGCGTACATAACCCCAGCGGCGCGACAGTTTTAAGGCGGTTTCCACCGCTTCGGCTCCGGAGTTCATGGGCAGAACCTTATCGTAGCCAAAGAACTTGGCGATAAACTCCTCGTAAGGCCCTAAACAATCGTTATAAAAAGCGCGGGAGGTAAGGCACAGCGTTTGCGCCTGCTCTACCAGCGCCCCTACAATCTTTGGATGACAATGTCCTTGGTTTACCGCAGAATATGCAGAAAGAAAGTCAAAATACTTTTTCCCGTCCACGTCCCAAACAAAGGCGCCCTTGCCTTTACTCAATACTACCGGCAGGGGATGGTAGTTGTGCGCCCCGTATTGGGCTTCTTGGTTAATGAATTGTTGTGTTTTTGCAGAAATGTTCATAATATTAAGATTTTAAAGCAATTCCCCCGAGAACCATTCTTTAAACTCGTTCACGCGGGCCTTACTGATTATTATTTTATCCTTGGTCATTTTTGTGAGGTTGATGGAGAGGCGGCCGTTAAACCAATAATCAATATCAACGACTGCTTCTCTTGAAATAAGGTATTGCCTGTTTGCCCTAAAAAAAACTTTTTTATTCAATATTTCGCCCAGTTCATCTAATGTATGCGGGATGGCGTACGATTCGCCGTTTCTGGTTAGGGCATGTACAATCCCGTCATTTATAAAGAAATACATTGCGGAGTCAACAGGCAGCGGGATGAGTTTGCCCCCCTTGCCCGGAATCAGAAAATGTGTTTTGTACTGTTTTTGCAGGTTCATGGACTTTATCAGCTGCGAGAGGGAATGGTTTTCCCGTTGACGGTTTCCTGCAAGCAGATACATCTTGTCAAAGGCCCGTTTTATGTCTTTTTCGCCTATCGGCTTTAACAGATAATCAACACTGCTGACCCTAAATGCAGTCAGAGCGTATTCGTCGTAAGCGGTTGTGAAAATAACGGGGCATTGGATTTCTGTATGTTCGAATATTTCAAATGCCGAGCCGTCAGCCAAATGAATATCCATAAAAACAAGTTCGGGCGCGGGGTTCTCTTGCAGCCATTTGATGCTGTCTGTAATGGAATCGGTAATACCCACTATGTTACACTGCGGCGCAAGGTCGGCCAGCAATGCTTTCAAGTTGTTGACGGCAGCCTTTTCATCTTCAATGATGAGTGTCTTCATGGTCTTTGGGGTTGATTAACGGTATGCTGACGCAAAATTTATGGTCTTGATTGTCAATGATAATTTCTTGGTCGAACAGTAAACGGTAGCGTTTGACTAAGTTATTCAGCCCGATTCCCGTTCCCGGACTGACGGTCAGTTTTGGCTGAATCGGATTGCATACGGACAACATTCCGTCTGCGGACGTTTTTACGGTAACTTTCAATGGATGGCGATTGCTTATTTCATTGTGTTTCACTGCATTTTCAATCAATACCTGCAAGGACATAGGAGGGAGCAGGCAGTGGTTCCATTTTTTGTCTGTTTGGATGTCAAAGACTAAGTTGTCTTCGTAACGCATCGCCAACAGGAATATGAAACTTTCTGTGAACTCCAATTCTTGGGCAAGCGTGGCCTTTTGCGAAACATTTTCTTGAAGCATGTACCGCAACACATGGGACAACTCCTGCGTATAGCCTTGGGCTTTGACAGGTTCGTCTCGTATCAGCGAGCGCAGCGTGTTCAACGAATTGAAGAGCATGTGCGGATTGAGTTGGTTTTTTAGTGTTTCATACTGACTGAGTATGTTTTCCAATTTGAGTTGCTGGTTTTCGAGCATGATGTGTTGCTGTTTGCGCATCATGTAGATGATGTAGCAGCTGGTTGTTACTACACACGAAATGATAAAATCGCGGACGGGATGCAAATAGTGGTGTTCGGTAGCCTGTACCACAGGTATGTCGAATATCTGATGCAGGTGGTAAAACGCATTGCTCAATAGGGTGCTGATAAGCCAGCACAGCAAAAACGAAAGTATGATTTTTCCTGCGGCCGATTTTACATAAGTCCGATTGAATCTGAAAGCCATCATATTGAGGACAAAAAGCAGCAACAGGGACAGAAAAGAGAACAGCATTTCGTTGATGACCTCTATCAGCCGGATGTCAAGAAAAACATCATGCGTGTTGAAACTCCCCGACAGGGCGATTAATTCCGGAATATGAATCAGAAAACAAACCGCCGCCGAAATCAAAACCAATGACAGTCTATAATCATTTCCATGTATGAACCGGACGTCTTTCATATGTAGGAGCAAAGGTAACTATTTTCTTACCACCTGCGCGTTCACATACATCCCCGGACGAAATAACGAATGGTTGTTTACGACCTTTGCATAGACCTCCAACGAGCGGTTGACCTCGTCTACGCGCTGGCCAATAGAAATGATTTGGCCGCCGAAACTTTCATTTCCCATGCCGTTGACGGTGAATTGTATTTCATCTCCCATTTTTATTTTGGTCAAGTCTTTCTCGTAGGCGGTGAGCCGTATCAGCGGATTGCTTTTGTCAATCACCTCGCACAGAGGCTCTCCCGCGCTTACATATCTTCCTGTATTCATGTGCAGGTTGGTGATATAGCCGCTGATGGGGGCGCGGACTTCGAGCAGGGGCAAAATACTGTTTTCGATGACCGACTGCGGCGAGAGTCCCAGCATCGTCAATTGGGCTGCCGCCGCATCCTTGCGGCTTTTCATAGACAAATAGTCGGCCCTACTCTCTTGAAACCTTTTTTGCGAAGCCACTTCGTGCTGCGACAAAATTTCTTGACGCCTGTACTCCGCCTCCAAATATTCGCATTGGGCGTAGGCTTCTAAATAATTTTGCTGAAGATTGATAAATTCGGGGTTTTCTAAAGTTGCCAGCAGTTCGCCTTTGCGCACGTATTTGCCCGGCAAGAGGGAGGTATATTTCACAATGCCGTCCATAGACAGCGTTACCGTAGCGTGATGTCCGGGCGACAATACAAAAATGCCGTAAAATGTTGCTTCATTAGAAGCTACTGTTGCAAAAGTGATTGCGTCTGTTTGTTCCAGTGGTATATCCGCCTGTTCCTGCTGTGCATCCGTTTGTTCCAGCTGCGCGCTCCGGTGTCCGACAACGGGCGCGGTGTTACTCCTTTGGGTATTGCTGCAAGACATGGTCAAAAACAGCGTTATAATTATGACAGTTGCTTTCATCATTCATCGGTTATTGTATAGTTCGTATTCTAATGCCGCTATGTTGTATTGATATATCATTTCGATGTATGCCTGTTTGATTTCCAAAGCGCTGTTCATGCTTTGTATAAATTCGCCAATATTGGTTTCGTCGTGTTTCAATTGCAACTGTGCAGCTTGAATCAAGGCCTCGGCTTCGGGCAATGCCGAATTTTCAAAAAAACGGATACTTTCGCCGTATTTGCGCAATTCGGCCTTGAGTTCTTCGAGCCTGTTATTGAGTTGGCGGATGTTGTCCTGCGCTTCAAAGCGGGCTATTCCGGCGTCTATTTTTGCCTGTTGCACACGGCTTTTTTGGGCGTTGAAAACCAAGGGAACAGATAGGCCTATTGTCCACGAATCAAGCCCCCTGTCGGGAAGGATATTTTGACGCTGAAATCCTGCCGAAAGCTCCGGAAAAAAACGACTTCTCTCTACTTTTACAGTCGCCTCCGCCTCGGATACCATGCTGTCAAAATACGAAACATAGGTGGGGGAAAGTTGTCCGTCCGTTATATGCACATCAAACCGCCTCAGCAGGGTATCGGCAGGAACAAGCATAACTTCTGAAAAACATACCCATTGCAACCGGACGGCAGCAATCCTAAATTCCTCCTCTGCTTGAAAGACCCTGTTTTGCATCGAAGCAGCCTGCGCCGTTGTCATGGTTTTCTCCAAAAGGGTTATCTCGCCCTGCCGGTAGCGCAGGTCTCCTGTGCGGGCAAGGAGTTCGGCAAGGTGGTTTTGTTCGCCCAACATGTGTTTCAAGTGGTAGGCATACTGATAATAGGCCCATGCGTGCTTTGCTTCGGCAACTATTTCTTTTTCGACCATATCGCGATAATACGCGCTGGTGTTGATTTGTTGTTCCACCAATGTGTTTTTGTAAAAGGGAGTGATGAAAGAACCCAGCGATTGCGTAACGGCAAACGAGCGGTCGTTGCGGATAGGGCTGTTGATTTGTCCCCTCGAATAGTCGAATGAGGTGGCGCCCAACTCCCATGATTCGCCTTTTGCCACGCGGTTTCGCTCTATGGTCGCGGTAGCCGATTTTAGGCGGGGACTGTTTTCTTTTGCCATCGAAATTACCTCGTACAGGCTTACAACTTGTTGCGCCTGCATGGTATGGGAAACAATCAGCATGAAAATAAAGAATCCGGCAACGGAAATCAGTCTTTTCCCCCATGTTCTCCTTCTTGAATACCTTCTCTTGGCTACCGAGAATATGCCCATCAAATGGAAAAATACGGGAATGATAATCAGCGAAAGGAAGGTGGAGACCAGCAATCCTCCAATGACAACCGTGGCTAACGGACGTTGCACTTCGGCGCCTGCCGATGTAGCCATCGCCATGGGTAAAAAGCCCAAAGACGCAACCAATCCCGTCAAAAACACAGGACGGAGCAGATGTGGCGTACCTTTAAATATGATTTTATGCGTTGTCATTCCATGGGTTGATTTTTGGGATAGAGATTTAAAGTGGTTTAACATGAGGATGCCGCAGAGGACAGACACTCCGAACAATGCAATAAAACCTACTCCCGCCGATATGCTAAACGGCATTCCTCTAATCCAAAGCGCGCATACGCCGCCTATCATGGACAAGGGAACGGTGCTGAATATCACCAGCGTATAACTCATGCTGCGGAAAGCGATGAACAGCAGGAGGAGTATCAGCAACAGCGCGACAGGGACGACCACCAACAAGGTGCTGATGGCATTTTGCAGGTTTTCAAACTGTCCGCCATATTCAAAGTAATATCCGGGTTTGAGTGAGACGTTTTCTTCGAGCGTGGCTCTGATTTTTGCTACCACATGTTGGATGTCTTCGCCGCGAACATTGACGCCGATGACGATTCTGCGTTTGGTTTCATCACGGTTGATTTGCAGGGGACCGCTCTCCAACCTCACCTGCGCAAATTCGGTAACGGGTATTTGTATGCCTTCGGCGGTGCGGATGAAAAACCGGTCTAAGTTAAAGTCCTGTACTTTTTGCTGGTCTAAGCGCACCACCAAGTCAAAGCGCCGCTCGTTCTCGAATACCGTTCCGGCCACCTCGCCGGCGTAGGCCGTGCGGATGATGGTGTTCAATTCTTCGATGTTGACGCCGTATCTGGCCAATTTGCTGCGGTCATACGTTACCACCAACTGGGGCAAGCCCATTGTTTGTTCTACCAAAACATCATCCGCGCCGGCTATCTGTTCCATATATTTTGCGGCTTCGCGGGCTTTTGAGTAGAGTTCGTCCATATCTTCGCCAAAAAGTTTGACGGCAATATCGGCTTTTGCGCCTGTCATCAATTCATTGAAACGCAACTGAATCGGCTGTGTAAAGTTAAATTCTACATCTTTAATCGCTTCC
>Ga0131853_10021183_pt1 | contig 11800 bp, 8 predicted proteins | sample TergutLab28metaG_FD_92764 | JGI IMG/M metagenome (GOLD analysis project Ga0131853, IMG submission 92764) | Labiotermes labralis P1 segment gut microbial communities from Petit-Saut dam, French Guiana - Lab288 P1 (version 2) (version 2) | ecosystem: Host-associated > Arthropoda: Insects >...
AACGGATCAAAGGGTCCAATTCTTGATGTTTATGATGATGATAATTCTGTCTTTATTCGGTAACTTATTTCATTATTTCTTATTTTTGAGCAGACATTTCTCAGTGATCGAATTAGGGTGATTTGGAGTAGGGGAAGTTTGGAGAGAGAAATACATTACGCGCGTATGCGCATTGTACGTAAGTATAAACACACTTACGTGCATTGATATTGTATTTTCAGTGTTCTGATATTCAAAATGTATTAGGACTATTATATTATTATATTAAGAATATATTGCCGAAAGGTCTGGGTTGTTTCATGTTGTTTTCAAGGAAAATGACAATTTTGTTTACAACGTGTCTGTAATCTCGCACTCCAAAAACAGAAACAAAACTAGAAAAGTCTTCATTCTTTATTAACGAGAAGTTAGTATAATGTGTATGATTTGTGTGTGTTTGTGTGCAGCCGAGTAGTTCAGGCGGTTAAGTGACTTTCCGCGTCTGTGGAACTGTTGCCGATTTCTAGCAGAACTGCCAGAAGCCTTCTCGAAACTATCTACCCTCCTGTTTCAAGTGCATAGCAGTGCGGAATTCTTCTCCAGGGTTAAAGCGGTCAGGTCGTAAAGGTCAGTACACACTTTCATCTAGTGCCGTGTGCCTATTCATCCAGTAACAGACCCCCCCCCCCCATACGCTCTCAAGGCGTGCACAGAAAAAAAATTACAGTTTTACCTTCATTGTTTGGGGTACCGCGGTAGCACAGTGGTTAAGGTGCTCTACTACGAATCGGAAGGTCGCTGGTTCGATTTTTCATTGACATAAAATCCTTCCGATCGCATTATGGCCTTGGGCCCGACTCAACCTCTAACAGGAATGAGTACCAGGAGTATTTAAGGGAGGTAAAGGCGGCCGGTGCGTAAGGCTGACAGCCTACTACCATCCTGTGCCATTGTCACGAAATCCGGGAATCTTAACTTCCTGGAACCCTCTGGGTCCCTGAGGCCTGTAATGGGACTGATTTACCTACATCGTTTAGGGGAAGACAGTACACTAGCTGCTGTTTGAATAGTGATGGTGCATGTGAGTCTTGTTAATTTGTTTGTTTTTGACGCAGCAGCCCTAAATGGGCCAGGGTCTCCTCATTCACGAGGTTTCTAGATCATACACAACGACAAACCACAATCGGTAGGACTCCTCTGGACGAGTGATCAGCCCGATGCAGAGACCTCTACCTGACAACACAAAACACTCACAACAAACATCCATGCCCTCGGCGGGATTCGAACCCACAATCCCAGCAAGCGAGCGGCCACAGACCGACGCCTTAGACCGCGCGGCCACCGGAACCGGCGGTGCAAGTAAGTAAGTTGCATATTTTACGGTGTATACAAATCGTCACGCGTTAAGTTCCGGAGGGAGCAGTGTGTTTGTGGTTAGCTACATAGAGGATGACATTTCTAAAGTAAGTGGTCATTCGTCAAAAGTCGCAGCAAATGTTGCTATGACGACCTTTATGTTCGAGTCGCCCGACCTTCGCCCAGACAAAGAAGGCTATTGTCAGTCACATATAATGAAGCTCCAATATCTTGATGGGTTCAAGGCAAAAGCCGAAGCTAGGCGAGGCATTCATACAAGAGAGCGACGCACTACCGAAACGGGGGCAAGTAGTCAAAAGGACGCCATTGGTTCGTTGGTCTCAAGCCGGATGTCTGATGGAAGTGACGTGGAATATGGTAAAAAGGAATTCGTTATTTTGAAACTCCCTGATGTCGTGACGTCAGTGAGTTTTCTATTTCCGCAAATTCTGTCACACACAACATGCGAACAAAGAACAAGCTTTACTTGTTGGTTTCCGGAAGAACAAGGCGTTTTTTAGTGCTTCTTGCAAGGTTGTCCAGTTTAAAATGGCTGTCAATATCGGCGTGTAATCAGGGGTGGAATGTACAAGGCTCTCTTTCAGGTGCACTCTCAGCGGTGTTAGTGGCAACTCAAGTATAATTACTCAAAGACAATTCTAGACGTCGGTAAGTATTACCTAACTTCATGGAGCAGTGCCCTTCTTGAGAAGCTAACCGGTTCTCAGCTAGTCAACTTGCCCGTATTTTATGGAAACGAATGTTTGTTACCGCAGTCACAAGTGCCCGCCACCTGTCCCTATCCTGAGCCAGCTCGATCCAGTCCATACCCCCACGCCCTACTTTCTTAAAATTCATCTTAATATTATTCTCCCATCTACGCCTGGGTCTCCCAAGTGGTCTATTTCCTTCAGGTTTCCCCACCAAAACCCGGTACACACCTCTCCTCGCCCATCATCGCGCCACATGCCGCTACCATTTCATTCTTCTCGATTTCATCACCCGAAAAATACTGGGTGAGCAGTACAGATCATTAAGCTCCTCATTATGCAGCTTCCTCCATTCCCACTTTAACTCGTCTCTCTTAGGCTCAAATATTCTCCTCAACACCCTATTCCTAAACACATTCCTCCCTCAATGTCAGCGACCAAGTTTCACACCCATACAACACAGCAGGCAGAATTATAGTTCTGTATATATTAATCTTTAAATTTTTGGATAGCATAAGACAAAATATTCTGCACCGAATGATAGCAAGCATTTCCTGAATTAAATGTGTTCATAATTTCTTCCAGAATAAAATTTTGATTTGTTAATGTTGTTCCCCAATATGGCAACTATTAAACTTTCAGGAATGGATTTTGTAACGTCCTTCATTATTAAGAACAAAATTGTATAAGTATATAATTGTTCTCTTAGGCATATCTTCACTTAGTACAATTCTTTCATAACGTGTGTACTTCGGTTTTGTCATCGGAAGTTTTCCCTTAAGCGTTTGTGTCAATTTACTCGTCTTCAGCTGCACCAGACCGTCGGCTATGACTTTTCTTGATGTGGAATGTATGAATGTACTGGAAGAATAAGTCGTGGGTATTACTTCAAAAACTCTTCTATTAATTCTTGGAGTCTGTGATGAAGCTAGCACAACTAAGTGCAGGGCTTGACCAAATTTTGTTCCTTAACTCTTGCGGTAATTGATCAACATAGCACACTGGATGCATGAATTAACTTTTTAAGTCCGTTAACTCTTGTGACAGCTTTAGGCAGTGGGCTACGTGGAGTGCTCACTTGTTTTAACTCAGTTTTTGTAATATCGCTATTCGGCCATATTAACACAACTTTCTTGAGGAATTGTCTCTTTTTTACATCATAAATCTCTTATTATCAGTAATTTTGGCAGGGAGACTGTACTACAAGGCCTGTTCGGAGAGTATCCAGCCTTTTTGTTTATCTCGAGAACCGGTCTCATTTCTTTGATGTAAGTTGGCAGCCAGTCAGAGGAGACCGTGAACAGTCATTCTCCCGTGGGGCTAGTCAATCGGCAGTGAGACGTCGTTTATTGAACTTGTGTACTGTGTGACAATCGCCTTCAAAAATATGCCCCCTTTCAACGGCGATTTTACCTTTAGGAAAAGCCAGAAGTCGCAGGGAGCCAAATCTGGGTTGCAGGGGTGCTGACAGACCTGGTTGATGCAATGTTTTGTCAAAAAAAAACCTGCATGTGAGCTGTAGAATGATAAGGCGCATTGATGCAGATTCTCTTATCACCTCCCTCGTTTACTGTAAATGCGACGGTCACACTGTACACAAGCTCAGTCAACTGCGTCTCACTGCCGACTGACTAGCCCCACGGGCGAGTGAGTGACTGTTCAGGGATGCACAGGTAAGGTATCCTCTGACTGGCTGCCAAGTTACATCAAGGCCACGCGACCGGTTCTCGAGATATTAAAAAAACAGCTGTTTACTTTCCGGACAGGCCTCGTATCTCAACATTTGAAACGACAACCCATGTTTCTTCACTTCGGAACTGTTGCACTCACTTCGGTAACACCAACAAATGCACAATTTCACAATCTGTGTATTTTTATATTACATATCTGCTACATATTTCGGCATTGTCGCCATCACAGGAAGTTAACTCCAAAATTTATTTAACAAGAAAAGAATATGCAGTTTACAATAAATATACATAGTAAACTGGGAAATTTGTATTTAGTCAAACACAACTGTGTCACATGAGGTGTATTTAATGACTATATAATAGACAACTACATGTTTCGGCCTATACTGGCCATCTTCATGTTGTCTTAGGGAAACTTAAGATTTTACTAGAGGCACGTGCGCATGCATGCCTCTAGTAAGATCTTAAGTTCCCCTAAGACAAAACTGAAGGTGGCCAGTACAGGTCGAAACATGTAGTTGTCCATTATATAGCCATTAAATACACCTCATGTGACACAGTTATGTTTGACTACATACAATTTTCCAAGTTTCACACACACGAAGGGGATGACACACTTCCTAGATAGGTAAATTTGTTATTGCTGTAACTTTCGAAGAAATCTTGTTGTAAAATCTCTGAAGATGGCGACAATGCCGAAACATGTAGGAGCTAAGAAATATAAGAAAAATTTATAGATTGAGGAATTGTGCACTTGTTGGTGACAGCAAAGATTTAATATATCATAATGCACGGAATTAGCGATGTCTTGTGATAAAATATGAAGACCATTAACATTATGGTCTTTGCCTATCGTCAGGTGTTTGATAACTGATAAAAACAGATAAAACACTACGTTTTGGAGTCAGGACTGGCCCGCAGCTTCGGGCTAAAACAATAACACAAAGTTGGGCCAAATAGACAACGCTACTTCCAAACTTGTGTAGCCTCTGATTATATTGCGAATGGCAGTCTGTAGTCCCTGTATGAGGAAATGAATAATTACTTACAACGGTATGAAGTGAGCGTGGGACGGGTAGCTCAGGCGGTATAGTGACTGAGCTACGGGCTGGACGGTCCGCGATCGAATCCCGGTGAGGACGAGATCTTCCGCCCGTCCAGAACGGCCCTGGGACACAACCAGCCCCCCTGTACAATGGGGGTAAAGTGCGGCCGGGGCGTGCTGCTGACCTCTCACCCCTTCTAGTTCCGCGATCATGGAAGAGTAGAGCTATACCTCTACCCATCCTCTGGGCTACACCGGGCCTATAACGGGATCACTTTACCTTTACTCAGTATGAAGTGAGGGGGATTATGGCAGAAGTGATCCGTGCTTTTATATCTTAGACCCTTAAATCAAATTCTAGGTACAAAATATGCCCACATGTTGTAGAAACTGTATAAGCCAAATTCAAAATATGTCTAGACAGTTCATACAAAAGTGATGAACTACTGAAAACAAATAGTCTATAATTGCCTTTATAATTTCAATAAAATTGATATTACTTTTGATGGAGCGTACATTAAGTTTATTAACATTTTTAATTGTATATTGTTGTAATATCGCCTGTTAAATCTGACGCTACCATAGAAATATACGGGTAGAATTTGAAGAATCTCTTTTGTGAATAAATCATGAAACCATCAATCAAAAATGTACGCCTTGGTTCTATTTGATTTACCGCAGTCAAAACCACTGTAATGGAGATCGAAGGGCGACAAGACTGGAGGAAATTTAGAGAAGTCTTTTTCTAGGACAAGGAACCTGACGTTTGCATATGCAAATTCTGTCCCTTCAAAGATTTCCGCTTGATAGGAGGGACCAAACAAGGAATGTAAGAAACCGTGTGCTGACTGGAAATGATACAACCGATTTCGTGAGGCGAAAGAAAAATGATGGGTGGAGATTTTCTGTCTGCAGTTGGAAACTTTTACGGAAGAAACAGGGCATGGCTTTCTAAGAGCTATTTTATGGTTTACGTTGCGAACACTGTTACTGCCTTAAAATTTTGTGACGTCGGTAGTCGGGTGATATGTCAGTGATGAATTGGAGAAGGTTAAGAAAGAAGTGGTCTTTGTTTAATCCAGCTATTGTCTAAGTACGCCCCTGTAGGTCCTGAGGAAAACCACTAAATATTTTAGTATAATAGGTGTTCTGGATGTTCATCTTGAGCTTCACATTACAATAACTTGTAACTTATGAAGACATAGGGCTGGGCCGTATATACTAAATTCGGTACAGTGTGGGGACCTTAGGTCCTGCACGTTCTGCCAGTCTACTTGTACCGTAGGGTTGTGAAAGCATTTAGATGCACTACAAATATATAGCCTACAATTCCCGGACACTAGTTTGAATTTAAATACCAGTGTCACTGACGGGTGGAACATAGAATTGAACCGTGCGGACACAGAAAAAGAGTTGGTTATGTGAGATTACGGTCTGATGTGATCCTACACCCTGTATGTGACATCAGGCTTCAGCCAGGAAGTAACTGAGAACTGCGCTCTTCTGGGATATTACGAAGCGAGAAGTGTGTTATTTCTTACCGACGTTTCTGGATAACCTATTGGTTTTATCTTTAAGGTTCAAGAATTTTGATTCCTGAAACTTGTTGTCCCGAAACGTCGGTAATTTATTACCACTACTCGCTGCGTAATATCTTACGTAAGTGCAGTTCTTCTGTAGATTGTAAAATGTGTACCATTACATTCTGTTGCATCGGTTTCAGTGTAGAACTAGTGATACTTCAGTTGATAATGGCAGTTAGAGACACCGATCTCAAATAACTCATAATAACAAAAATGTATCTGAAGTTGGAAAAAGGCAACATACATCGTCTTTTTTGGAACTGAGAGGATAGGATTGAACATAAAGAATCCTCTGTTATCGTAGCCCCAACAACGTTGTTTGGACTTACCGTTGAAAGTTTTAATGACCAAAGCTGCGATAATCGTTGACCGGTCTCAGTTTTTGGTTCCTTTTTAGCAGCGGAAGGATTATTCATCGGGCAGACTGGTAGGCTATGTAATTAATACTTGAGGGAAAAAACAATGTTCCCCTTTACGCTGTTTGACGCTATTGACAGGAAAGTTACCTAATCATTAACAAGGGATTGCTGAACGAATATTGAATAAGGAAAGCAGAAGGATATTTTCTTTGCGGTCTTACATTTCGAGGCGCGGTAACAAACGTAGAAATTCTACACAGTGTCGGTATTTCCTGATCTTCAGAAGGCCCAAGAACGACATTATAGTTCTTTTTACACATGCCAGTAATTTTAACTTTGCTGCGAACAAAAATTGTCCTTATATTGTTACACTGACATATCCAGCAAATTGTATTTCATCGCTATGGAGACGCTTTGTTCGGAAGTCATCAGAAAGCCATTATTCTTCCGCCACATTGTGCCCGATAACGCGCGGTCGCGAAGAATTAATTCTTACTTGCCTGTATACTGTATTGTTTTTCCTGCTTGTTTCTTTCTATCCCATTTTTCTTGATGACTCCTAATTTGTAATCTGTTCATTCCCTCTCCAACTTCTCCTCCCACACGTTTTAACATCCTGTGCAGTTTGTCGGCTGTAAAAGTAGTTCAGTATGCAATGAAGTAAGACGCCTATTTCTGTTTCGAAAGAAAACACTTGTATCATATGTCATGTTATAACAGAATGTGTCTTAAATGAATACATTCTTATTAACTCTCTACAGGTTAAACAGTTGTTTTACATACACACATTTTTAACACCACAAACACGTGAACTTCACCCATATATTTTGTAATTATATTCCGTGAATTCTTACAATTTATAGCTATTATTTCCCTCTAAGATATTCTGCAATTAGTCTTTCTAATGGAAGCACACGGCCGGTCCCAGTGGCCGCGCGGTCTAAGGCGTGGGTCTGCGACCGCTCGTCTGCTGAGATCGTGGGTTCAAATCTCGCCGGGAGCTTGGATGTTTTTCTGTTGTGAGTGTTGTGTATTGTCAGGTAGAGGTCTTTGCGACGAGCTGATCACTCGTCCAGAGGAGTCCTATCGACTGTGATGCGTCGTTGCGTGTGATCTAGAAACCTCGTGAATGAGGAGGCCCTGGCCCGCGTTAGGCCGCAGTGCCACAGGGGCGGAGGGGGAAATGGAAAGCACACGGTGTTACCCGTGATGTATAAAATTAGCCTGTATGTTTTAGCTCAGTAAGCTAAATTTAGTCTTCAACGGTGTTTTTTTTTTGTAAAGAATATTGTGTGGTGTGGGATGATTGTCGCAAAGTTACCCCTGGAGGCCACCATTCCTCCTGAAGGAAATATATGGTCTATACGTACAGATATATAGATCGAGAGAGACCCATACGACGTTTCGAAACTACTTCTCCGTCTTCAGTTTGGTGGGAGAGAGTGCTTAACAATAGGTATATGGTGCCGTAGCAATCGTTAGGTCATTTATTATCAGTAATACTAAACCGAATTACCAGCGACATTACGTTAACAACAACAATAGTAATTATAATTACGTTAAAAATAATAAAATTGTTCTTGTGCATGCTACGAAGGCATATCGGGTGAGTGGAAGTGCATTTTCACACATTCGTTACACTCAGTACTGAACAAAAGTGAGTGATCATACAAAAAAAAAACTACTCTTGATAAGCTGATAATCGCTCAGCTGGTGAGGAAAATTCCCTGCGTTTTTATGCAACCCGGAGTTTCCATATCCAGTTCACCAAATCAAGCCACTGGCTCCTATTTTGAAACAGATCAATGAATACCACGCTCCCATACTATATTTCCTTGAGAATCATCCCGATATTCACCTCCCATCTAAGCCTAGCTCTCCCAAGTGCTCTCTTTCCTTCATAATTTGTGACAGTGTACTACTTACCCCCCACCACCAATTCGCATGCTGCCTCCTACCCCAATTCCTCAGTCTTTTAAAACTACATGATCGAAAATTTCGTCCTCGAAAATTATCATAATTTTAAAGTGTCTTATTTAAAGTAATTAGGACTTCGGGAGAAAATTTTTTTTACCATGGTGCAACAACCCGTAGTGGTCCAAGGTCTCCTCATTATCGAGGATTCGCGATCACACTCAGACACACCACACTCGGTAGGACTCCTCTGGACGAGTGATCAGCCCGACGCAGAGACCTCTACCTAACAACACACAACACTCACAACACACAGACTTCCATGCCTCCGGCTGGATTCGAAGCCGCAATCCCAGAAAGCGAGCGGTTGCAGACCCACGCCTCAGACCGTGCCGCCACTGGGGTCGGCGGGTGAGAAATTAATGAATCCTTTCCGAACTGTGCTGCAGCTATGGTATTTACCCTTTAAACATGGACGTGAGTAAATTGAGGAGTAAAATGGACATTAAGAAACAAGAAACCGGTTATAGTGTGACGTCTAATAGGTTTCTTGTCCCATGTCCTTTTATTATTCCTCCCTCTGCTAACAACCCCAGCACCCCACCCCGTTCAAGACACTTTCTTTTCTAACCACGGTTGTAACTGGAACTGATAGACGGCGTCCGTGTCGACCGGAAGACAGATTACTTGATGGTGATGAAGAAGTCGGGTCCTGCCTCCTCCACCACTACCGCCTCCACGTGGACAACCAGGATCATTGGTGTCCAACATCTGGTTCCTGTAATCAGGCCCCGACTGCGCGGTACAAACCTGGCTGTGGTCAGTTATATAAGCTTGTTTTCAAAGCACGAAGAAGTAACAAATTATTTTAGTAAATATCAGGTTTTCTTGGAAGTCTATCCCAGAGGTTCACCAACCCCGGGCGCGAGGTCGCCCGGGGGACTATATTTTGTAGGGTTGTGCCTAATATTTATATATGGAGAATACGAAACAACATGGAGACTGATAAGTTAATAGAAGGTGCAGATAGAGTGAGATTCATCAAGGCACAAAGAATCAAATGGCTGAGGCATATTCAAAGAATGGACCAAGCAAGACCAGCTAGGAAACTACTAGATTGGAAACCTATGGGAATTAGACCAGTAGGAAGACCAAGACAATGATGGCAAGAGGATGTTATGGAAGATCTAAAAAGGCTGATAGTTAAAAACAGGAAGAAAATAGCTAAGGATGGAAGAACTGGGAAAGATTTGGCGGAGAAGGCGAAAACACACAAAGGGTTATAGTGCCAAATGATGATGATGATCAACTGGTACATATTCGGGTATTCAGACACCTATATTGTTATCTGTCAGTACTGTGGAAGATTAAGTTTCACCGGAAAAAGTGAAACTAATTCTTGCATATTATTATTATTATTATTATTAGTAGTGGTGGTGGTGGTGGTGGTGGTGATGGTGGTAGTAGTAGTAGTAGTAGTAGTAGTAGTAGTAGCAGTAGTATGTTTTGTTGTTTGTGTGTGTGTGTGTTTATTTGTGTAGATTAGACCAGTAGGAAGACCAAGACAACGATGGCAAGAGGATGTTATGGAAGATCCAAAAAAGCTGAAAGTTAAAAACTGGAAAGAAAGAGTTATGGATAGAAGAACTGGGACAGATTTGGCGGAGAAGGCGAAAACACACAAAGGGTTATAGTGCCAAATGATGATGATGATGATGGCGTCTAATATTTGTAAATTTTGAGTATGGTACTTGCTTCCTGTTTCACCCTTCTAGCCCCTAAGATTTTGAGTTAGCTCCTAGGTATTTGAAAAATTTTTGCGCCAATTTTGTTGTGCCCCTTGTAAGGTCTCTCTGGCTGTCTGGTTGTCCCTTGTACACTAGTAACCAACAGACATGTGACTGTGGTAGGTACAGTTACCTCTGTCCGCCCTCACAGACCGGGAGGTCTGGCGTGTCCAAGTAAAGTCCCTTATTTATATCCTGGTTCATACACAGGACCTCGACGACCACCACCCCCACCGATATATCCGGTCTATTGCAGAGATGAGATAACAGATCAGATAGGGCATGTGTATGCTGAAGGATCCAAATAGAGATGGGCTGTAGAAGAATGAGGTTTCGAAAAAAAAACTGGGAGTGGCTTAACCACTCGCCATAGCTGAAAGACAAAACGAGGAATAAGGAAACTATTTGGTTTTCTTAAAATGTTAGAGTTATTTGCATAGTGGTTAATATCACTGAAGGCTATTTTGTCTTTATGGACTTTCTTTAGAGACTCTGGTATTGTGTTCTTGTAAAGCATTCAAATGTCAGAAGTCAAATCTGAATATAAAATCTGATGTTTATTGGACCGTGTATCGTTGTGATAGTTGAAGAATAAAAAACCAACCAGATGTCACTTGCTATTTTATTGTACTTCTTTGGAGACTCATTATGTTTCGGGCATTAATATGTCCATCTTCAGGAGAGTGCGACAGAACACACCACACCAATCACACACCACTAAGCACCATAAATCTAAGCTAATGTTAACTCCTCCATCTTTGCAGAACGAAACAGCCAATGTGGTAGTTCAAAAACATAGTCGCAAACTCCTGAAGATGGACATATTAATGCCCGAAACATGTTGAGCCTCTAAGAAGTAAAATAAAAGTAACACGTGACATCTGGTTGGTTTTTTTATTCGTCAGCGGAATATAAAAATTTGTTACTTGGGCGGTTCGAGCTAATAAATATTTGACTGAACCAAAAAATTGCCATTTTTAACTGTGTTATAAGACCTATGTGTCATATTACGCAAGGTAGATGACTGTTTTAGCCATTCATGGTGGACGCGCGTTCTGCGGCCATTCGCTTGCTGGGTTTGTGTGTTGGAATCCCGTGGGGAGCATGTATGTCTGTCTGTAGTGTGATGTCATATAGAGGTCTTTGCGTCGGGCTGATCACTCGTCAAAAGAAGTCGAGTCGAGTGTGTGTGTGTGTGTGTGTGTGTGTGTGTGGTGTGTGTGTGTGTGTGTGTGTGTGTGGTGTTTGTGTTTGGTGTGTGTGTGTGTGGTGTGTGTGTGTGTGTGTGTGTGTGGTGTGTGTGGTGTGTGTGTGTGTGTGTGGTGTGTGTGTGTGGTGTGTATATGTGTGTGTGTGTGTGGTGTGTATATGTGTGT
>Ga0131853_10021185_pt1 | contig 11799 bp, 17 predicted proteins | sample TergutLab28metaG_FD_92764 | JGI IMG/M metagenome (GOLD analysis project Ga0131853, IMG submission 92764) | Labiotermes labralis P1 segment gut microbial communities from Petit-Saut dam, French Guiana - Lab288 P1 (version 2) (version 2) | ecosystem: Host-associated > Arthropoda: Insects >...
AGTGCACAAACCAATGCCAAGCGCTGTTTCCATCCACCCGACAGAGTTCTGACAATCTGGTCGCCTCTGTCCACAAGGGATACCAGTTCCGTTAACTCTTTGATTCTTTGCTTTTTCCTCTCGCCTTTTAATCCATAAATATTTGAATAAAAAGCTAGGTTCTCGTTAACCGTCAAGTCTTCGTAAAGTGTGAACTTTTGTGACATGTACCCAATCTTGGCCCGAACCTTCTCCATGTTTCGCGAAACATCCATCCCTGCAATCGTTACCGTTCCTTTCGTTGCCCTGTACACTCCACACATAATCTTGATGATTGTCGTCTTGCCCGCACCATTGGGACCCAGTAATCCGTAAACAGAACCTTTCCCAATATAAAAAGACACCCCTTGCAATACTTCTCGCCTGGCAAAACTCTTCACCAGACCTTTAACTTCGACAACTTTCTCCACAAGGATAGTATACTACAATTCTTGTATAGAGCAAACATATATTAGATTATGATAGATCTTGTCGAATTTTATCTTTCCCGGGCAGAGCTGTTTTATTCTCGTCACAAAGTAACAGAAGCAATCGAGGCCGCTGAAACCGCATTAACTCTAAACCCTAACAAAGAACGAGAGATTGCCCTCAAGCTGTTCATTGCCCGTGCTCTGTCGCATAAGAGCGAGTTCGAGCAGAGCAACAAAATATACCGGAATCTCATCGACGAGGCAACCTACCTCCCTCCTATCATCCTTGGTATCCTGCATAATAATCTACAATTATCAAAAGATGATAAATCAAGTAAGAATTTAGGGTTAATGAAAATATACATGGGGAATGGTGGGACTGGTTTTTCTGATAATTAGCTCGATCATTGGGGCAGGGTTCGCAACAGGGGCGGAAATCCTGGTTTTCTTTGGCGATTCTTCTCTGCCCTCCTGGGCGATTGGACTGGTAACTACTGCCTGCCTATTTTTGCTGATGCTAATCATTATATGGCTCAATGAACGAGGATTCAGCCCGCCTAAGGTTATTTTTGTCCCGCTGTACTTTGCGTTTCTTGTTGCGATGACAGCAGGGATATCAAGCCTCATCAATCCTCTTGCCGCTATCATAGCGTTGGGTGCGTGCATCCTGATAGTTATGTATGGATTCGAAAAATTGGCCAAATTTAACAAGTACTTAATTGCCTTTGTCCTTACTGTTATTTTAATCGTAACCATTTTGTCAATTGGACACGCATCCGTTTCCATCCCCCCGGCCAGGCAATCACACGGCCTCTTTCGTACGGTATGGTCTGCATTGATTTATGCAGGAATGAATATGTTGATATTCCCTATCATTAAACAGTCACGAACTCGGTTTTCATTTAAGAAGATGATCACCGCGACGATGATTGCCTCTGCTATACTGGGTCTACTTGTATTTTTGCTTGTCTCCACCCTTCGTGGCAGAGAAGACCTTTCGTTCCCGATATTGCAACTTAGTGATAGCTTTCTAATCTTAGTTATGATTTTTCTGTGCATTTTCAGTAGCCAATTTATTCATCTATTCAATCTGGATACTGAAACAACTCGCACAAATGCGACCAATGGTCGCCTGCTGAAACTGGCCATAATTTGTGCTGTTGCCTTCTTTCTTAGCTCATTTGGCTTCACAAAAATAATCGGGTTTGTGTACCCGATTATTGGAATTTTCATGATTATTTTTTTGATGATTTCTTGCGGGTGGAGTTTGATTTCTCGACGAATTCCGCGGCGTTAAAGTCCTCTTCACGACCTTCCCTGGCCCGCTCTTTCATGCTTTCAAATGTTTCAGGTTGGTGATCTATAACAGGAGCAGCCTCTGCTTGGTGCCCTGCCTCTCCCACAATTTCCATGACTGCGTTTATATCAATCTGCATGAATGAACTAAATTTGTCGTTTCCTGTTTCAATCAGGATAGTCCTCATGCCTCCGACTTCCTCGCGGATTTCCTTGATTCGCCCAATGACTCCACTAACAGTTTTAATTCGCATACCCATCCTCAGGCGATCCAGCATCCCAACTTGCTCGTCCATTATGCGCCGCTGGCGACGACGATTTAGGAACATCATAACGATGAAGAGACCTACCATGGCCCCCAAAATAACGAACATAATCCATTCGTTACCGCCACCATTACCATTCTCTTCTGCTAAAAGATTTTGAAACATGTGCTCATGTTATACTAGAATTTCCTCCATGTCAATTACTTTGTCAGGCTTGTCAGGAATAATCTTTCGCACCAAGGCAGTCAGCGGCTTGACAAGCCAAATTAAGATAAGAGCAGTAGTCAAGTTCAGTATAACACTAAATACTGAAATCTGCCAAATCAGCGACGGGATCAGACGCGTAAATGGCGGAATTAAAATATGACCTGCTGACCAAATCAGCGTTACAAATAGAATTGTCCCGAACAAGTTATAGAATAGGTGAATAAGAGCCGCCCTCTTGGCATCTCTGTTGGCAGGAATCGCCGCCAGCATCATTGTCAATGTTGTACCCAACGACGATCCAATCACCAAATACAAAACCGTTTCGATGCCAAATACTCCATTTGCAGCCATGGCAATATACAAGCCAACCGATGCCGATGAGGATTGAATAATCGCGGTCAGCAAGAATCCAAGTAAAACAAGTAATAACGGGAATCTGACAACCTCGAACATATTTGTAAAGAACTCGGTCAAGTGAATATTATCCGAAAAAGCACTTCGCATCAAGTTCAAACCTATGAAAATCAAACCAAAACTGATGAAAAGATCAGATGCCTTGCAAAACCAATTATTCCGCTTTGTAAACGCCTTACCTAAAACTCCAACAAAAGTAAATGCCATGAAAATGTATCTAATTCTGAAAGCAGATAAAGACAGTAACATATCGGATAGTGCACTGCCAACATTTGCCCCAATAATCGCCGCAGTGGCCTGCGGCAGGGTCATGACTCCGGCACTAATAAGACCCACAATTGTGACTGTTGTAGCTGTACTGGATTGCACAGCAACCGTAGTTCCAGCCCCTATACCTGCATTGAAAAATCTATTCTCGCCAATTTTCGCAAAGGCGTTTTTTACCTTATGGTTGTTTCGCTTGAAGAATCCGCTGAAAACATGTAATCCATATAAAAATGCTCCAAGACCTGCGAGGAGCATCAGCAGCGAATAAAATATATCCCAAAACACAAATCCAGTTTAGTACATTCGACAAAATTCAACAAACGATTTTTTCGCTAGACGGTTTTCTTTCATATAACTGCAAAGCCTTATTCAAACTATATGATAGAATAGGGTCTTCCCTCAATCCCGCCTTGGTCAGCAGTCTTGCTTTCTGAAATTTTCGCGGTTCGGTAATCATCAATCCACCTCGCGGCTTGGATATCTTATAGGTTGAACCTCTCGCTTGACAACAATACCATCATCTCCAAACGAAGATTTTACTGGTGTCTTCAAGCCCACTTTATCCGGGCTGGACAGTTCAAGGTTCGGATTTTGTTCGACAAAAGCCTCAAGATTCATAAGATTTTTATTGTATTCCCTATAGCTTACAACCTTTGTAAATCTCTCTGTGTCGTAATCCAAAACATGTCCAAACCACGCTTGGCTTGCTTGTTTAGCCGCCCAATAACCTTGCCCCGATGGTGCATATGCTGGCATTTCAAACTTTGTTCCTTTCCGATGAGTCTTTAATCCTCCTGCCTTAACAATTGTTCGAATAAGCAACAACTTGCAATCTTCTTGCAGGGCTGCTCTACGATCAACCTCGTCGTTGTCTATCTCTAACATCTGCTCGTACTGTTTTTCAGTTAAGCCGTTTTCGGCAAAAAATCTCTTTAAATCTTTATCAGATAATTCGCCCTCACCAATTTGTCTGTGAGCAGTGTCAAAGTTATAAGACCTGCCCAAAACAAGTTTGCCTCGCAGAATTGCCTTGTTTGACGATTCTGCTCGCACAGGAATTTTTCGCATATCCAAATGGTCAATTGAAATCCCTGGGTCGGTTACATCAAACATTCCCCTTATTTCCGCGTTATTATACGACAGTTGGGTTGGGACTGTGACAATAAAATTTCGCTTTCTCACTTAAATATCATACAAGAATTCTGAGATGTTTGTCAAGCTCAGTAAAACTCGTACCTATATTCGCGTTTGAAATAGTCTAAAATTGCTTGCTGTGGCTCGACTCCTTCATGCAATATCTTATAAACTGTCTCACATATTGGCATACTAATATTGTGAGTCTTGGCAAGGTTGTAAATAGATTTTGAAGATGTTACCCCTTCGGCAAGAGACAATTCGTATATCCTAACTACCTCTGAAGGTGTTATTGTTGATATTTTTTCTTTTACAAGATGCCGAGAAAATACTTCACCAAATTTCCTGTTATTGGAACTTCGACTAAACAATGTTGCCTCGAAGTCACCAAGGTGAGCCAAGCCATAAGCAGTCATCTTGTTTCCACCCATCGCCTCGATTAATTTCGAAACTTCATAACATCCTCTAGCCATTAAAGCTCCTTTAAGCGACCCATAGCCTAATCCCTCTAACATCCCCGCAGCAATACCTAGAACATTCTTTGTTGTTGCACCAACCTCAGCACCGATTAAGTCATCACTTGCATACAGTTTCATCATACTGCTAGAGAATTTTTTGGCGATCTCCTTTGCTACTTCTGGATTTTCGCCTGCTACTATCATTATTGCAGGCTGACCATTCAGACAGTTCTCTTGTACATGCCCTGGCCCTACCCAAGTGTTTATAGTAGTTTTCGTTAGCCCATTGGCATCAAGTTCAGTACGCAACATTTGCGATACAGTCCTAGATGTCTTCTCGTCAATTCCTTTTATACAGTGAACTATTATTTTATTGTCTTGATTGATATCTTTTAAGGTCGCGGCGACCAAACCCGAAACCTCCCGCATACCTTGTGCACTTATGATTATGAAAATAATATCTGAAAAGGCAAGTGCATCGGAAAGACTACTTGTCAGATTCACATTCTTTGGCAACTTCATAAACTCGTTCTTACGCTTTTTTGCTAATTTATCATAGATTGGGTCACCTTCACGCCCCCACATTAAAACATCATTGCCTAATTTTGTCGCTTGATACCATGCATGAAAGCTGGCCCAACGCCCACATCCTAAAATTGTAATTTTCTTCATGTTATATATTTAACTTTCTTTTTTCCTTTTTGGCAACTGCTTTATACTCATCAAGATCATAAATCTTCCTGTCTTGTGACATGTTAACAAGTTTTGCATTATCAGGGTTAAGAACAAGATACAACTTCACAAGCTGTCTAAGAACGAAAAGAGAACAGAACATTGAAACAACAACCCCTAGAAGAAGAACTATCGCGAACCCTTGAATTGGACCGGTACCAAGGAAGAACAAAACTATAGCCGCGATAATTGTTGTAATGTTCGCGTCAAAGATTGTCCAGAAAGACTTTTTGAAACCTTGCTGCATCGCGACGGACATTTTCTTGCCTGTTCTATATTCATCACGGATTCTTTCAAATATAATAATCATTGCGTCAACAGACATCGCCAAGGCAAGCACGATACCCGCGATACCTGGCAAGGTCAATTGAACCATGTCAACAAGTGCCAGTGTAAACAAGAATATGACCGAAAATATAATTGTCGACAGAATAGCCAACAACCCAAGGTGCCTATACCTCCACAACAATACCGCGGAAATGAACACAAGACTGACTATGAACGCAATAATACCAGCCAGCAACGCCCCTTGACCCAAGGTTGGCGGGATTGTTGACCGCTCACTAACCTCCAGCCGCATTTGGAATAACCCACTCTCTAACCGGGTCCGGAACTCGTCGGCATATGCCCGCGTCCAGCCTGGGCCACCTCCACCTGCCGTAATCTCTGCTATATTATTTTGCCCAACATTAGGGCTTTGTACGGTAATATGAGATGTCTGGCCATCCTGAACCCTTCGAATATAGTTGTTCGGAGCACCTGCTTCGTATGCTGCCCTCGCCGCTTCACGGAAAGCCGCTCCGCCTTCGCCATTCAAATGCAACCTGACCCCCCACGAGAATGTCTGTGGATCCTGGAAAATAGATACACTATTGATATTTGCACCTGTCAAAAACGGAGTATCACCCATGTTCGTAGCAGGAAGGAATTCAACCTGGGCAGGCGTTCCCATAATATCAAGCAGTTGTCCCGCATCGTGAATCCCAGGAACTTCCACACGGATTTGGTTTGTACCTTGAACCATAACATCTGCCTCGACGAAGCCATGTCTGTTTAATGCCGTTTCAATTCGCATAGCCGTTGCTCGCAACATATCATCAAGATTACCTTCTTGCCCTGGGTTCCTCTCGGCATTAAATACGACCATAACACCGCCACGCAGGTCAATACCCATCTTGGACTCGATCGCACCGATTGTCCCTCTCCACTGCCAAATTCCATTTTGATATAGGGGGATATTGAAACTGACAAAAGTTAAAACCAACGCAATGGACACCACCACGCCGATTACACAAAATTTTACTATCGCACTTCGTTTGCTCATCTTAACCATAGATTATACATGATGATTGACAGGTAAGTCAATTGTTATTTACAATATTGCGTGAAGATATTTTTTAAATGCCTTGCATGCCTCTTCTTATTCCTGTTCCTTTCAATAGGAGGAATGGCTATTTATGTATTTGCGATGCCTTTGGACACTGTAATCGGAGGTTTTTACTTCCGTACCGATCTAGACTTTGATGAATACAGAAACCAAGCCGGAGGTCATCTTGAAATTAATGGAGGTAACCTCCGTGTCCTTGTCCTGACAGACACACACTTTCTGGCAATACCAGTAGGAGTCGATAGTCGTACAAGAAACCTTGTAACCCAGCTGGTCAAAAAAACCCAACCCGACCTTATCCTGATGCTGGGTGATAATATTGCGACATTCTTTAATCATACGGCACAACGACAAATGATTCGCTTTATGGATTCCTTCGAAATTCCGTGGGCCCCTCTGTTTGGCAACCACGACCACCATGGCAAAGCAACAACCGCCTACATTTCGCAAATGCTTATAAATGAATCCAAACACTCCTTATTCGTTTGGGGGCCAAACAATATAGGGGTCGCTGGAAATTATTTCATTGAAATCACTCGTAACCAGGAAACAATTCATACACTGTTTTTAATGAGCAGCCAAGAAAGTCCATGGTTCCAATGGGTCTATGCCCCCTATACTGTCAAACAAGTCCAGTGGTATGAATGGGCGGTCAACGGCATCGGAGCAAACATTCCATCGACGCTGTTATTGCACAAACCCCTCCCCATCTTTTACTATGCCTATAACAGAGGTGAAGTTTTCTGGGGACAAAACCGCGAGGGCATCTGGGCGGCGGATTACGACAACGGACTATGGGAGAAAATACTGGCCCTGGGTAGCACCCAACAAATCATCGCAGGTCATGACCATATGAACGACTTCAAGGTTCGCTACCAAGGAGTATATCTTTCATACGCAATCGCATCAAATAAGAATTTGGCAGCCTTCGGTTCGTACGGATCGATTGCAGGAGGCAAGTTGCTGACAATTAATCAACTTGGCGAGGTCACACAAGAACGGTTAATGGTGCACGGACCTCGTTCTTAATAAGACCCATATCAGACAATACTTTCTTGATGGGAACAGGATTGACCTCGTCAAACAGAGACCTGTAAAAGGGCAACTGTTCCAAATAAATTTCTGCTGCTTTTGTTTCCCAAACGGACACCACTTCAGCTGGCTTGGCGTTGGACGCGACGCTGATAACCCCTGACGAGCCCATAGCGTAACAAGGCAGGCTAAATGCATCATCACCGCAATACACAGGGGTATCAGGACACAGCCTCAGCACATCGGCAATTTGCTCGATATTCCCGCTGCTCTCCTTGATACCTACAACAGCCTTGTCCTTGCAGATTTGTGCCATAGTTTCAGGGGCAATATTCACCCCTGCCCTACCTGGAATATTATAAACAATGACAGGTATTCCAACCTTGCCAATTTCCTTAAACCACTCCACAATTCCGTCTTGCGTACCCCTAATATAATACGGAGGCGTCACCAACACAGCATTCGCACCAAGCCGTTTCGCCTGCCGAACCATTCCCAATACCTTGTCAATGCTATTACCACTTGCCCCCACTATAACTGGCTTGTCCGTCCTCTTAATAGTCCAAGAAATAATATCGTCCCTCTCCTTATCGGTAAGCGACGCAGCTTCGCCTGTTGTCCCCAAAATCAAAAGAGCCTGTACTGGATCTTGCGTTTCTATTAACCTGCCTAACGCCTTCAAATCCACTGACCCATTACTGAATGGGGTCACCAGTGCCGTACAAACTCCCTCGAATATCTTTGTCATATAGACATCTATATGTCGAATTTTAATTTTTTGCCCAAATCAATTTCCCTCTTTTCGCCAAACAGGTACTCCCATACCTCAGATGCATATGGACTGTTCGACCTGTTTGCTTTTAGATCGCTTATATCAAAGAATCTGTAACCCAGCTCCTCGCACTCGTCCCTGTTCCTTTTCCCGATTGAAACCACAGCCTCGGAAAACTGGACCAATTCTTCGTCACTTAATCCTGTATTTTTTTGATAACCACTGTTAACCCAAAAATCAAATAAATTCTCCGCAGGGACGGTTGCAAAACCCATAAATGCAACTTTGAACTTATCTTTGTATTCCAACGCATAAAACTCTTTCGGGGACAAGGTATCAAATTCGATAACTGTTGGTTTATCCGCGTATTTTTCCAGACTTGCAACACTTCCAATAATGACATATCCCATATCAAACGCATCCGCAATATACATCGCCATTCGTGTACGGCCTGTGCCCGTTTGGCCACTTATAATAATTGACTTGCTCATAATTGCTTCTCGTGCTGGAACTCAACAACATCCCCACTTACTTGTTCAGGGCCTATTGCTCCCGCAAGAATTGCTTTTTCGGCAGACTCCAGTTTATCTTGCATAAAATTATCCCGGGTCATGCCATCCTCCCATGCAATGTGTGCTTGGAGATAATAAGCACTGCTTAAATCTCCAATATGCTCCAAAGGAATTCCATGCTTTTCCATGACTTTTTCTACACAAAAGCGAAAATCGCTATCTTTTTCCAGTAGCTTATTCATTTCCCTCTTCAGTGCTTCCGCATCCTTTTTCCCTTTTTCAGCATTACCCTTATGCATTCCTGGATATCTTCCCAGTCCCATTTTGCACCTCCTATATTCAAGGTAACACAACAACAGAATATGTGCAAGTAAATCACATAAGCTCGCGAATTTGTTCAGGAGACAAGAGATTCTTCTCGGATACAGGCCATACGATTGGACAATCGGGATCTTCAGACCTATTTGTGTATGGTTCTGTAGGATAAATTCCCGGCTGAAACGAGGCTGCATATACTTGCCTAACTCTTGGGGTTTGATCAAGAACATAGTCTGGGGTTTTCATTGCATAGGCTGGATTGAATACAGGCTGGGGCTGGAACAATTTCGCTAACGCGGGAAAAGGACTCGAGGACTCGTGTGATGTCAAGTCCTCGTAAATAGCAAACATCATAGGCGGACAAACCCCTTGCAGTATCTTTTTCCCCTTATACGCATCATGCCGCGAATGATGGGAAAATGCAATCAGGTCAGTAGCAGACGGCAAAGCATACAGCCACATATTATTATTTTCCGTAGTTCTCTCGTAGAATGGATTCTCCATCGGATGATTATGAATAAGAGCTATTACATCCTCGTTTATATTTGCTAGTAATTTTCGGATATAGTTCATATCTGGCATGCAGCTGGTTGGTGTGTTGGCATACGAGAGCAAATCATCTTCTATAAACTCTTTTGCGGTAATTTTGCCCGACCAGCTTTGCGTGGCGGTCAGCATAGAAACTCGTTCAAGATGGCTGCTGTTACCCCACTTGAAAATATCTTCCAACAAACTGTCCGAAATATCGAACTCGCCTGTTTTAATCAAGTTATGCTTAATCCACTCGATCATCATAAATTATATCATAATTGTTGGGCAAAGTCAATATTGCATGCTAGACTAGTGCATGGCAGGACACAGTAAATGGGCCCAAATTAAAAGGGCAAAGGGTGCTAATGATGTTGCAAGGGGAAAGCTGTTTACCAAACTGGGTCGCGAGATTTTGGTCGCGGCAAAGTTGGGCGGGCCTGATCCTGCGGCAAACCCTCGTTTAGCAACCGCAATCCGCAAAGCCCGCGAGGCGAACATGCCGAACGATAATATTCACGCCAGAATAAAACAGGCGACAGGCGATAAAACAAACAATAGATTCGAGAGCATTACTTACGAAGGTTACGCAATCGGAGGCATCGCCGTTATGGTAATGGCACTAACCGACAATAAGAACCGTACGGCGGGCGAGGTTCGCCACGCCTTTGACAAGTTCGGCGGGTCTCTGGGTGTCACAGGGGCAACAAATCACATCTTCGTCGAGATAGAAGGTGAATATATCCCCGAGTATGAAATAACACTCTCACCCGAACATGAAATCAAGTTTGAAAAGTTCCTAGACCTCCTTGACAACAACGACGATGTACAGGAGGTGCACCATAACGCAGGTTAAACGGATTCTAGGAATTGACCCTGGGTATGCCCGCCTTGGCTGGGGCGTTATTGATGTTACGGATAACAAAGATGAGCTAGTTGCATTTGGATGTTTCGAAACACCAAAAAGTGAAGAGTTCTCAACACGACTTGCAATCATTGATAAAGAGCTCCTTTCAATCCTGAATGAGCACAACCCAACTGACATAGTCATCGAAGAACTGTTCTTTGGAAAGAATACCCGAACTGCCATGAATGTCGCACATGCCAGAGGCGTCATCATGTTGCGAGCCGCCCATCACAGCGGCAAGATCTACAGCTACCGCCCCAACCAAATCAAAACCGCAACAACGGAAAACATAAAGGCAAAGAAACCCGAAATCCAAGAGGCTGTCCGACAAATTTTAAACCTTGAATCAATCCCAAAACCCGACGACGCTGCCGACGCCCTGGCCGTGGCGATTACCCATGCTAGACTAACTTAACCTCATATCCTTCCCGTCGAATTTGACGACCGAGGTTGTCTCCTTAGCCAAAATTCTGCCCGCAATCCTCTCGCCATAGCGGTCGATTAATTGTGCAGGGCTCAGGTTGGTACTGATAACAAATGAACGCTTGGCCAGCAACCTTTCATTAATCAGGTTATACAAGTTCTCGTCCGTGATGTTTGGAATCCGCGGCTCGGTACCCAGGTCATCAATCAGCAACACTTCGACCTCCAACAGCTCCCTAAACGCCAGTTCATCGCGTTCAAACACAAATTTTTTGAACCTGTCTACCAAGCCAAATGCGGTCGTGTATAGGGGGAATTTTTTGTTCTCGATCAACTCCGTGCCCAAATAGGTTAATGCATAGGTCTTACCCGTCCCAGTGTCCCCCGTCAGAACCACATTAGGCTTCTTGTATTTTACGGCATACCCCGCCAAGTTTGCATAAATTTCATCCAGACCCTTGACCGCTTTCATCTTCAACTTTGGCAACCCACTCATTTCTATTATCATTTTGTAGGAGCGGCATCCTGCCGCCCGTGCGACGCCCTCCCACTTTTTAATTTCTCTAACTTCTTAACTTCCCTATCAACATTCTTCTTTTCAAACTTCATCTTGCCGATTTTAAACTCAAGGTCGCGGATTTGTTTCTCAAGGGCCACATCCATTTTTAAGAATTGCTTAGTGCTGTCTTCGCCGGAC
>Ga0131853_10021186_pt1 | contig 11799 bp, 5 predicted proteins | sample TergutLab28metaG_FD_92764 | JGI IMG/M metagenome (GOLD analysis project Ga0131853, IMG submission 92764) | Labiotermes labralis P1 segment gut microbial communities from Petit-Saut dam, French Guiana - Lab288 P1 (version 2) (version 2) | ecosystem: Host-associated > Arthropoda: Insects >...
CACAGTCTTTTTATATAGTTTAGTTAGGCCTTTTCGCCACCAAATGATGATGCCCGCGACACTTACAAGCGCACTAACAACAAGCAACAGTCGAAATTCATGTGAGAAGTTTTGATTAGGTAACATGCCCGCAGTTGTCAAAATAATACTACTAATAATTAAACCAACCACGCCTGCACCTCTGTCCTTAAGAAAGGGCATGCCCTTCCTCATGCGACGAATGGAGAACAGCAAATAAATCAATATAAACTGCAGTAGTGGCGCTAAAAACGCAACAAGAACATCACTGTCTGCACCCACTATAAGCCAAACAACAGAAAAGACTGGAATGTGTGAAAGCAACCCAAATGCGTAGACAATACCGAAAGCTAAAGCAAACCCTGCAACTGCTAAGTCAATTTTCGTGTTTGTCATTATTCTAATGAATATACCACTAAGTAAAATCATTATAATAAAACGAATAAATGGTATGTATGGCTCTACAAAATACGCCACCACAACTAAACCAAACGAAAACAATACCGTCCAAAAAATTTTGAGCAGCTTAATCCTTTTTAAATTGAAAAGCTTAGTGTACGTAAAAAAGATTAACATTAGCGAGAAGAACCAGGCAATTATCGAACTCATTTTTGCCTCCACCAGCCATATTTTAAAGTATGGCTGGTGCGACAACCATACTTTAAAGCCCCCAAACACGCGACATCGAATCGATTAACGCTCTCCAGAATGACATCTATTTGCCTCCTTCCGTATGAATGATTTCATACGAAAGTATAAGGCATTTCGACAAATTATCACATAATTCGCTCTACTCGATTTAGCGCGTTAAATCTGTGAATCGTTTAGGGATATTCTCCCAGCACTATTATACTACATTCCGCGACAGAATGCAAGAAAAACAGCCACAGCCAAAGCTGTAGCGGAGGTTATTTTAGGGGGATTTTACACAGTCTTTTTATATAGTTTAGTTAGGCCTTTTCTCCACCAAATAATAATGCCAACAACGCTTACTAGCGCACTGATAACAAATATTAGCCGCACTTCATGCGAGATGCTTTGGTCAGGAATCATACCAATGGTCCACAAAATGATAGCACTAATGACCAAGCCAACCGCGCCTGCTCCCCTATCCTTTAGAAAGAGCATACCCTTTCTCATACGTCGAATAGAAAATAGCCCATAAATCAACGCGAACTGCAGTAATTGTGTGAATAACACTAGAATTATATCATATTCATTGAGGGAGAGCAGCCATAAAATAGCATAGACAGGTAGCGTTGCTATCATACCAAAGCCATATGTTATTCCCAGCGCTAAAGCAAACCCTGTTAATGCCAAATCTATTTTGATGCGCGTTAACAAGCCTGCCACTATTCCAGCGAGCACAATCATAAATACAAAGCGGATAAATGGCACGTAAGAGTACAAGAAATAAACCAACACAGATAAAGCAGCAGCAGATATAATACCAAGTACAATCTGCTTGCCACTCTTACCTGTGATTTTGAAGATTTTGAGATAGACATAGAAGCTAAGAAAGATAATAAAAAACCAATTTATTAGTTGAGTCAAGTCTACCTCCTATTCTCTTTAGCCAAAAATGCGCGAAACAGCATCAACCCAGCTTCTCCAAAACGCTGACATGGTCTTGCCTCCTTCCGTATGTTTTCACATACAGAAGTATAAGGCATTTCGACAAATTATCACATAATTCGCTCTACTCGATTTAGCGCGTTAAATTTATGAAGCGTTTAAGGGATGTTCTCCCACCACTATTATACTACATTCTACGACAAAAGACAAGAAAAACAGCCCCGTTGAGCATAAAAATGCTACAGCCGAAACTGTAGCGAGATTTATGATTTTTCTCCATTTTTTGCTGATTCAAGCAGTAAAATAAAAAAAATGCAAAATTTTTTAAAATTCTAGCAAATTCTATTACATTTTTCTATAGTCGTTTTCAGTACATTTGAGCGATGTTTTTCGGGCTTATTTTCCGCTGCTTTTACCCCTCTTTTTTTACTCAATTTTACTCTATCGAAATCTTATCTCGGTAGTAAAAAACGAACTCCGCCAGGGTCGGCACACCCTTTTCCGAATTAACCCGTGCAGTGTAGTTTTTTGCCAATTCTTCGATGTCGCTGGTGCGCCAAGTCACGTCAATCGCGTTCTGCATTGCGAACCTAACACTGCCTTCCGACTTGCCATATTTTTGCGCAACCATAGCGGTCGGCACAGATGAAGATTCTTCAACCAGAATGACAATATAATCAATCAAATAGTTGCGGCCAATGAGCTTGGGGCTAACGCCAATGCGATCCATTTCAGCAGAGATTCTTGTAATCAGTCTTTTTTGCTTATCGCTAGATAAAGTAGATAAATCAGGGGTTTCCTGCACTTTATGGCGATTATTTTGGATAAAGTCTTTGCTATCGCGCAGAAAATCAACCGCAGATTCCGGGCTGTAATCCAGTTGACTTTTTGCCATAATAAACGCCGCGCCGCTGCGTCTGGCTCTTTCGTGTATCATGGAATGTATGTTGTTTGTTGTCACCAAAATAAAGGGCGAATATGGCAACTGGGCGCGCTTAAGTTCGGCCATAAAAGTGAGTCCATCGCCGCCACCGCCATGCAGCTCCAAGTCTAGGATAATAACATCAGGCTGATGGTCAATTGCATGTTCCAACGCTTGCTTGGCGTTGTTGGTGACGGCAACTAACTGCATATCATCAAGGATATCAATATAGTTGTCGAAACGTTTGCATTCTGTCACATCATCTTCAACCAGCAGTATCGTTAAGGGTCTTTTCATACAATCCAAATCCTCCCATTCATGGTTATTGTTTCCATTATATCAGAAGTTTGTAGAAAATGCAAGAGGAAAATCAAGTGGTTGCGAAATTTGTGCTATGTTATCATGAATTTAATGTAAAATTGCCTTGTTTTCGCAATAAAAGTGAGAGAGAGTTATATGATGACATTGTCAAGCAAGCTGAATCTATTGCAAAAACTGGCCATAGCGTATCCCAATGAGCCACACAAGAAGTATATTATCGAATTGCTTGCAGAACACGCAGAAGAACCCGAAATGACAATGGAATTTTTGGCATGGCTAAGGACTGCTCTCCAATAACCCAAAACAAGCATACACCAAAAAACAACCCGGAATGTTGAATTTCGGGCTGTTTTATTTTTATGCATATTCGGATTATCTCGTCAAAAATTTTCGCGCAACCGCTAAACCCAGCTGCAACGGCAACGGCTCCAACCGTCCGGCAGTTTTCTTTAGCGTCTTGGCAATGGCAATATTCTGCGGGCATTGGCGTTCACACTTGCCGCAACTGTTGCATTGGCGCGGGCTAACGGGTTGTTTGGTAAGCGCTGCAGTGCTGTTAAAATACAATGAAATGCCGGTGTAGTAATTCTGCGTATAGCTTGAATTATAAGCCGCCAAACAAGCTGGGATATTAATTCCTTTTGGGCAAGGCAGGCAATAATTACAGCCGGTGCAGGGGATTTTGTAGGACTTACGAAACACTCCAACCACTTTATCGTACACAGCGAGTTCGGCGGCACTCAATGGCTTAAATTCGCTGGCCGCACGGATATTTTGCTCCACCTGCTGCGTGCTACTCATGCCGCTAAGCACGAGCGTGACCTCGCTTTGGTTCCACAGCCAGCGCAGTGCCCAATCAGCCGGGGTAAGCGTTGGGTTTGCTTTGTGAAATAGCTCAACCGCCTGTTTGGGCACCCCCGTGGCAAGCCTGCCGCCAAGCAATGGTTCCATCACAAACACGGGAATATTCTTTTCAGCAGCAGCTTTCAAACCTGCTTCGCCTGCTTGATAGTGCACATCATAGTAATTATACTGAATCATGCAGAAATCCCAAGAATATTCATCAATAACCTTGAGAAAATCGCCACAAGTGCCGTGGTAGGAAAATCCTAAGTTAGCAATCTGCCCGGCTTTCTTTTTTTCTGCGGCCCAAGCTTCAATGCCCCAGTTGCGAAATTTTTCCCACGTTGCATAATCTGGTACGTTGTGCAAGAAATAATAGTCGATATAGTCCGTCTGCAGACGGCGCAGTTGCTCGTCAAAGAATCTATCAAAATCCTGCGAACCTTTGCACATAAGCAACGGCAGTTTTGTGCCAATATAAATGTCTTTTCGTTTTTTGTGCTTGGCCAAGATTGCACCAAGCGTTTTCTCACTGTTCGGATACATATATGCGGTGTCGAAAAAATTCACGCCACCCTCAATGGCTGCAAGCAGAAGACTTTCGGTTTCAGCCTTGCTGTTGGGAAAGCGCATGCAGCCCAGACCCAGCATAGAAAGCGGGCGGCCTTGCTTGTCGTTACGGTATTGCATGGCAATCTCCTTCGTGCGTTTTTATTACAAAAAGTGTAACACATTATCGCCAAATTGTCAATGGAGCAATCGCATATTTCCATCATTCAAGCAAACGATAATCGAAAGATAATCATTGCTTGACGCTTACCTGAAAACAATAATTTCAGTGTGATGAACAAGCTGCTAAATGCCTTGCGCAACCCATATGCATACACAGCCGAACAAGAACAATATACACAATTGCCTGTGCCCACGGCTTGCTGCTATCAAACGTTTTGCGGGACGTAAACCTATCTCATTTACCCTGTTGTGTATAAATGACTGTAGCTACCGGGCCAACTGGCCCCGGCCTGGAATGCGTTATCGAAAACAATGCTTATGTTGCGCAGGGCGACAGCATTGCCATCATCAATCATGACACCTTGGAACAAACCGGCTCCATTGTGCTACCAACCCAAACCCTGCCCAACAGCACCATTGCCACCAACCCAAATAATTTTGAGCTATATACTTTGTCGGACAACGGAAGCCTGTTGGTCATCAACGCTAAAACAGGCGATGTGCAGGCCATCCCGCTTCCGGCACTTCCAGGTGTCGCCACTTATACCATGATTAGCTACAACGACGCCGCAAACAAAATCTATGTGCAGTCCACCTATGACAGCACATTGGTGTTCGATGGAACCACACACACGCAAGTTGCCGCATTGCCCCACTTTAACAGCTTTGTGACTGATAATGTCACCGGCAATTCCTATGGCACGCTCAGCGGCAGCGGCGACTTCATTTTGGTCATCAGCGGCAGCAGCGACACGATTGCGGATACTATTATCCTACCCGGCACTATCATCTCATCGCTGGCGATGGACACCGAACGTGGCCGCCTGTATGCCCTAGATGACTCTAACATGGCTGTATATACCATCGACACCACCACACATAATGTCATCAATAACTACCCTTTTAGCGGCAGCATGCTGGCAAACCCGGCTGTTGACCAACTGTATGCTTTGTTTAATGTGGATATGGCGCTATATATCACGGCCTACGATGCCACAACCGGCGCGGAGCTTCACACCACCACCCTGAGCGAAGATATGACACAAATCCGCAGCCTGAACGTTGACCCGGCAAGCGGCCGAGTGTTCATCTATCGCTTTGACACGCAGCAAACACAAATTTATCAGGCGCGCTCAGATGGCAGCCTAACCCTTCTTGGCAATGTGCTAATGGAAGATGTGACAGGCTTCTTCGGCTTTATGCAGGTGGAGATTTGCCCCACCGGGCCAACCGGGCCAACCGGACCGCAAGGCGAACCCGGCCCAACTGGCGCCACCGGAGAAACCGGCGCTACAGGGCCTGCAGGCCCAATTAACCTTGGCTGCAACGGCCCGCCGGACGCTTATGCCATCGACGGCAACCAGCTAGTGGTTTACGACCCGGTTAGCCGCCAAACGCGCCACGTGCAAGCGCCATTTAATATCATCAATCTGGCGGTTGATCCGGCACTGCGCAAGGTGTATTTAACCGATGGAACACGTTACGCGATATACGATGCCAACACTAGCACAATGACTGATTTGGGCTATCTGTTCGGGCCATTTGGCTCCAGCGCCAGCGATATGATTGTTAACCCCAATACCCACGAAGTATATATCCTGCTGGCTATCAGCAATACCATGCGTATCCTCAATGGCTTTACCAATGAACTCATTGATGCTACTGTCTTTTTCCCCGGCGTGGTTCCGTTCCAAATTGCGCTGAACACAAAGGCTAATTTGGCTTATATTGCAACGTCCGGCCCAACCATTGTGGTTGACCTGAACACTCGCCAAATCATCGCACAAATCCCCGTGTCTGGTTCACCGGGCAGCACTGTGAGCACCGTATCCTACGACCCCTACACCAACCGCCTATTTGTAGGCGGCAACTACACCTTAACGGTCTACAACGGCACAACATTTGAGCCGGAAGGCTTGGTCGCTCTAGATAATATCAACAATTTGGCTGTTGACCCTGCGTTACATCATTTATATGCCGCCATCAACAACAGCAGTGTGGTGCGAGTGATAGACACCCGCAGCCTTGCAGAAATCGGCGTCCTTCCCGCAGGGCCGCCCGCCACCAACCGCGGCTTGGCAGTTGACCCAGTGAGTCATCTAGTCTACGTTGGCGCACCAGGCACAACAGGTGTTTATGTATTCGATGGCGTTAATCTAGAATACCTTGACATCTTTGCCGCACGCGGGGACACAAAAATTGCAGTGATGCGCTGTGCTTCATTGCAAGGTGCAACTGGCGCAACTGGCCCACAGGGCGAAACCGGGGTAACCGGAGCCACTGGCGAAACAGGCTCCACGGGCGCAACTGGTCCCGGCATGGGCTGCGCTATGCCTTCCTACACTTTCGTGGCGGACGCAAACACAATTACCATCATCGACCCATTCACCCACGAAACTTCCACCGTCACCGCACCATTCCCCATTGCCCACATGGCTGCCGACCCCGAGCTGCGCAAGCTATACATCGTTTCAGCCGACGGGGAATTTGCCGTGTGGAATGAACCCACTCGCGAATTTATCGTGCTGGAAACCCTGCCCGGCGCTGATTCCATCGCGGTAAATCGCAACAACCACAAAGTGTTTGTTGCCTCGCAGGCAGCCGGACTGGTTAGCGTGTTCAATGGCTATAATGGGCAACGACTAGCGCAAGTTACCATCAATTCCCCCGGCGACATTGCCATTAACCCCGAAACCAACCTTGCCTATGTTTCCACGCCAGATGGCCTGCAGTTGCTGAACACCAACTCGGGGCGCGTAATTGGCAGCGTGGAAAGCAACGCCGAATTGACGAGCATGACGGTGGATTACTGCGCCAGCCGGATATTCGCCATAGCGCAACCCTTTGCCATCACCGCCACGACCGGCGGCGCAGGCAGCGGCATTGCGGTCATTGACACCAAATGCAACGTGGTATGCGCGCACATTGATGTGCCCGGCGGAGTGCGCAACATGGTAGTCAATCCTCGCCTTGCCCTGCTATATGTGGTGACTGCCGATGGTAGCAGCGTGCTGGTTTACGACACCTGCAACTATACATTGGTGGGTCAGTTAGAACTGCCTTTCTCTGCGCAAATTAACGGCATATCCATTGATCTGCCCAACCATTTGCTCTATCTAACTGATGCGGCCGGCGCCAGCTTTGTGTTTGTGCTTGATGGCGGTACAAATGAGCAAACCGGTGCCATGCCGGGGGTAGTCAACACCGGCGGGGTGGTCACCATGGCCTGCAACCCGCCCTGCAACACCAGCCCCTGCTGTGGCAGACGTCCCCCGGCCCCGCCTCTCCCGCCGCCTACCTTTGATTTTTTCATCCACGCCAGCACAACCCTCGCACGCCCAGACAGCGTTGTGCAGCTGCAAATTCAACGGCACCCGTACTATGGCGCGTATGGTTCAGGCACATGGTTCATGGGAGATTATCAGGATTTTAACGAAATCGAGAACACACCACAGCTTCCAGAACAAGCTTTATTTAACGTTTCGGCCAACACCGAGTGTTTCAACCGCCAATGCCACCAAGTGGCGATGCGCAATTTGATGCCAGCGCCATTGGAAGTATTTACAGCTGAACCGCAAGCCGAAAGCTCATGCAGTTTTATTTGGTCAATCACCCATCAGCATTCACCCACCACCGCCCTCGCCGTTGCGCAAGGGGAAAATAATTCCCTGTTTGTCGCCTCAGATGAAACCGGCCCTATTATCGTGCGTGCGCTGTGCCTGGAAAACGGCCGCCAAAGCGAAATCACCATTGATGTGCAGCAACCGCTTCCTCCCCTTGAACCTGGCGCGGGACCGCTTGCCACTACCGGCGGCGCTGCAAACGAACCCTACGCGTTCAGCCGCAGAATTCCTGCCCAGTGGGTTGGCGACGCCAGCGACTGGCACGAAGTTGCCCGCACTGCCATTGCTGGCGAAAACTTTAGCCTCATTGTGCGCGACTCACATATTGGCAGCTCACCATTCGATGAAAACAGCAATGCTTGGTATAGTTCGCAAGCTCGCGCCCACGTGAATGAATGGATGCGCAACAATCTGCCGCATGATGCCCGTGTACGGAAATTCACGCTGGAAAACAACGCACTGACCACATTGGGCGCTTGGAGTGCAAATGGCGAAGGCGATGATGGCTACGGCCGCTTTGACAATGCGTTTAGCTCACCGCTATTCAGTTACAACAATGGCTTGGCAAGCGATGATATCGCCTTTTTGCTCAGCGCAGGCGAAGCCGCGCGTTTCAGAAGCACCGCATGGCAATTGTATACGACCAGCAATTGGCGCGACTCCAATCCTTTGGCAGAGCAAAATTGGAACAATTCGGGTATTCAAGGTACTCTAGGCGGATGGCTGCGCACCCCCGGCGAGTATCCCGACAGAGGCACGCACATCGGCTCCGGCGGGCATATCTTCCAAGGCGGCACTATTACAACACATTGGACGCTGATTCCCGCCATGTGGGTGCATGATTCCTTTTTTGAGGAAAATGCAACGCCGCCACCTCTGCCACCGCCTCCCTCTCCATTACCCCCCCTTGAGCCTGGCACAGGACCGCTTGCCACCACCGGTGGCGCACAAGACGAACCTCATGCCTTCAGCCGTATGATCCCCGCCGAATGGGTTGGCGACACCAGCCATTGGCTTGAAGTTGCCCACACCACTGTGGACGGTGAAAACTTTAGCCTGCTTGTGCGTAACGACAGCATTGGTTTCAGCCGATTTGACGAAACCAGCCCTGCTTGGCAAAGCTCGCAGGCACGTGCACGCGTGAACGAGTGGATGCAAAATACAAGCGACACCGCTGACAATCTAGCGCGTGATGCACGCGTGCGCCAATTCACAGTGCAAAACAATTCGCTCACTTCTTTGGGTTTCCCGGTTCCTCTTCCGGATTCACCGCCCAGCGAAGATGCCTATGGCCGCTTTGATGGTGCGTTTAGCCACCCGCTACCTGTGTTCGCAAGCGGCATTTCCGGCAGCGAAGATATTGCCTTCCTGCTCAGCGTGGGTGAAGCGGCAAGATTCATCAGCACAACTTGGCAAGATATAAATGGCAGCGCTAACAATAGCAACCCCTTGGCTCGCCAAAACTGGGATAATCTAGCCTTAGACGTAGCGAATCATCGTAGTTGGTGGCTACGCACAAGCTTTTTCGAAAGTTCGGGCTGCATGGTTGCTAACAATGGCAGTGTTGGCAGCGGGAGCAGCATCGGTGGAACAAATTATAATCCACTTCGCCCTGCGGTATGGGTGCACGCTTCTTTCTTTGAGGAAGGAAATCCGCCACCGCCGCCGCTTGAACCTACGATTTATATTTACCCCGAAAGTGCCAGTGGCTCACCCAACAGCACCATAGTCCTCAGCGGTTCAATCGCAAACAACCCCTTTGGCGTGCCGCTAACATGGCAAGTCCTTGGTGCACAATCCACAAACACACACATCCAAATCTATGTGCAAAGCGATGTATCATTCGAGGTCGCACTATACATTGCGCCCGATGAAACCGCGCCATATGTCATCGTGCATGGCAGCTTGCCCGGCAGCACGCACGTGGATGTGCATGTGACCATTGAAGAATTGCCCACACCACATCCTTACCTGTTTTTGAACAATTGCAGCTTGCAGCGCGGCCAATCCACTGTGTTCTACAGAAGCGACCAATACGGCAGCGATATTCTGCCTGCAACTTACGAAATTGTTGGCACGCCAGTGGGTGGCACCCTCATCTTCCCGGTTGATTCAGCAGCAGGAGTGTTTGGCCTACAAGTTGCCACAGATGACCCACGACAATGGGTGCAACTCGCCATGCAGCTGGAAAGCGGCGAAAGCTACGTCTTTGATGTGCCAATTGGGCAGTTCAATGTCCAACAACAATATGCTACAGTGCAACCAGGCGGCACCACAAACCTAACTGCACTGCTTGACACAAGCGGAGTAAATGCCACGTGGGAAATTGTCAGCGACCATCTTCCCGGTACACACCTCAATAACACTGAAGGCCAACAAAATGCCTTGCATATTGCCCCCAACGAAACCGCCCAAACCATCGTTGTGCAAGCCACGATGATGATGCCTGACCATGTGCGCTGCACCAGCAGCAATATGCCCCCTGCCACCGGGATAGTCATTCACGTAAACAGCATGGCATCCACGCCCACTGTTGCCACAACCCGTCATTTAACCGCCGCGCAAGCCGGCGACAGCAGTGACTGGCTTGAAATCGCAACCTACGGTGATTACAGCTTGATTTTGCGGGCGAATGACATCGGTGTTGGCGCATTTAATCACGAAAACAATGCCAATGGCGACAACAACTATCTTGACAGCTCTGCACAATCATTTATCAATAGCTGGTGGCTCGCGCTGGAAGGTTCTCCCGCTCCAATTTACCAACACGCTGTTGGACACAATGCCCTAGCCCGCCTAGGCACATGGGGCAGCTTAGATGCAGAAAGTGGTTTTAGCTTACCTACAGCTGGCAGCGAAAACAGACCATTCCTGCTCAGCTTCCAAGAAGCGGCAAGCTTTGTTTCAACGCAGTGGTTTGGCATGGGTGGTCCACAAGATAGCCCTGCAGAAGCACAATTTAACTGGAGTCGCTTGGCTGCGTCCAACAATTGGTGGTGGCTGCGTTCACCTACCCCCGCTAGCACTTTTGCAGCAGGAGTTGACGGCGGTGGTGAAATTTGGGACTACAATATTGATATTGCACTTTCTTTCCGCCCGGCTGTGTGGGTGCGCAGCGATATCTTTAATGCCCCCAGCGGCAATTTCATCATCACTGCCAGTCAAACTATCGCAAGTCCGGGAAGCACCGTTGATTTGCAAGCCGAAACCAATTGCCGTGCCATCTGGTCAATCAGCAACCAGCAATCTATGGATACTGCGATTGAAGCCTTGCAGGGCGGTAGCAATTCCCTATTTATTGCCCCGGACGAAACCGGACCCATCGTTGTGCACGCAGAATGCCACGAAGATGGCAGCTATGGCGAAATCACAATTTACGTGGAAGAGCAGCCCATCTTCCCCAACTGGATTGAAATCATTTCTAATCCCGAAATAGGTAACCTCGGCTCATTCGTGCAACTCGATGCCATTGCCGACCAAGGTGACCTGAGCGAACTGCATTGGGAGCTTCGTGGAGAGCACCATGCCGGCACATATCTTGCCCAACAGGTTGGCGTTCAGGTCACGCTCTTCATTTCCCCCGCAGAAGAAGCAGATTACATTTTTGTTGCATGGACGCTTAGTGCACCGAACCGAACAATCAGCGGTATGCACGAAGTCCAGATTATGCACGTTGCCGGGCAAGCTCAGATCCAGCCCAGCCTGCTGCCGGGAATTGACAATCTGCAGCAATGGCTGGCCAACAACCCACTCACCGGCACCCCA
>Ga0131853_10021187_pt1 | contig 11799 bp, 16 predicted proteins | sample TergutLab28metaG_FD_92764 | JGI IMG/M metagenome (GOLD analysis project Ga0131853, IMG submission 92764) | Labiotermes labralis P1 segment gut microbial communities from Petit-Saut dam, French Guiana - Lab288 P1 (version 2) (version 2) | ecosystem: Host-associated > Arthropoda: Insects >...
ATGGGCTATATGAGCGGGAATGGATAGAAATCACTTTTAAAGTGGTTTTGCCATTCCCGCTCTTTTTTTATTTGCCGAAAAATAAACGGCGAAAAAGTAATGGGAAATACAATAACCAGCCCAATGAGGCGGAAGGAGCATGTGATGCTAAAGTTAAAGCAAATTGGAATTGATAATTGGTCCAGGCCGGTGTACGAGGACAATAAAGGCAGATTATGGAAAGACATTAACCTCGGTCGGGGCACACCCAACCTAAACAGGGCATTAAACGATGACTTCTATGGCGAATCCGATTACCCTATCAAAGGCGATTATGAAATCGTCGATGAAAAAGAGGTCCCGCCATCTAACAACCCCTGTGACACCTGCGATAACGCTGGATGGGAAACAATGGCCAAAGTCGCTGCATGTAATTGTTGTGAAAATCACGAATTTTACAGCCCAATACGAAAGGAGTCCGCTAATGGGACAAACGAGTAAAGAAATTTCTTTGCAGGAAAGGCTTCAATTTGCCATAGAGCAGTTGGAAAAGCACGATATTGAGTTTAGTGTGAAAAATCAACCATCGGGGCATTTACATTGCCGTAAAAAATCTGATGACACGCTAATCCAATTTTGGGCCGGAACCGGGACGATTATGGGCCACGAAAGCCGCGGCATCCATAATCTGATAAAGTTACTGACGGAGTGTACTTAGTCAGCGCACACCACACACAATTGAATAAGGCATAACCTAAAGGATGCCGACAAGTGCTTATAAGCGGGAATGGAATGAAACTGTACTGAGTTTCATACATTCCCGCTTTTTTTTGTTTCCAAAAACATAAAATTGGAGGAATCACCATGAGCATAAGGACAAATTATTTTTTTGAAACCGGCGGTTTCGACTTTGAATCAAAGGTAGTTGATGTTGTTTCGACTTTTGCCAAGCGCGAATGGGGAATTGGTGCCGTTAAGTTTAGCACCGTACAACAGGACCGATACGAAGGTACTGATATATTCGTACTCAAAGTTCCTATTGATGTCACCCTTGCTTTTGAAAAAAAAGAACAGAACCCGCAAATTGGGAGAGCTGTCTTTGGACGGGGTAACAATTGATTTTGGCGTTCGTTTTGGTAATAACAAAGCCACTTTCAAAACCCCGGTTCTTGTAATCGGTGCTGATTCTGCACTTGGTATAACGAGGTCTAATATGTGGATAGCGCTGGAAACCATCAAAGACAACATACAAAAAATCTTAAACACAGGAATGGATGCATATTTCTTTGCAATCGAAGCCTAAATGTGCGACATTAAACAGGTTGCAAAGGGAGTGATAATGTTGGGTGAAAACCTATATAAGATGCTGGTATTTGTCATTGATGAACAGGGCAGAACCTTGACCAAAGAATCATTGCATAGGCTTATTTCAGAATTATTCGATAAGGCTATGGGTGGGCGATGTGTTGATGTTGTTGTGATAAATAGCCCAGCTATCAATTCATGTGCGTGTCTTGCGGATCAGATTGTCTTGAGGGATTTAGCAGAATGGGAGATAATTTATCTTCACGGAAGTAAATATCCTCCGGTGTTACTGAATCAAGAGGACAAAGAAAACTTGATAGTGCTATTGCATAGTTTCAACGGAACAAGTGCAGAAGCAATCTATAAGGTTTTAACAGATTCAGGGGCATTTGATAAATCTTTGTAAGAGTGACAGTTCCTAAAAGTCTTTGGCTTTATATTGGGATAGAAATACAGTTATGAGAATGGTTATTGCCTATGGCTCTTACCATTCTCATTTTTTTGTCAAAATAATTTATACGGGAGGAACAAATATGACAAGGAATTTTCCTTTCACAATCAGGCAGGTAGCAAAAATACTGCAAATAAAAATCCGCTACGATAACCCGGACAACGGCAATTTAGACACAGATTGCCCCTTTTGTAAAAAGGAAAGCAAGATGAATCTAAACGCTGAAAAAAATGTGTTCCGATGCAACTCCTGCAAAGAGAGTGGCGGCATGATACAGCTGTATGCAAAAGTATATGGTATTTCTAATTCAGACGCTAACCGGGAGATCTGCGAGATTTTAGGATGCAGTAATAAAGCCTCTGCGGATACAAAAAGCACATCTTCTCCTATGCAGAAAAACCGCGCTGACAAGAATACCCTGCATCAAACGTATTCCATGTTGCTTTCTATGCTGGTATTAACGAATCCCCATAGGGAACATCTTTTGAATAGAGGCTTGTCAAATGAACAGATTGACACATTCATCTACAAAAGTGTACCGGCCTTTGGTCAACAAAGGCTGTGTGCGAGTCTCTTACAACATGGCTGCATCCTGGATGGAGTGCCGGGCTTTTATAAAGCAAATGGCGAATGGCATATTAAACCGAAAGCACCAGGTATTTTAATCCCCGTGCGTGGCATCGATGGGAATATAGCAGGTATGCAAATTCGCTTGGATAAACCTATAAACGGACGAAAATATATATGGTTTTCATCCAAAGACCTTGACTGCGGAACATCATCCGGCGCGCCTATTCATTTTATAGGTGATCCGGCCGCAAAACAGGTTTACGTCACTAACGGTGCTTTAAAGGGCAGTGTTGCATATGCGTTGACCGGCCATTCGTTTATCTGTTTACCGGATGCAAAGAATCTCAGCGGACTTGATAATCTGCTTTCGCATCTTAAAGCCAATGGCACTACAGAAGTTCTTGAAGCCTTCGACATGAAAAAAACAACCGATAAACAAGCGGGTGAATACGCAGCAAATCTGCGTAAGTGGTTGTCAACATTCGGGTTTAAAGTGACGTCGGCGGTGTGGGGAGATAAGTCTCACGAAAGTATAGATGACTATTTTTTACACCGAATGATGAAAAAAAGAAACCATGTCTATGATGTAGATATTTCAGCCGTAGCTGCGGCGTAGAATGAGGAGGTTATGCAATGCGTTCAAAAGATGTTTTAAAGGAACTCGGCGATGTATTGGTACTTTATCAGCACTTATACATGGACCCCGAAAGCAGAATCGTGGTAAACAATGGTATGACTGACTTGGAAATACGGCTTGATGAAAACTTACAGTTCTATAGTAAAAATATGAGTTTTCCACATTTGCCTGATATGTTTTACAGCAGTCAAATGACCTTAAACTGTTGTTTCGGGGTTATTGAATATCTTAAAAAACAAAAACCTAAGCAATTTCCAAATGCATTCAATTCTGAATGGGAAGAAATTAAGGATATGACACTGGCGAACATGGCCCTAAATTTTTATAAATAAGGAGGCATTAATGGAAATTAAGTGTTTGCACGAAAAAACCTTGTTTAGCAACGAGCAAACGGGATACACCATTGCTTCATACAAAACAAATGATACAAATGCCGTCCCTATTGAAGCCGTGAGCAAATATAAACCTAAAAACGGCATGACTGCGTTTACCGCTGTCGGTAATCGTTTATCGACTGCTGTTGGTGTGGAAATTAAGCTATCCGGCAAATGGGTTGACAGCGGGAAATATGGTATGCAGTTTTCGGCCGAGGGCTATACCATCATACGGCCACAAACTGCTGATGGGATAATCGCATATCTGACTTCAGATTTAATTAAAGGCATTGGCGAGAAAACGGCCAGGGCAATCGTCAGCCGCTTCGGTGTATGCGCATTGGATATTATCGACAATGAACCTAAGCGCTTGTTAGAAGTACCGGGAATCACCGAGAAGAAGCTGGCATCCATTTTGGAGGATTATCGGGAAAGCACTGAATTGAGGGGCATAATGACCGAGTTAGCACCCTATGGTGTAACCCCTAAGAAAGCCGAGAAAATTTTGAAAGCGTATGGGGCACGGGCTGTAGAGGTCGTAAAGGCCAATCCTTATGTACTATGTGAAATTTACGGATTTGGCTTTATTACCGTAGATGAAATGGCACGAAAAAACGGGACTTTGCTTACCGACGCACATCGCATCGCCCAAGGCATCATATATGCATTGGGGCAATCACAGCAATCAGGGCATCTATTTTTGCATAGCACCGAGCTATGTAAAAGTGCCGCGGCGCTGCTTACCATCAGCCTTGCAGACGGAATAATCCAAAAACGACTACTCGACTTGGTTTTGGATGGGCATTTGCAAGAAGAAAATGGATGTGTTTATCTGCCAAAAAACTTCATCGCTGAACGTGAAACAGCCAAACTTGCAAAAGCAATGATTGGGAAAGTGCCGATTAAGGGTGAGGTCGATGGAGCTGTCTCCCAAGCAGAAAAGGCTTGTGGGATAACATTGGCCTATATGCAGCGTGAAGCTGTCAAAATGGCGGTGACAAACAATATTTCCATCATTACAGGCGGGCCAGGAACCGGAAAGACTACTGTGGTAAAGGTAATCTTAGCTGTATTTAAGAAAGTCTTTGGCGGAAAAGTCGCTTTTGCCGCACCAACCGGCAGGGCCGCAAGGCGTTTGTCGGAGAGTGTTGGCGAGGAAGCGGCCACACTGCATAGCATTCTTGGTTTAAGGGAAGACAGCGATGAAGCTTATAACCTAATAAGGGCAGATTTGCTTGTAATTGATGAGGTTTCGATGGTCGATATGTCTTTGGCATATTTGCTTTTCAAAAACATAAAACCATCAACTAAGCTGTTGTTTATTGGGGATCATCACCAGCTTCCTTCCGTTGGAGCGGGAAGTGTATTGCGGGAGTTGCTGCAATGCGGGGCAATACCTGTAACAAAATTAAATATTGTCCACCGTCAGTCTCAAACCAGTAGAGTCAACATCAATGCCCATGCAATATTGCAAAACAAAGGCGCTGGGTTGATGTACGGTGATGATTTTGAATTTGTGGATATTAAAGACCCAGCCGAAGCAGCGGAGTATGTGAAACATCTTTACTATAACACTGTTAAAAGACTACAGGTAAATGGAAGGCCATATGCAGATAACGAAATCCAAATTCTTTCACCTATGCGTGTAAAAGGGGTGTGCGGTACTAATGCGCTGAATAAGGATATCCAGGACACCATTAATCCTGCATCAGCCGATAAACCTGAAATTGTTGTTGGTTTTAGGCGGCTCCGTTTGCACGACAAAATCATGCAGACCAAAAACAACGGTGACATCTCCAATGGTGACATTGGCTGGATCCGGCAAATTACAAAAGACCGGAATGGTGGGTATGAAGTGCTGATTGACTTTGGAGATGGCAGAAATGCCGTGTATGGGCCGGATGAAATGCTGTCAATTGATTTAGCATATGCTACAACCATACACAAATCCCAAGGCAGCGAGTACCGGGTCGTAATCATACCCATTCTCAACGAGGCATATATCATGCTTCAACGCAACTTGCTTTACACGGCCATTACCCGTGCCAAGGAAAAAGTGATTATCGTAGGACAGCGGGAAGCGTTCTTTAGAGCTATCCATAAGGTAGACGTAGCCAAGAGAAACACAATGTTGGGGCAACTTATTGCCAATTAAGCTTTTAGTATGGATGGGGTTCAAGGCTGCTTTGTAATTGCAGCTTTGAACCCTCGTTTTAATCAGATGTTTAATTATTCATCATATATTCATAACTTGCTAAATCGCTTCTCCCATCAAATAAGCAAGAATCCCCATCCATAAATCTAAAATGCGCTGGGCAGGATAAGGTTTCTCGTATAAAACGGTTCATTTTACCGAAATGAGGTGCGGGTAGTTGCTGTCCGGCATTTTCATCAATGGAAATAATTAACCGATATCTTCCCTGCTTTAACTCAATCACACCCTTTTGACAACGTAGAATTTTCACACCTTTATATGTCGCGAGGCGGTATTCCCGCCCGTTTAGCCACACCACACAAATACAGCCCCAAAACCGTAATCCATAAAAGGGTATCCGCGCAATAGAGGTCATGATAGAGCAATCTGCATCAAACGCATTGCATTGAACCCATGTATACCATTTTGGAAATGACCTGCCGCTGTCTGATTCTATATAGCCCTTGCCGCCTGTAAAATTAAGTCTCTCGCTGTCCATAATAATCTCACCGTGCAGGGAATGATTCATGCTAAGAACCCCGTGACGACATTCCATCGGGAAGAATCGAAAGGGTCCCATGATGTCACCATTAATAAGGGTGAGACCAGTGTACATAATATCACCGGATAAGATAATATCCGGCCCTTTTATATCAAGAGATATGCCCGAAGAAGTAAAGGTATTGTTACCAACGCGAAGCTGGTCGCTGTCTTTATAATATTCAGATAAAGGGTATGGGATATGATAGGATTTGTTTTCGGTTATAACCAATACAAAAGCACTGTCAGAAGCTCTGCCTGGAATAACCGCTAAAGACTTGCTTCCCCCTGTTACATCGGCATTTACTTGATGCTTGTAGTACCATCCTTCAAAATATCTACTCATAGGCGTTTACCTTTTTTTGCGGGGTTGTTAATCACATGACCCTTGTTATCAAAGCGCGAACCGTGGCAAGTACAATCCCATGATTTTTCGGCGGCATTCCAACGAAGTTTGCATCCCATATGAGTACATCGGGGGCGACCAAATGACAGCAACCCCTTAGCCGCAGAACCAATGTTTATGAAAAGCTGCTGTGACAACATAGTGCGTCCAGGGTTATATAACTCTGCCATGTCACTTTGCCCGGAGATAATCAAATTGGTTAGTAACTCTGCCGCAACCATTGCCCCGGTCATACCCCATTTATTAAAACCGGTGGCTACATATAAATTTTCCACCCCAGCCCTGTGCTGCCCAATATAGGGAACTTTATCCAATGTCATACAATCTTGAGTTGCCCAGTGATATTTTTCTGTGGCATGGGTAAGCTTGCTTTGCTAATTTGCGCAACGCTGCATAACCGCCGCCATGCTTTCCGGTTTTATGATCCCCTCCACCGATAAAAAGCAGATTGTCGTATGTGCGGAATGAATGTCCATCTTCCCGGTGGTCTACATACATGTCATCCAGAGTGGGTGCGTTATCTAGTGCAATGACATAGCTGCGGTGCTGATAGAGTTTCATGAAATATAACCCCGGAATATTAATAAACGGGTAGTGTGTTGCCAGCACTATTTTATTTGCTTTAATCCGTCCTTTTGATGTGATAGCTACGCGTCCTTTAATTTTACTGACAAAGGTGTTTTCATAAATGTCTAAACCTGTGGCCAGTGCGTACAGCAGTTTTAAAGGATGAAATTGTGCCTGCCCTTCCATGCCAAGCGCACCTGTAGTTTTGAATGGTAGTGGCGGGTTTTCTTGGAAACGAGCATTTATCCCAAGTTGGTCATAGGCGGCATATTCATGTTCTAATTTTTGTCTGTTATTTGTGGAGTAGACATATGCCGTCGTATCCTCAAAATCGCAAGGGAACTGCCGGGCTAATGCGCGATACCGTTGGATTGCTTGGGTATTGGCTTCATAATATTGCTGTGCTTTTTCTACTCCAAAACTCTTCATTAAATGGGTATAAATAAGTCCGTGCTGTGCGGTTATTTTAGCGGTAGTATTTTTAGTAATACCGCTGCCAATTGATTCAGCCTCTACAACAACTGACCGTATTCCAGATTCTTTTAGCCTGTGTGCAACGAGAATGCCGCACATGCCACCGCCGATTATGAGCACATCGGTTGTTATATCACATTCGAGCGCCGGGTGAGTTTTACCATCTGCGGTTACGCTCCAAACGGAACCTGCTGCGTGCATCATGCTTACCAGTCCTCTCATAAAATATCCTTGCCATGAGTGGGAAACAATATAAGCGCAACATATCAAATTCATAGACCAATGGAGATGAAAATATGACCAATAATAACAATGCATCAGCTTTGCCTTTAATGGCGATGAAGGAAATACCTAAGCCAAGTAATAACGCAGCTACGATTACAGCACTCGTTAAAGAAAGCGGGAAAGTGGTAGGATATCAGCTTTCAAGCGGTCAAACGCTGGGAAAAGTAGAAGGGGTTGCTTTAGCCAAGCAAGGAGGAATCCAGGGTGTGGGTATTTCTGAACGTAATGGGAATGAGTATTTAAAATCAATCCCTGACGAGACAGAGAACAATAATTTGAGCAACCTACCTTCTGTGACTGCCTGACTTGCTCTATAAAAGCTTTGCAGATGTTTAACTCATATTCATTACAAAGAAAAGAAGCCGCACCATTAGCAATTGTTTCGCATTTGGCGCGGCTTTCATTTTGGTAGTAATGATATGCAAATCACTTATGCCGCATTTTCCAACAATTCTTTGTATGCAGTTGCCGTGTCTGTGCCATAAACTTTGGCATACAGCGATATGGCGTTCAAGCCTTCACCGCAATAGTGACAAAAGAATAATCCCTTGTCTCTGTTAATTGATGCAGTAAGCTTTCCCCGCGGATCGCAAAAAGGACAACGGCATCTGATTTCTATACGGTTTGGGTCTTTCATATGGATGCCACAACATTTTGCGACATCCACAATTGAAAACTCAGTACAAATAATTATCCCGCCTTTTCTAAACATTGTAATTGGTTACTTTCGCCAAGATTTGTCGGCTCTTTTACAGTCAAGCGACGTTGCGAAGATTGCACCATGTACTTGGTGTGAATTTCGGGGTAGTCGGCTTCAAATTGCTTAGTATTAAACTCATTTTTAACGATGGTCGGCCATTTAACATAACCATCCCCGATGAAGCCATATTCATATTCTCCCAACATTTGCCTAAGCACATTTGCGGCCTTTTGTTTTTGTTCTTTGTGAATTTTCATTTGTTCATCGGCTTCGTTGTGTTGACGAATTAAATCGGCCGCGCTGTCAGGTAGTTTTATTATTGGCTGAGATTTGGTGTCGGGATATCGTTTATTCAAAAATTTTACACAGGTATCTGAGCCATCCGGCGGTGGTGGTACATCATCTTTAACGTGCATCCAAAAGCTACGTTCGTATTTGATAAGCATAGAAATTAATTCTTCGTCGCGCTTGACGAATTTCCATTGAAAGGTATTACCACCTACAAGAACGGCAATATACGCGCCGTTATAACCGGTAACGAATAAATAATGTTGGAGCTGTAATACATATTCTTGTGGTACTGAGTCACCGTCCCATTCGCTGGACTTAAACGCATTGGCTGTTTTTGCTTCAAAGACGCACCGCCCATGAACCGGACAACGACAAACACCGTCAAGGTTGGCAAGCATGAACGGATACTCTTTGCTGCGTAGCATTTGTTTAACGGGGATTACTTTAATTCCGGTACGTATGGAAAACTCATCACGTATCAGCGATTCTAAACGAGTGCCCCAATAAGCTGATTCTCCCGCTTCTTCCGGGTTTTTTTGCCCCGTCTTTTCCATCCAAAGTTCAAGGGGCGATTTATATTTATTTACATTGCAAACCACGGAGGCATCGGAACCACCAATGCCTAGATTTCGATACTTCAACCAAGCCTCGTTAGATAGATTTTCCGTAGAAGTTAATACGACTGCTGCAATTTTGTTTCACCTCAATTCTTGTTAGTCGGCACCTTGCTTTCAACGTAGTGTGCATAGCATTTACAGCACACAGTCATTTCTTCTGTGTTTGACACCTGTATGGTTTCGGGACCTGGGGCGTAAATTGCTGCACTTTTCACATTGAGGAGCGCGGTACAATTTTATTTCGTGCTCCTCAATTCCAAATGCGCCGTCAAGTAATGACTTCAAATGATGTTGAGCGTCCTCTGCTTCAACAAAGTCTTGGTTTTTGACGTATTCAACGATGTTTGACACAAGCCGCGAAGCTGTTCCTCCGAGGTTAAAATTATCAATGATGTAATCGTAAAACTCTTGGGAATCCATATCTTACGCCACCTCTTTCAATTTCCGAAGCATACTGCCGGGTACATCTTTTTCGGGAACACGGTTTACATCGTCATCTGCGAAACAATGTCCGGCGTAAATCCAAACTGAGCGCCCGTCTTTGGTTTTCTTGTGAAAGGTGGCATATGTCGGGCGATATCGCTCTTGGCCGTCACGGGTGTCGAACGCGTCGGCGTATGGCTCTCCGACCTGCACATATCCCGCTTTATGGCTTCGCGGCGGAACACAGTTTAACTGGTCATCAACAAGGGCCTCGTCAACCTCGCACCCTACATACAGAAATTCGTCAAGATGGAGTCCGCTGCCTCTCCAATCGGGCAGGGTTTTAATCTTTTGACTGTCGCCGTATTTAATTGCATCGCGATTGGTTTTCAGAAAATCCAAAACCTCCATCATGGTAAAATCGCTTAATTTGAAATCATCACCGTTTCCGCAAGGAAAGGTTCGTATGCCGCACAACAAAAGGCGCACGCTGACGACGCAAGTAGTTTCGTAAACATCATTGCGGAAGATGTCAAAGTCGATTGATTCCGCATTACTTTGGCAACCTGGACTGTACCTGTATTTATCCTTTAAGTTCTTACTTTTCGCTTTCATGCGTTAAGTTCCTCCGGTTAGGTTATTTTCCCTCTTCATCCTTGTAAAATGTGTTCCCATAGGTATCATCAATGCTGAATGCCCAACTGCCATTGTGTAATTTCGTTGGCTTGCGGAGTATCGGCTTGATGGCCGTTCCTACAGGCCGCAGTTGTATTGTGGTATCGGTTGCCTTGATAACTTCATAAACAACTTCGACAGTGGTGCGCTTGAAAGAATGGTCGTCTGCATAAGCATGTTTCTTGGCAGTGAAAGTTTCGCCAACCTTGAACGGATGGGGAGACCGCTTCGTTTCCACGGTTTTAACAATTCCGTGGATTTCGGCGTAGGTTGCCGTTAGAGTCATACCCGCCGCGCCGCCGGTAAGAATTTTGTATGTGATATTCACCGGGCCGGTTCCTATGACTTCAACCTCTTTATCGCGGCGCAGACTTACGATGTACCCGACCTTGATATTTTCCTTGTTAAATTGAATCCCGCCCAGTTCATCAAGGCAATTTTCGAGATACGCCTGTTTATCCATAGCGACTTCGACAAGTTCAAATTCGCGCTCAATCCATGCGCTGACTTCTTCGATGGTGTATGGATCTCCGTTGTATTTTGTTTTTTGTTCGCCGCATTCGAGAGCGCATAGGATTTTTTCGTATTTGATAATGTTTTTCTCCCGGCTGCGTACAGTCTTTTTGCACTCTTTAATGTGGCGATCAAGATATGCGCGGTCTTTGTATTTAGTGGCCTCGGCGGTTTCTCGTGCTGTCGCCGCACGCGATAAGAAATAATCGCTTTTGCGGTATTCCTCAAAGCCCTTGTGATACCGTGCATAGATTTTTTCACGGCGGTTCGTAAAGGCCCGGCCTGCGCTGCTGTTGATGTTTGGTTGGGTAAAAAAGGTGATGTCACCGCGATAACCGCTTAACTCCTTCTGCATTTGTTCCCCGCGCTGTGCGGCGTTTCCGGCGTAATCTTCGTAACGGTCTGCGCGGGCCTCTGCGCGTTCTTTTGTCTTTTCTACCTGCTCCCCAAAGGAAAGACGTTCACCTTCGCGCTGTTCTTCGATGAATCCCAATTTTTTTGCGACTTGCTTTGCCCGCCAAAGGTTAGGTTCCTTGGCGCGTGACACCCAACATTGACCTTTCCGGCTCCACAGGAACGCACTTTTTAATTCGCGTTTCATGTCATCCGTCAAATTATCGAACTCCGATTTCTCAAAGTGGAGTTCAATTTTAGTGGTTTCAAGGTTGAAGATGTATACCCTTAACGCTTTCGGGATAACCGCCAAGCCTTATGGCCGCTATATAAGAGCGTTTCTCTTCTTCCTCTATGACTACCGTATCGGCGTAACATTCGAGGCCGATTTCTTCTTTTGCGTCG